>ULNP01011158.1_pt1 | contig 17217 bp, 27 predicted proteins | sample 1951941 | NCBI WGS metagenome assembly ULNP01 (sample SAMEA4835579, study PRJEB28245) | human gut metagenome | biome: gut microbiome; material: fecal sample | place: Denmark | collected 2008
ATGACAGAAGCAGACTTGGTGATAGAAGGCTTCATATTGAAAATGGAGTTATTCCTTCACATGTCAGAAGAACCAACAAACAACTACATATTTCAAGTAGCAGAAAATACGGCCGAGACACTTCTCGGTCTTATTTTATAACCACAAAAAATTATATTTTCGAAAGGAGAAACATTATGAAGGTATTAAGAAAGCAGGAAATTGACACAGCAAATATTCAGGTAGGAGATCAGATGGTTATTCCTCTAGCGGAGCTTGGAGAGTTTACTGCGACAGCTCACAAGGTTACGGACGAGGGAGTCATGTTTATATTTGACGATTATGTTACCAGTCGGCCGATGAACAACCGAAACACAAATAAAGGCGGCTTTGAAAAGTCCGATTTGAAGAAGTGGATGGATACAGTTCTGTTTATGGCGTTCCCTGAGGAACTTCGTGACAAGATTTATGGTCTTACACTACCCACTGTTGGTCAGATTGTAGGCCATGAGGACGAATGGGACAATAAAAATCTGGAACCGGATATCGATGAACAGCTTCCTTTGATGAAGGAATGCAAGAATCGGATTGCTTGTTCTGAGGATCAGCTTGCATGGGGATGGCTGAGAAATGCTACAAAAGAAGAGTTTTCTTCGGCTTATTTCGCTTTTGTGGGCTACTATGGCGCTGCGGGCTGCTACGGCGCTTCGAACTCTCTTGGGGTTCGTCCGGAATTCTGGTTGGTTAAGCAGGAATCCAGGGGCCCTGTGCCCCGTCGTTCGGGCCGTTATCCTTGGGGGTCCAACAATAAAGAATTCTTAACCGAGAGAATTCGGGAGAAGGAAAATGAGATAAAGTACTTAAAGCGTGAAGTTAAAGATCTGGAAGAGAAAGAGATGTTTGCTAAAGCAGCTTCTGAAATGAAGAGATTAAAGGGTCTTTTTGTAGAAGCCGGCTTTACCGAAGACGAGGCGTTTCACATGGTTCTTGAGTTATCCAAAACAGCTTTAGGAATTGGAGGAAGGAAGTAATGAAAAAAGAAATAGCTAAGAGCTTTTTGTCACTGAAAACAGCGATTAAAAAGCATAGTCCGGAGATCCTTACCGGAATTGGTATTGCGGGTATGATCACAACGACTGTCATGGCTGTACGAGCAACACCTAAGGCACTGATTCTTATTGAGGAAAGAAAAGAGGAAATCGGAGCCGAAAAGCTTGAAGCAATGGACATGATAAAAACAGCATGGGCGTGTTATATTCCGGCAGCGATTACGGGAACACTCTCTGTTGCCTGCCTGATCGGGGCCAGCTCAGTGAATGCTCGGAGAAATGCCGCACTTGCAACGGCATATACCTTATCCGAATCCGCACTCAAAGACTATCAGGGAAAAGTCATTGAGATGTTTGGGGATAAGAAAAATGAGGCAGTGAAAGATGCCGTTGCTAAGGATAAGGTTGAAAAGAATCCAGTGATAACAAGAGAGGTAATCATCACAGAAAAGGGGAATACACTCTGCTATGATGCAATTTCCGGAAGATATTTCAAAAGCGATATTGAAAAGATCAAAAAAGCAGAGTGCGAACTGAATCGGCAGATACTGGATGATATGTATGTATCTCTGAATGACTTCTACTACGAAATCGGCCTGGATAGTGTCAAACTTGGGGATGAGCTTGGGTGGAATGTCGATAGCGGATATATTGATTTATCATTCAGCTCTCAGTTAGCCAGCGATGGAACTCCATGTCTGGTAATTGATTACAGCGTAGCTCCGCGATATGATTACCACAATCTGTTATAAACGCGCGAAAAATACAGCGGCTTTAATGAAAGAAGAACCACACATTTTCAAAAATTGAAAGGAGAAAAAACATGGAAACCAACGAAATCATGAACAACGAAGAGGTTATGGAGGCAACTACTGAGGAGGTCGTTAAGGCGAGTTCTGGAAAAGGTTTTAAGGTTGCGGCTGGTATCGGTTTAGCCGTACTTGCAGGTATTGTAATCTACAAGTATGTGGGTAAGCCGATGATCGCCAAGATCAAAGCCCAGAAGGAGCAGCAGATTATCGACGCCGAGTGGGATGATTCCGAAGAGCCAATTGCGGAGAATGAGAAAGAGGATTCCGAAGAAGCTTAAAGAGAAAAATGTGTTTCAACACGAGGGAGAGTACCTGTAACAAGGTGCTTTCCCTTTTTTCTTTTATCCGGAGGTAAAAATGATGAATTTATATTTGTATGACGGACCAGTGATGGAATTTGACAATTGTGTTGCAAATCGTTGGACTGCTTCTACACGGGCGGTTTCCGAAAAGAAGGCAAGGTCAAATCTTACCTATCAATTTAAAAAGAAGAACAATCGACTTCCGGGTACAAAGATTATATTGCCTGGAAAGATTAGTTTAGTGAGTGGAAAGGAGACAACTTAATGGAGGAATATAAGCCGAATTCCCACAAATCAAAGGAGGAGCAGAAAGATCTCGTTCCCGAAAAACGTGTAGAAAAGGTGATTTCTGGGACGGTAAAGCCGAAAAAGAAATCAGAGATGCAGAAGTTTGCGGATGTATTCATTTCTGAAGATGTCAATAATGTGAAATCTTATATTGTCATGGATGTCCTCGTGCCGGCGATTAAAAAGGCAATTTCCGATATAGTAACTAATGGAATTGATATGATTCTTTATGGAGAGGCTGGAAAATCGAAAAAGAATTCGACAGCGTCCAAGGTATCCTATCAGAAGTATTACGACAGCGGAAAGAAAGATTATACGGCACCGAAGAGTCGGACGAGCTACGAATATGATGAACTCTTATTTGAAACTCGCGGGGATGCTGAGTCGGTATTGGATGCCATGAATGAGATTATTGCACAGTATGAGGTAGTCAGCGTTGCGGACCTTTATGATCTGGCAAACGTATCCAATGATAACTACGCTGCCAATAAATACGGATGGACTGATATTGCCGGATGCAGGGCGGTTCGGGTAAGGGACGGTTATATTTTGAAATTGCCTAAACCGATGCCGTTGTAAAGGAGGAATTCAAGATGTACGAGTCAGAAGACAGGATGGTATCTCATCCGGATCATTATATTTCCGAAACAGGTATGGAAGTTATTGATGTGATCGAAGCCTTTACTTTTGATTTAAAGGGAATTGAGGCTGCCGATACTGCAAACATCATCAAATATGCCTGCCGCTGGAAGAAGAAAAACGGAATCCAGGATTTGGAGAAAATCCTTTGGTACACACAGCATCTGATTGATCATTTGAAAAAAGTAGAAGAGGAGAATAAATAACTATGAAAAAAGCAGAGATTGTAAAGAGCATGAACGGTTTTCTTAGCAAGACCAGTTTCCAGTTAAAGAAGCATAGTCCGGAGATTCTCGTCGTGGTCGGCGTTATCGGCGTGGTTACGAGTGCGGTAATGGCGTGCAAAGCAACGACAAAAGTAGGAGAAATTCTGGATAAGACGAAGGAAGACGTTGAGGCAATTCATAAATGCGAGGAAGATGAATCTGTGAAGGACCAGTATTCCAGCGAGGATGCCAAAAAGGATTTGGCGATTGTTTATGTCCAGACTGGAGTAAAATTCGCTAAGCTGTATGGGCCTTCCGTTGTACTCGGAGCATTGTCGATTACCAGTATTCTGGCATCCAATAACATTCTTCGCAAGAGAAATGTAGCTCTTGGAGCAGCTTATGCAGCTATCGATAAAGGGTTTAAAGAGTATCGCAGTCGTGTTATTGAACGGTTTGGTGAAGAGGTCGATCGTGAATTGAAATATAATCTTAAAGCCAAGAAGTTTGATGAAACGGTGATCGACGAAGAGACCGGAAAAGAGAAGAAAGTTAAGAAGAACGGCTTTGTGGTAAGTCCGGCAGATATCAGCGGTTATGCCAGATTCTTTGAAAAGTACACGCAGGATGAAGATGGGAATTCTATTCTGAACCCTCACTGGGAAAGCAATAACGAATACAATCTGATGTTCATCAAAGCTCAGGAGCGTTATGCGAATGATTTGCTGAAAGCGAAGAAACGTGTATTTCTGAATGAGGTTTATGAAATGCTCGGACTTCCGAGAACAAAAGCCGGCCAGATTGTTGGTTGGGTTTATGATCCGGAAAATCCCAAAGGCGATAATTACATTGACTTCGGCCTGTATTCCGATAATCTGAGTTATTCGGATTATGTCAATGGATTTGATCAGGCAATCCTTCTGGATTTCAATGTCGACGGAAACATCTGGGATTTGATGTGAGGAAAAATTTATAACTATCCCTAGGAGTTACCGCAATTCTTAGGGATAGCTTTTTATTTGGGAGGAATTTATGCGCAGGTTAATCAAAGTAATAACGGTTCCGATATTGTGCGGTATCGTAATAGCTTCTTCCTTCTTTATATCTGAATTCCACTCAGACGGGGAAGATGTTGCTGCAATATCCAAAGCAATCGTTGTCGAAAAGACTGAGCCGGTTATTACGGTTTCGCAAGAGGAATCTATTCCAATTGCAGTCGAGGAAACGGAGGAATCAATAACAGAAGTAATACCCGAAATGTCCAGGGAAGATGTAGAACTGATAGCCCTTGTCACAATGGCGGAAGCCGAAGGCGAATGTGAAGAAGGAAAACGCCTTGTTATTGATACGGTACTTAATCGGGTAGATTCAGAATATTTCCCGGATACCGTGTATGAGGTAATTTATCAGCCAAATCAATTTTCATCCATGTGGAACGGACGAGTGGACAGATGTGAAGTCAGAGAGGATATTTGTAAACTCGTCTACGAGGAACTGGAATCGAGAACCAACTATGATGTCGTATTTTTCACAGCGGGAGAATACAGCGCATACGGCATTCCGATGTTCCAGGTTGGGAATCATTATTTTTCAAAGTACGAATAAGGAAGGAGAATCGTTATGCGTAATCTTTTAGCATTTGTATCTTATACGTTGGCGGCAATGTCTGGTATCTGCTTTGTTGGTGGAATCGCAATTCTGTCAACAGGAAGGGAGCATTGATATGGATGGCTTGGAGAATGTAATATCGGTACTGGACTATGTTCTGGATACTAAGAGAAAAAGACATATTATGGGAGGCATTCTGTTGAGTGTCTCTTTTCTTTTTGGTGGTTTAGCAATAACCGTGATGACAATCAGAAACGAGGAGGAAGAGGATGAGCAGTAAAGGAATAGCTTTCCTTGCTTTTATTGCTGGGGCAGGGATTGGCTCAGTATGTACATGGCAAATGTTGAAACGGAAATATGAGTTGATTGCTCAGGAAGAAATTGATTCTGTGAAAGCAGCTTATGCCACAAGAGAGGATATGGAAAAAGCCGGAAAGAGTTTCGTAGAAGGCTTTCGGGACGGACTTAAAGTAGCAGAAGATAGAACTCGGAAGGATGAGGGTGATGTGGACTTCAAAAAGTATGCATCTATTATCCAGAAAGAGGGATATACGGATTATTCCAGAAGTGTCGAGGAAAAGAAAGGAGAGGCGTTTGTGGAGAAGCCTTATGTTATTTCGCCAGAGGAATTTGGTGAATTTGAAGAATATGAAAAGATCAGCCTCACTTACTATGCAGACGAAGTTCTGGCTGATGAAAATGATGAAGAGGTAGACGATGTGGACGAAATTGTCGGCGAGGAATCTCTGAACCATTTTGGTGAATATGAGGATGACTCCGTATTTGTCCGAAACGACAGGTTAAAGTGTGATTATGAAATCCTGCTTGACCAGAGAAACTACTCGGATGTCGCAAAGACAATGCCGCATCGAGTGGAGGAATAATGACAAAGAACGAGCTTAACGATGCATATTTTAATTGGATGTATCAGCTTGTATTTGATGGAAGATATTCAAAGAAATTATCGTATCGGAAGCTTTTAAGAGAGCTGCATCGAATTGAATTTACATACAGCATTCCGATGGATGGAAATCGGGCGGAGGACGGAGTGGATTTAAGGTATCGGTTTGGTTATGAAAACGGATACAGCAGCTCCATGATCTCTGCATATTTGGATAATCGGATGTGCAGTGTACTGGAAATGATGATTGCGCTTGCGATTCGTTGTGAAGAACATATTATGGACGATCCGGACGTTGGAAACCGAACTGGACAGTGGTTCTGGAACATGATTGTCAATCTTGGCCTTGGTTCTATGAATGATTCCAAGTTTGATCGGGATTATGTCGAGGACATTGTCCAGAGATTTCTGGATCGGAAGTATAGCCGCAATGGTGACGGTGGGTTGTTTACCGTAAATCACAGTCGATACGATTTGAGGTCTGTTGAAATCTGGTATCAGATGTGCTGGTACTTGGACGAAAATGCTTAGAAGGGGGGATTACTATGAGCCACAGCGAAGTAATGAAGTGGTTTGAAAACTATTTTCCCGATTATTCAGGGGATCGGGTTGATGTATGGTTCCCAAATGGAAGGAACAGCATCCGTATCCGCCAGAAAAATGGTCAGGAATTTATATTCACTTATCATAGTCAGAAAGATTGGAGATTCGAGACGATTACCAGTTTTCTGAATGGAATGAAGGGAGGAAAAAAGTAAGATGTGTGAGGTTATGAATTATATTTTTGGAAGTCTCAGCAATTCGGAGGCGGCAATCCGGTCCATTCGGAAATCTATGAACAAACAGGCCCGCTATAACCGGAAATTAAGCACGCTTGCTCTTATTATGACGGTTAATCTGGTTCTCCTGGAGCTGGATCGTGTGGAGCAGAAAAAGAGGATTGAGAAGCTGGAATCGACAATAGAGGAAATGAAGCGCGATAAAGGAGAGTAAAAAATGAGATGATCGACTTTTTGATGATTTCCACACGTAGTACAAAGCGTGGTGTAATTGAAATCTATCCGAAGTTCATTATTAAGAAAAGCTCCGATCTGATGATTCGAGGTGGTGACTTCTACGCTATCTGGATTGAGGAACGAGGTTTATGGTCTACGGACGAACAAGATGCTTTGCAACTCATTGACCGTGAACTGGATAGATACGCAGAAGAAAGCCGCCAGCGCTTTGACTCTGAGATTAAAGTTCTTCACATGTGGGATGCAGAATCCGGAATGATTGATTCCTGGCACAAATATTGTCAGAAACAAATGCGGGATTCTTTCCACATGCTGGATGACAAATTGATATTCTCCAACACAAAGACCGATAAAAAAGATTACGCCAGTAAAAAGCTGAAATATCCGCTTGAAGCTGGCGATTTGTCTGCTTATGACAAATTGATGTCTACCCTGTACTCGGAAACGGAAAGACAAAAAATAGAATGGGCGATTGGTTCTATTGTGTGCGGAGAATCGAAAAAACTGCAAAAATTTATGGTTCTGTATGGTGCCGCCGGAACCGGTAAATCCACAGTCCTCAATATTATTCAGCAGCTCTTTGAAGGATATTATTCGGTTTTTGATGCAAAAGCTCTTGGCTCATCCAGCAACTCGTTTGCGTTGGAAGCGTTCAAGAGTAATCCTCTTGTTGCGATTCAGCATGACGGCGATCTTTCAAGAATCGAAGACAATACCAGATTAAACAGTTTGGTATCCCATGAGCTGATGACCGTGAATGAGAAGTTTAAGTCAACTTACTCCAATCGGTTCAAATGTTTCCTGTTTATGGGTACCAATAAGCCGGTGAAAATTACGGATGCAAAGTCCGGTTTAATTCGACGATTGATTGACGTGTCTCCTTCTGGAAATAAGTTGAGTCCAAAGGAATACAAAGCAACCATGAAACAGATCGAATTCGAATTGGGGGCGATTGCGTATCATTGCCAGGAAGTCTATTTGAACAATCCTGGTTTATATGACGATTATATTCCCATTGCAATGCTGGGGGCTTCCAACGATTTTTATAACTTCATCATTGACTCCTATCATGTGTTCAAACGTGAAAATGGTACAACCTTAAAGGCTGCCTGGGAGATGTATAAAACCTACTGTGATGAAGCAAAAGTGGGCTATCCATTTTCTCAGAGAGTTTTTAAAGAGGAACTGAAAAACTATTTCCACGATTACAAAGAGCGATTCAACATGGAGGATGGTTCGAGAGTGCGGAGCTATTATATCGGATTCCGGACTGAAAAATTTGAAGAGGAAACAATTGCGGAAAAGTCCGAAGAAAAACCGTCATTATTGCAGTTTAATGCGACCAAATCTATTTTCGATCAGGTGTGCTCCGATTGTCCGGCGCAGTATGCGACCGACAAGGAAACGCCTTCCATGAAATGGGACAAGGTAAAGACGAAGCTGTCCGATTTGGATACTTCTAAAATCCATTATGTTAAAGTTCCGGAAAATCACATAGTAATTGACTTTGATATTCCTGATAAGGATGGGAACAAATCCTTCGAACGGAATGTGGAAGAAGCAAGCAAGTGGCCGGCAACTTATGCAGAGCTAAGTAAAAGCGGAAAGGGGGTTCATCTTCATTATATTTACACAGGAGATGTAAAAAAACTGAGTCGTATTTATGACGACCACATCGAAGTGAAAGTGTTCACAGGTAAAAGCTCATTACGAAGAAAACTTACGAAGTGTAATGATTTGCCTATCGCAACGATTAGCTCTGGTTTACCGACGAAAGGAGAAGACAAAATGGTAAATTTTGAGGCAATTAAAAGCGAGAAAGGGCTTAGAACACTGATTAAACGAAATCTGAATAAAGAAATTCATCCGGGTACTAAGCCTAGTATCGATTTTATCTACAAAATACTGGAGGATGCATACGCCAGTGATTTGAGCTATGATGTGACAGATATGAGGAATGCGGTTTTGGCATTTGCTGCAAATAGTACGCATCAGGCTGAATATTGTATCAAGCTGGTTAATAAAATGCAATTCAAATCAGCAGACCCTTCCACAGCGGGGAGAAATGAAGAAGCAAAGCTGGTATTCTACGACATTGAGGTATTCCCGAACCTATTCCTTGTAAACTGGAAAATAGAGGGTGAGGGAAAGCCAGTTGTCCGCATGATTAACCCAACACCGACAGAGATCGAGGAATTGATGCGGTTCAGGTTGGTTGGATTTAACTGCCGACGATATGATAACCACATTCTGTATGCGAGACTCATGGGTTATACGAACGAGCAGCTTTATAACCTCTCGCAAAAGATCATCAGTGGAAGTCCGAATTGCTTTTTTGGAGAAGCTTACAATGTTTCCTATACAGATGTGTATGACTTTGCATCTGCCGGAAATAAAAAGAGCTTGAAGAAACTGGAAATTGAGATGGGAATCCATCATCAGGAGCTTGGGCTTCCTTGGGATCAACCGGTTCCCGAAGAGATGTGGACTAAGGTTGCAGAATATTGTGATAACGATGTAATCGCAACTGAAGCGGCATTCCACTACCTGAAGGCTGACTGGACAGCTCGACAAATTCTGGCAGACTTGGCCGGGATGACGGTGAATGATACGACAAATACGCTTACCCAGAAGATTATATTTGGGAACGAGCGGAAACCACAGGACCAGTTCAATTACCGAAATCTGGCGGAGCCGGTACATTACCTTGATGAAGAAACTGAATCTTTCCTGGCCGAAGCGTGTCCTGAAATGATGGCACAAACGCATGGCGAGGAAGGAAGCCTCTTGCCATATTTTCCAGGATACAAATACGAAAATGGAAAATCAACGTATCGAGGAGAAGAAGTTGGAGAAGGCGGATATGTTTACGCAGAACCCGGTATGTATGGAAATGTGGCATTGCTGGATATTTCCTCTATGCATCCTCACAGCGCAATTGCAGAAGTTCTGTTCGGTGTGAAATTTACGAGGGCCTTCCGTGATATCGTGGAAGGACGAGTCAGCATCAAACACGAAGCCTGGGACGAAGTCAATCATATGCTGGATGGAAAGTTGACGCCATATATCCAGAAAGTTATTGACGGAGAGATGACAGCAAAAGATTTGGCAAATGCTTTGAAGACCGCAATCAATTCGGTATATGGCCTGACTTCTGCCAACTTCGAGAATCCGTTCCGTGATCCGAGAAATAAAGATAATATTGTAGCCAAACGAGGAGCTCTGTTCATGATTAACCTCAAGCATGAGGTACAGGAACGGGGCTTTACTGTTGCTCACATTAAAACGGACTCTATCAAGATTCCAGACGCAACACCGGAGATTATCCAGTTTGTTATGGATTATGGGAAACGGTATGGCTACACCTTTGAGCACGAGGCTACATACGACCGGATGTGCCTGGTAAATGACGCTGTCTATATTGCCAAGTATAAAGACGGAAAATGGACGGCCACAGGAACTCAGTTCCAGATTCCCTATGTCTTCAAGAAGCTTTTCAGCGGCGAAGAGATCGTCTTTGAAGATATGTGCGAAACCAAGTCGGTAAGCAGTGCTTTATATTTGGACATGAACGAAGGGCTTCCCGATGTGTCTGAATACGAAAAGGAATTTTCAAAAGCAGAGAGTGATTATCGCAAGGGATTGCTTTCCGACACGACATTTGAAAAGACTTGCCAGTCGCTGAATCCAAAGATTGCAGAGGGGCACAATTATATTTTCATTGGACGAGTTGGACAGTTCTGCCCAATCAAACCTGGGGCTGGCGGCGGTCTGCTTATGCGTGAGAAAGATGGACGGTATTATGCGGCTACTGGCTCAAAGGGGTATCGGTGGCTGGAATCTGAGATGGTGAAAGAACTCTCCAAAGAAGATTCTATTGATCGTTCTTATTATGACAAGCTTGTAGATGATGCAGTTGAAACCATATCCAAATACGGCGACTTCGAATGGTTTGTGTCGGATGATCCTTATATTCCCAAACCGAAACTGGAAGATTTTATGAACATCCCAGAAGACGCCGATGAAGAATTACCATTCAATTAAAGAAAAGGAGAAGTATTATGGCTTACAAAAACGTACCCAATATTATTATCGAAAACGCTCATATCATTTTTCGGAATTTCAGAGGAGAAGAGTCCAAGTATAACAGGGCTGGTAACAAGAACTTCTGTGTGATCATCGAAGATCCGGAGCAGGCGGAGAAACTCTCTAAGGATGGATGGAACGTAAGAGTTCTGGCTCCGAGAGACGAGGATGAAGAGCCGAGGCATTATATTCAGGTGGCAGTCAGCTTTGAGAATATTCCGCCCAAAGTGGTTATGATTACAAGACGGAATAAGACACCGCTTGACGATGAGTCTATTTCCACTCTGGACTATGCGGAGATTCGAAATGTTGATTTGACGATTCGGCCGTATTGTTGGGAAGTGAACGGTAAAACCGGAATTAAAGCTTATTTGAAAACGATGTATGTCACCATCGAAGAAGATGAATTTGCCGAGAAGTATGCAGAGGAAGAGGGACCAGAAGAAGTTCCGTTCCGCTAATGAGCGACAGATAGGGTGCCTGATATTGCCAGCAAGGTAAATGTCCTAAGGCTAGAGGAAACAGCCCTATATTTCTGCGAAAGGAGAAAATAGTAATGATAGATAGTCGAATAAAATTCGATGAAAAATATGTTAGCGATGTTTATGGAACGACAACCTTATATTTTATCGCTCCAAAAGAATTTTTGAATAATAAATATCCGGATGCGGAGTCGACCGAGATTAGTGTTGAGTTTCCAACAAACAATCCAGAACCAACACACGCATCTGTTATGTTTTCCCCCACAAAAGATGGAGAAGATTATGACTGGTACAATGTTGATTTATCTTATGATGATATTGAGAAATTGATAGCTTTATCCAAATAAAGTTTTCTACGAAAGGAGAAAAGTTATGGCATTTTGGAATCGGAAAAAGAAGCGAACCACAGCGAAAATTACTGCTTCTGTTTCTAAACCAAAAATAAGCATCGCAAAACAAGAATCAAGTATTCCGCCACGACCTAAGAAAACGGACATATCAAGGCCAGATAAAGTACCGAAAAACGAGGATGTTAGAAAAGAATTCCTGAAGACTTTTCATCAGTTGACTTATCGGAATAGATCATGGGATGTATGGCGGGATTTCATCATAATGTTTGCCTGTTCTCTATCGAATCCAGTGGATAAATCTCACTACGAAGAACGGGAAAAACGATATTTGAAGATTATCAAAAAATACAATAAACAGGAGCAAAAATTGTTTCCGGAATTAGCTGCCTATGTAGTTATGGCTTTGGAAGATAATCCAGAGCAGGACTTCTTAGGCAGTGTTTTTATGGAATTGAATCTGGGTAACAAATCGACCAGCCAATTCTTTACTCCCTATCATATCTGTGAGCTGATGGCAAAAGTAACGGAAGAAGATGTGATGGCCATTGTGAAGGAAAAAGGCTATATCACGATCAGCGATTCTTGCTGTGGTGCTGGAGCTACTCTGATCGCAGCAGTTAATGAAGCCAAAAAGCAATTGGAAAAGGTGAATCTAAACTTCCAGAATCACGTTCTGGTGGCTGCTCAGGATATTGACGAAACCGTTGCTTTGATGTGTTACATTCAGCTTTCTCTTCTTGGAGTGGCCGCATATATCAAAGTAGGTAACTCTCTTACCAAACCGATGTCTACGGACGATAACGGAGAGAACTATTGGTTTACCATGATGTATTTTTCAGATGTGTGGACCATGAGAAGATTATTTCACAGCTTATGAAAGGATGGATAGCATGACAAAGACTGTACGATTAAAGAAAGAAGACTGTTATTGTGATTTGACCGAATTCTATGAAAATGTGGCTCAAAAAATCCTGGTGGGTATAACAGACAAAACCTGTTTCGACTGCCGGAAAATTTGCGTCACAAAATCGGTCCAAGAAGCTTTATGGTCGTATTATCGTGACGAAAAAGGAAAGACAGATGAGCAGATTGCTACGATGCTGTTGGGATACGGGCCGAAAGCAAACCTAGAAGAGCGTGGTATTCTGGAATATCGGGCTGAGATTGAAGACGGATTCATAGTGTGCTAGGAGGGATAGGCGTGAATGGCCATTAAATTATATGACTACCAGATAGCAGCCGTTGAAAAAATGACAAATGGCTGTATTCTATGCGGCGGCGTTGGAAGCGGAAAGTCCAGAACAGCGTTGGCTTATTACTATCTTCAGAATGGTGGAGATCCAGATTGTCTGACAGGACTGAAGGATTATATTGCAATGGGCGATCCGCCAAAAGACTTATACATCATCACAACAGCAAGAAAGCGGGACACGATGGAATGGGAAGGTGATCTTTCTCCCTTCCTTCTTTCGGTTCACGAGGATGTCAATCTATATTCAAATCAGGTTGTCGTGGATTCCTGGAATAATATCAAGAAGTATGCCGATATGAAGGATGCTTTCTTTATATTTGACGAGCAGAGGGTAATCGGTTCCGGAGCTTGGGTAAAGGCGTTCTTGAAAATTGCTAAATCAAATCAATGGATTCTGCTATCTGCAACTCCAGGAGATACCTGGCAGGATTATATTCCGGTATTTATTGCAAATGGATTTTACAAAAACCGGACAGAATTCATCCGAGAACACGTGGTTTATAGTCGATTCAGTAAATACCCAAAGATTGATCGATATCTGAATACTGGAAGACTGATTCGACTCAGGAACCGAATCCTGGTGAATATGGATTTTAAGCGTCAGACGATTTCTCATCATGAAGATGTGTTTGTCAAATACAATGTGGAGAAATACAAAGACGCGGGAAGAACACGATGGGACCCATTTAAAAACGAGCCGATTACAAATGCTGCGGGTCTTTGCTATGTATGGCGGAAAATTGTAAATACGGATGAGTCACGGCAGATCGCTTTAATGGAGATCGTCGAGAAACACCCAAGAGCCATTATATTTTACAACTTCGATTATGAATTGGAACTTTTAAAAGGTTTGTTTCGGATTTATGAGGATGACAGAATTTTTGAAATTGCAGAGTGGAATGGTCACAAACACCAGCCAATTCCGGAGTCAAAAAGCTGGGTATATCTTGTCCAATACAATGCTGGAGCTGAAGGCTGGAACTGTATCAAGACAGATACCATTATATTCTACTCTCAGAATTATTCCTATAAAATCATGAAGCAATCTGCGGGCCGAATAGACAGGCTAAATACGCCTTTCAAGGATCTGTATTACTATCATTTGAAATCTCGGAGCGGGATTGATTTGGGGATCAGCAGGTCTTTGAAGGATAAAAAGGATTTCAACGAGACAAAGTTTGTAAAATAGTCTGGGAATACTCCGTTGAAAAAAGTAGCTTAGGTAGGTGGAAAGATTATGAACGAAGAGTATTTGGAAGTAGATTTTAAAAAGTATTGCAAAACCTGTAAACACAAGGAATTGGGAGAGAAATTCGACCCATGCAATGAGTGCCTGGATTATGGGTATAATCTCAATTCTCACAAACCTGTAATGTGGGAGGAAAAGAAAAAATGAGCTATCAATATGACCAATATTTGGCGCAACATAAATCTAACGTTGAAGCGGGATTTCGTTGGTTACAGAAAAATCTTCCAGAGATCACGGAGGGCAGTGGCGCAGAGCATAATATTGTATTTGCACATGACCAATCCAAAACTGAGCCTGATGAATATGGCCCCTATGATATTTACTTTTATGGAGGAAATCGCTCTTATGCAGTAGTGGAGGATTTTCGAAAAGCTTGGTTGTTACATATTCATCGAAATCCTCATCATTGGCAGCATTGGGTATTGATCAATGATGATCCGGAAGAAGGAGAAATCGTTTTGGAGATGCCCTACTGCTATATTCTGGAGATGATTTGCGATTGGTGGTCCTTTAGTTGGTTTAAAGGAAATTTGCTGGAAATTTTCTCCTGGTACGAAGAGCATAAAAATTATATAAAACTGCATCCCAATACGAGAAAATTGGTGGAGGATATTTTAAGCCGCATCCAAAATAAGCTTGGGGAGGTAATGGCGAATGAAATCAACAGATAGTGGGATTTTTCTCATGGAAAAGATGTTGGTGTTCTGATTGTCGGAAAGCAGAAGAAAGGAAAAGTCGAAATTATCAACGCCTATCAGGGAGAAGAGGCCAAAGCGCTTTATCAAAAGTTAGTATTTCCCAAATCAAAGAAGACCAGCTTTAGCAAGGAGAAAACCACATGAAGCAACCGAAAAAATTAACCAGAGAGCAAAAAGAATGTTTATCTGCTCATTATCTGAATTGTAAAGACTGGATGCTGGTTGAAGAGACCGAATTCTATTACCGCATCATTAACAAGAATACCGGGGTGATAAAAAGCGTGGACAAGTTCAGAAGGATAAGAAGGAGGAAATCATGAAAATTCCACAAAATCCATTTAACGATGCTCTACAGACCTGTTTAAACAATATTGAAGAATTCAAAAAACGTGTGGAAAAAGAAAGTGAATTAAAAAATTCGTTACTTTCTCAAATGGCAAACTTTTATACCGATAATTTTCAGAACACTTATTTTAAAGAAGAGAAGACCAAAAGGATTGGACAAATTGAATACATCTTCTGTAAAAACGGTGTGTTTTTCGCTCACGTATATTTTCTCGATATTACAACAAATTCAAAGATCAGGAAAGTTTATTCTAATATCGAATTGTTTAGCTCTGAAATGGAAGAAATGACAGCAATATCCGAAGACGAGTACAAATTTGGGTTTTTCGATTATATTAACAAAAATATAAAAATAGTTGAAAATGAATAAAGGAGAAAAAGTATGAATCTCAAACCAGTAAAAATTATTGCAGTAGATTTTGATGGGACTTTATGTGAAAACAAATGGCCGGAAATCGGCGAAGCAAATGAAGAGTTGATAGAATATCTTCGTAATCGACAGAAAAACGGAGATAAGCTGATTCTCTGGACTTGTCGTGTGGACAATATGCTCAGAGAGGCCGTTGAATGGTGCAAAGAAAAAGAACTGATATTTGATGCGGTCAATGAGAATCTTCCGGAGATCGTCGAGAACTTTGGCTCCGATACCAGAAAGATATTTGCCAATGAGTACATAGATGACCGGAATATAGATATTTGTTCTTGTCACGAAAAATCTAGTATGGAATTGTGGGCGGAAAGAGAAGTGGAAATTGCCTGCAAACACGAAGCACCTGATCGGGAACCAGGGGAATGGGATTACGGATGTGCTTGTTACGAAAGCGCATTAAAAGCATTCCGGAGTCTTTGTGAAGATGGCCACAGCGGTTTTAGCATCAGCATGACAAAATTTATCTTAAATCGGCTGATTGAAGGAAAGCCGCTCACTTTCATTGAGGATACAGAAGATTCATGGAACGATATTTCTGATCGAAGTGGTCTTCGTGGAGAGATTGCGAATTACCAGTGCCGGCGGATGAGTTCTCTCTTTAAGTATGTATATGCTGACGGCTCTGTTAAGTACAGAGATGTCAACCGTTTCTGTGGTGTGAACGTGGATAATCCAGATGTATCCTACCACAGTGGCTTGATAGATCGAGTAATGGAAGAAAAATTCCCGATTACCATGCCGTATTTTCCGGAGAGCAAACCGTTCCGTGTGTATTGTGAGGAGTTTCTTACCGATCGGAAAAATGGCGACTTTGATACGGTTGGGATTCTCTATGTGATTAAGCCGGATGGCGAACGTGTAGAGATTAACCGATATTTCAAAGAAGGCGAAAGGGACTTTATTGAGATTGCCTCCTGCGAGTATGAGATGCGCCGAAAGATGTATCAGGAACTTTTGGAAAGTCTGAAAAAGGAGAAAAATAACAATGAATCGGAATAGGTTTATTCAGGGACTAAAAAGCAATATTCAGCTTTCCGAAAAGGAACGGCGGCGGATTATTCGGAGAAGTCTTCAGAAATATCCATGGAAAACAAAATGTACCGTGGCAATGGAAGAATTCGCAGAGCTTCAGCAGCAGATCAGTAAACAGGTTCGTGGCTACGGGGACAGAATTGGACTCTTGGAAGAGATGGCAGATGCTTATATTTGTCTGAACTTTCTGGAGTCCATTTTTAATATTAAGCCGGAAGATTTACAGAAAGCCGTTGATGTCAAGCTGGAACGAGAAAGGAGAAACTTATGAATCATTGTGAGAAAGGTGGCCGAGATTTCTATGATTACGTTGCAAGTTAAAGCATATTGTCAAAAATGTGCGGATTTTCAGCCATGTGTTGAGAGATTGTATGCCGGGGGAGAAATTGCAGAACAATTCGTTTACTGTGAACATCGTGAAAGGTGTTCCAACATTTATGACTTTATACACGAAAAAATCGAAAAGGAGAAATTGTAATGGCAGGACTTAATA
>ULNP01038591.1_pt1 | contig 17006 bp, 17 predicted proteins | sample 1951941 | NCBI WGS metagenome assembly ULNP01 (sample SAMEA4835579, study PRJEB28245) | human gut metagenome | biome: gut microbiome; material: fecal sample | place: Denmark | collected 2008
ATTGCCAAACGGACGGTTGAAACGATTTTGAATATCGACAGACAGAAAGAGCAGGAAAAAGAACAGGAGAAAGAACAGGAGAAAGAGGAAAAGAAGAACTTCCGTTAAAGCAAATAGCCACGGTCTGCACTCCCTCAAAGGGTGCGGATCGTGGCCACTTTTTTGCTTTTCGACTTCGGTGCTTTCAACCATGGGCAAATTTTTATTCTACTGTTCTTTTGAAAACGATTGAAAATCGTGCAGCCATCATCGGCAGATGATGTTCAAAGGGGATTGGGGATGTTGCCCCAACAAGCAAATTGCCGAAGATTGCACCGAAGGGAAAATCGAGAAAATGGGTGAACCTGTACAGGTTTACACTGCTTGCCAATTTGTTTTTCCTCACTATATTTTACTTTTTCTTTAGCTCAATACGTCTACGCAACAGAGAATTTATATTCATCACAGCTGTATTCATTGCCTTTAGGTTTTCTTCAAAATCGCCATTTTCAATACAAGGAGCAGTATCTAAGAGAAATTGAATCTGTCTGGCAATATTATTCTCGCAGTTAATTACAGAACTCTTTCCGTATCCGAAGTCGCTTTCAACGGACAACTTTTCTTCTAGTTTCTTTACTGAATATATCAGTGAATCGAGTTGTTTGCTGTTCCTGCGAGCTTTCAACTGTTTGAGCGCATCAGTTACATCCTGAATCATCAGATACGGTTCTTTCTTTGTAAGAATGGCATTGGCCGCATTTGGCTCAGGTTTTGCTTGGAGTTGTTTCCCGACAAAGAATAGAGAAGTAATCAGTCCTGCCAACCATACCCACCAGAAAATCCTTATACCAATGATGCTATTGACCTGAGGTAAAACAGCATTTGGATCACGTATAGTATCTATGATATTCTGAGGATCAGTGAAAAGCCAATCAACGAACGATACGATCCTTCCATAGATGTTAGGAATCACGATAAAGTATGCGATTACTCCAACTAAAAGGATAATTACTGGAATGACAAACACAAATTTGTTCATCACCTTTTTATCTAAAGCAACAGGCTCGTCCGGTTCACTTACAGTAGGTGGAACAAAGTTCACGACCCGTCCATTAGATTTAGGTGGAGCAGTGTCTGCTACATTTTCGTGTTCATATTTTTGTTCTGGTCTTACAACAGGTTCTACTTCCGGAATATCTGTAGGAGGAACTTCACCAATGCTTTCAAACAAGTGCTTGTTAATGGAGTTGTTTCGTTTATCTTCAATATGTTCTTCTGAACCAGATAGCGGAGCAGTTTCACCTAATGTAGAACCATATTCTTTTGCACTTGGCTCATCAATCGGTTTTGTGCAAGAAGATATACCAAAATTTATTTTTTCATTGAATATCTCAGAAGGTGTGTTGTCGATTGCCAATTCCAAAGCGCCCATAAATTCATCGGCGGTTTGGAATCTTTCGGAGCTACTGGAGATTGCTTTTACAATAACACGTCCAATTTCTTCTCCACCAAGAGCAGGCAGATCAGGTGTTTTTCCACTCATTCTTTCCTCAAAGGCGGCATCTTCATCCTGGGCAAAATATTGTTCAGGGAAACGAGGAAGGAAAGGATTTCTGCTGTAGTTTAGAAGTCTGTAAAGCACAATACCGAGGGAATATAGATCAACAGACTTTGTGTAACCTTCTTTCCCAAGATATACCTCTGGAGCGAGAAAATTTGGTGTACCTTTTAGGGATTCGGCTTTGGAACTATCCTTCAAAACTTTTGAAACGCCAAAGTCGCCAATCTTATACTCACCCTTATCAGATACGAAAATATTATCGTCTTTTATATCTCGATGAATTACACCGTTGTTGTGACATGATTGGAGTCCATTCAATACGTCCAATCCAAGTTTAACGACATCACGGACAAGAAAATCTGTACCTTGGATAAAATCTTCAAGGGGAGTCAGATATTCCATTAGGATAAAAATATCATATCGTCTCGGTGAGTCAGTAACAAGAATATCGTTCTCGTAATATCTGACGATATGTTGCACACCTTTCTCGGAGAGATCATTCAGGATTCTGATTTCCGAAACAATATTCTTAAGCATTTGGGAGAAATAGCTGTCTGCCTTGGAAACATCACCGCCCATAGAGTTCAGTACAGAATAGTATTGTTTTTCAGTTGGAATTGTGATGTGTTTTAGCGCACGAACATACTGACCAGCAGCATTTGTTTTGATGACTTTATAGACCGTACCAAATGCACCTGAACCGAGTTTTTCGCTGACAGTATAGCCCAAAATATTCTTCCCAATTAAATTTGTTTGTGCCATGAAATCACCTCCTTAGTGGTATAAGCATAACGGTTGCGTTGTCTGCATCGTGTGACGCTACCGCTTCGTTAACAAGTTGTTTGCCGGCACTTTCCAAATTGTTTGCTGAGTGCAGGATTTCTGAGATTCGACTATCCGGAAGATAGTCTGAGATCCCATCGCTGCATAGAAGCATCACACCATTATCTAAAATAGGGTAGTATTCATCAGCTTGCAAAACATAACCATTCTGGCCATAACCAATATAACGATTCAAGTTTTTTCGAGCAGGAAAACCAGAGAGTTCCTTTCTGGTCAAAAGCCCAAGGTCAAGCATTCGCTGCCCTTCGGTATGATCTTTTGTGATTTGAATGAGTGCATCATTGTTAAAATGATAAGCACGACTGTCACCTATATTTAAGATGGCATAATCCGCCCCACAAATGACAAACAAGACAAGGGTGGCACCCATGCCTTTTAATTCTCCGTGGTTGCGACTTTTTTCACAAACAATAGCGTTGATTTCTGCAATGCTTGATTGCAGGTACGCTACGACTTCTTTGATATAAGAACAGCTCTGCAATACTTTTCCTGTTTCAGCAAGTTTTTCTACACATATTCGACTGGCAACTTCACCAGCGTTATGTCCGCCCATACCATCACTGATCGCAAAAAGATGTACCTTTGAGCGAGCATCATCAGTGACAAAGCAACAGCAATTATCTGACATCTTTTTTTGCTCATCGGATGTCAAATACAAGCCATTGATAAGAAAATTATCTTCGTGGTTTGGTCGTTTGCCAATGTGGGAATAACATACTGGTTTTTCCATAAGCAAAACCTCTCATTCCCCAATAATTAGTTGGTAGTGTCTGCGTTATCATCCAAATGGTTTATCTTATTTAGGAAAGCTAGTCCTTCTCCGTCCTGAAGCCCAATAAAATACAGACGCTCAATCTGTTCTGTATCAAATAAGAAAAGCTTCTCAGGATCAAGAATTCCCTCAGGATATAAGCAGGCACTGTAGTCCCATACTTTATCGGAGTTTGCCTGTTTCTGTTTGACTCCGACAATCATAATTCGTTTTTGGCTCTCTTTTAACAAAACAACAGAACCAATAGGCAGAAATTTTTTCATTTCAAGCTCCTTTCTTATTTCGACAATTCAGTCAAAGTGAATTCGGCTCCACATTCTTGGCAGGTGAAACGATAAAAATAATGCTTAACTTGACGACCTTGGATATAAAGAGGAACCGAATTAGTATTATAGACTGAGCCATCTATAGTTTCACAGCACTTGTCTTTTTTCATTTGTTCACCGCATTTAGGACATGTTTTCTTTTTAAAAAGGAAATATGCCAATTCTTTAGCGGTGAAATCATATCTAAATGATTGAACACTCATACCTCATTCACCTTTCTAAAGTTAATCCCAAAATACGATAAAGTCCACGAAATTATCCCAGCCTTCATCGTTGAAGCCAATTTCAATACCTGCCGAGCCGCCGATCAAAGCGGCAGCACCACCTTCTAGCACAAATTTATTATCCTCGATGCCGACTTTTCCTTCAACGCCGACAGCACCAGCATATCCACCAACTTTTCCAGTTATCTCTAAACCAAGAATATTGATAGTACCAGATGCTTCACCTTCGACTGCGGCGACCATTGCCTCACCTTTTACGTTAGCGTTTACGCCGTCTTCACCAACAGAAAACTTTCCTTTGGCTTCAGCTTTTGCGGTGCCAACAGAACCTTCGGCTTTTCCCTCAACACCTAACATATCACTTCCAACATCGGCTTCGGCATCGCCTGCTAATACAGAAACGCCTGCACTGGTGCCAGCTACGGCTGTGATGAAGTCAGTCCTACTCTTTTCAACCCATTCTCCATCTTTGTATTCCTTTTTTGTCGTCGTTTTCATAATACCGGCATCTGCTTTGGCTTCAGCTTCACCTTTACCAAGATATGCATTGACTCCCGCATATCCCCATTCGTTTTGAGCTTCAGCACTGGCTTTTCCAACCCAAGCAGTGACACCAGGATTGTCCTCAGAAAATTCATATCCAAGCCAATCAGCAGTTCTGCTGGCAGAAGGAGTGCGAGAGTAGTCGAAAACCGATGGCGTGTTACCAAAAGGAATACCGCTGGTGATATAAAGTAAACTTGTTACTGGAGAAACCAAATTTAATAGAGTAGGGAGTACATAAGGCTTTTTAATAAATACATCCTTAATCAATTTTGACCAATCAAAATTAAGCTGTCCTCCCGGACCAACAATTATAAAACTATTGGGATCAAATGATATTGGAGCGATATAATCAGCCAAAGTTAGTTTCTTATATTCATCTAATTTAACATATTCGTTGTACGCATCTTCAATAAATCGTTGATAGGCTTCTAATGCTCTCGAATACTGATCAAGTTTTCTGGCTATCTGTGTAGCGGTGCTATTTATGTTGGACTCAAAGCGAATATCCCAGTCAAGTTGCCGAACAGTGCGTTGAAAATCCGATTGGATAGTAGTTACTTTTGATGATGCTGTTTTACAACGACTTCCAATCTGTTCGAGTCCAGAAAATTCAACGTATATTCTTGGCATATTCATTACCCTCCCTTCCTAAGGAGATGTTTTATTTCAGTATTTATTTTTTTTGATTGTATAGGATATCCATGGCTTTAATAAAAGCTTCACGCTCAGGGTTTTCATATCCAGAAAAAATGATGTCATTGATGTCAGAGTGATTGAATAAGAAGTTATTATCTGAACTAACATAACCTTCTGGATAAGGAACACCTAAGTAATCATAGATTTTGTTTTCGCTAGGATTTACTTGCAAAATGCCGATGATTACTAATTTTTTTGTTGCGTCTTTTAATAAGACCACACTTCCAATAGGTAGTAAATTTTTCATGTCTCCTCCGATTATCTTATTTAGTTAGACCAACCCACCAGTTTCCAATCGCTTCGCCACATTTGTTTGCTAAAATTTTGTAGCCCTCAGCAGCTTTTTCAAAGTAACTCATGTCTGCCGTTCCATTGCCACCAGTCGCATTATCTATTGCGCCGAAAATAAGATCATCGAAACCGAGTGTTAAGCTGTGGCTGATTCCATAAATACCAGCCATGGAAATATCTATTCCTGTAGCGCCAGTATCGCCCATATCCCACTGACCATCGGCATAATATTTTTCGTGGCTGCGAAAACCTTGAGAGATTGATTGAATTCCAGCTTCACCAATGGCTGAATATATATTTAATGCACTCCAAGGGCCTGCTTTTATTTCTGACAAACTTTTAACGTCTCCAATGTGTTTCAATGCATAGCCAGATTTAATTACTGACAACATATCTTTTCCGCAATCTACATAGTCAGCTACAATGCTTTGCCATTGCTTATTGTCCAATCTATTGCTTGCAGATAGGATAGAAGCAGTTAAACCTAAAAATCCTGCTGACAACCCTAAAACTTTTACATTTTTTTGCGCAACATCTCCAAAGAATCCTATCTTTAACCCCTTATACATATCGCAAAAATAGTCATATAAGCCTGTCCATACGCCAATACTAGAATCAGCAAGATTGCACCAGTCGCTTGCCCCAGTAAGTCCCTTTTTATCTCCTGAAAAGAAAGTTGTAAAACTCTCGAAGTATGATATTACATCTTCTAAAACTCCCGCTTCATCAACATCTCCCCACTTATCAGTTCCTCTCAATAGAGTTTTTACAGTAGAGAGAAGATCTTTTTCTTCATCTGTATCAAAAACTATTTCGCTTATTCTATCTTTCCAATTTGCAAATGGATTGTCCCCTGGCCCCAGGATGACAGCTACATTAGGGTCAACCCTTATAGAAGAGATGTAGTCAATTAAATTTGTTTTTTTATATTCATCTAATTTAACGTATTCGTTATGGGTATCTTCAATAAATCGTTGATAGGTTTCCAATGTTCTTGAATACTGCTCCAGCGTTTTTGCTATTTGTGTAGCGGTGCTGTTTATGTTGGACTCAAAACGAATATCCCAGTCAAGTTGCCGAACAGTGCGTTGAAAATTGGATTGGATAGTATCTACTCTTGATGCTACTGTTTTACAACGACTTCCAATTTGATCAAGACCGGAAAATTCAACATAAATTCTAGGCATACTTCACAACCTCCTTTCTATCGGTTCCCCAGCGGAACGTAAAGGTCGCTCCGCCAGGGATAACCGATTATTTCAAGCTTCCAAAAAATCAGAAGACTTTGCCCTGCTCCTGAGCTTTCTGAGTGCCTTCACGCTCAGCAGCTTCATAACTTTCAGCAGCCTGGGTGAGGAATGTGCTGTATGCCTTAATGTCCTTGACAATAGTATCAAAAGTATTCTGCATATTTGCAAACTGCTTTTTTTCAGTTTCGATGGTGGTGCCTTTCATTTTGTTAGCTGTAGTCGTAACCTCCTGCAGCATTTCTGCATACAGAGACTGGATAGTTACTGCTGCATTTTCGAGGGTCTTAGCTTTGTCACGCATAACACTGGAATCTACTACTACTTGTGCCATAGTTTTTCTCCTTTCAAAATGATGATTTGATTACTTTCCGACACTAAGAGAGCTTGCTTTGCTCTTAATATCGTTTTCGGTGCTCTTCATTTTTGCGGCATATTCACGAAGGAACTGAACGTAGTTCTTCAAGGCTTTTTCTGCTGCGGAGAAGTCGTTTTTGTAGCCTTCGATTCTCTGGTTGAATGTGTCGCTTGCTTCACCTTTGTAAGTCACACGAAGATCAGACACAGCTGTATAGATGCTGGTGTATGCTTTGGTGAATTCTCCGGTTTTTCCCTCGATTTTGCTTGCAGAAGCTTCGAGTTCTTCAGGGGTTACATCAAAAATTGTAGATGCCATAAAAGTTCTCCTTTCGGTGTTTGAATTTTTTGAATAAATACTTAGTGTCCAGATTTCAAGGTGGCGGCTCGTTCTTCTGCTTCACGATCTTCACGCTGAATTCTGTCGGCACAGTATTTAATCGTTGACGCTAGATTGGACATCTGAGATCTTGTCCTGTTCATTTCATTGCGCAGGGTGCTTAATTTTGATATAAAAGCATCAGCTGCTTGGCCTTTCCATACGGCACGACAATCTTGTTCCATCTGTTCCAGAAGTTTAATCAGAGATGAGAGCTGAGATGCGTCATCTGATATGGAATTCGCTTGTGAAATAACTTTAGAGTAGTTTATTCTATATTTCATGGTGTCGTATCTCCTTCCTTTGCTAGATTAACAGCAGCTTGGCTCCATCGGAGATACCAAGTTGGGCAAAGCTGCATTCCAAACGTAATGCCGTATTGTCGCTTGTATCGAACAACATCGCATCGGCACTCTTATCTGAGATTCCGTACTCTGAGTTTAATATTCTTATCATCAGATTCTGAGCATTTTTGACAGACATATTGTTTGGAACGATAAAATCGTATGTACTATCCAGGGCTGGTATTTTTACTGTGATAGATATTTTTTCCATGAACCTCACCACCTTATCTCAACATTTTTTTCTTTAAGACAGAAGTAACAGCTGTGTGATTTTACATCTGGTACAAGCGGTAGGGTTTCTATCTTTGCGGAAGCATTTTCATAGCAGTTTGGGCAGAGTATGTAGTTTTCTGCATTGACAACCAGTGACATAAACAGACGATCATTGTTCTTGGCTCCATTAACATTAAAACCGCATATAAAATAAATTCCGTATTGTGGAGCATCAATATACTGGAACACCTTTCGCATAAAGGCAGCCTGCTCATTGGTAATCATATCGAAGAAATCGTTGAACTCAGAAATGACAATAAACAGCTGTTCGTGCTGTCTGCCTGGTTCTTCTAAGCGTGCATTTAATTCTGGTTTCAATTCCTCGATGAACTCATCAAGAGCAGTAGCTCCGCTAATATACTGACACGAAGAACATTCATCGACAATATTTCTAAAAGTGCCATTGTCATCATCAATGAATACTAAACGTCTGTTACTGTATTGGGCGATGTTCATTAGAATAGTTCCGTAAAACTTACCCAAGCTATCTGTATCATTTGCACAGATACAGACTTTGTAATCCTCGGACAGAGTTATGCCATACATCAGTGCTGCAGACTTGGAGGTTCCAAGGATAAGATTTCCACTTTCATCAAAAATGGATTCAGGTGGAGTGCTTCGTGGTGTCGGTGAATAATAGCTTGCAGGAGCTTCATAAGAATTATTTGAATCCTTTGTAGCTCCGTCTAGCTTAATTGGAGTGTATCCGTGCCAATTCGATGCCAATTCGATGTATTTCTGACTAATGGTTGCGATACGATCAGCTTCGGTTTCACCGTCAAAAGCGATTGCAGTCTGGAATTCAACAATTTCTCTATTTATTACAGTGATGCCCCGTCCGCTGATATCTTCAGGAACAACCGGAGGGCGCACATTATGAATATCTAGGTAGTTACTAGGATCATTCATTTTCAGGGTGAAATAAGTGGCAATATACTCAGTTACCTTGTAATATATAGAGTTTCGTGTACTTCCTGTAATAACGAAATAAACGCCAAAGGTTTTTCCGGCACTGATGATGTCGATGAAGCTGTCTGATATATCCATATATTTGTCCCGGAAGGATGCAAAATTATCAATCAGGACAAGAATGGCAGGAAGAGGTTTTTTGCAAATAGCACGATAATCAGAAAAAGTACCACAGTTATTGTCTGCAAAAATGCGTTTGCGTTCATCGATTATGTCGTGCAGAACAAAAGCCAATTCAGCGAGTTTGCTTTCATCGTCTGCAAATACGACCCCGCCGGTATGCGGAAGATATGAAAGATAGCCTAAATTTCGCCCGCCAAAATCCATAGCATACAGATTCAGTTCTTCCGGGGTATAGGCATACTCACAAACCATGGAGTAAACCAGTGTTTGCAAGAATGTCGTTTTTCCTGTTCCACTTGCACCATACAATCCAACATGACCGGTTTTGGAGAAGTCTATCGTAAGCGGTTTTTGCTCCTGAGTGCGAACGTAATCTATCAATCCAATTGTTGCAGAACACAGCCCCTTCTTTTCTTTTTCAAGGGTCTGCAAAACAATTTTTTCAGGGAGCATATCTAGCCACAAAGGCTTCGCTACAACATTCTTCTTTTGCCCGAGGGCAACGATTTCAGAAACAACTGCTTCTAGTTGCGTTTTGTCAGACTTGTCACCAGACAGGTCAATCTTGGCGCTATGGATAGGATTGGCTGTATTATCAGTCATCTGTACCATGATTTCTTCGTCTGGCATATATGTTTTAGTAGGAATATAATCAGCTCCACTATAACCAGACTGAATACATTCGTAGATTTCATCATAGCCGACTTGCAGATACAGACGACCGGGGTTTTTAATCATTGCAGAGTCAGGTTTATTTATCATATCGATGCTGTCCTGTTTATCTGCAACCTTCAAGCAAACTCTAAAGCGAGAGTTGCTCATAATCTGCGGATCAACGATACCGCTTGGCTTCTGTGTCGCAAGAATCAGATGTATTCCGAGGCTACGACCAACTTGAGCTACGTTGATGAGTTGTGCCAAAAACTCAGGCTGCTGTGTCTTTAACTGCGCAAATTCGTCAATAATAATGACTAAGTGCGGCAATGGTGTATCAAGGCGTCCGCCTTTGTAATACTTGTGGTAGGAGTTAATATCCAGTTTATCAACACCAAGTGCAGCAGCAGCTTCATTAAATATGCGCTGACGAGACTTTATCTCTGCTTCCAACGAAACCAATGCACGATAGAGAATATTTCCCGACAAATTTGAAATTGTTGCTGACAAATGCGGCAGTGCAGGAGCGAACGATTTAGCCATGAATGGTCTTGCCATATCTCCGCCCTTGAAGTCTACTAAGACAAAAGCAACTTCTTTAGGACTATAGTTAATAGCCAGCGATAAGATGAATGCCTGTAGGAATTCGCTTTTACCGGAACCTGTAGTACCTGCAACAAGTCCGTGGCAACCGTGATAGGCTTCGTGCAGATCCAGGCTGAACACTTCACCGCCTGCCATGACTCCTATTGGGGCTGCTAGAGATTTGGCAGAATTGTTGTTATCCCAATGACTTTCAATAGCAAGTTCGCTGACATTGCCTACTTTATACATTTGCAGGAACGATATACGATCAACGATACCCAAGGAACGAGAGTCTCTCTTGATAGGCAGTCGAGAGAGTTCATTCGCAAACGAGTGAATACGGCTCATTTCTACATCATCAAGAGTAAATGGGATGAACCTATTTGCATTTTTGTTTTTTATATAGTATCCAGTGCGAGTATCATCGCTTTGGATAATTGTTTTACATGATTTAGGCAGTTTTGTGATATCGCCATAGGCAAACAAAGTTGTGATACCAACTTGGTTCTCGGAATCATTCATATATCTGAGCAGAGCCTCTTTTTCAATCAAATTCGGCTCCGTGACGATCACAACGTAATGGGGGATAGGTGTGCCACCTCTATCCTGAGATTCTTCTCGCTCTTTTATCATCTCATCAATGATATTAAAAATATAATGAACCTCATCGGGATTTGTAGCAAAGAAACGAACCTTTTTATCGTTGCTCCAGATATGAGGTACATTCTTGAAATCATCAAAGTTATACACCTGTTTAGGAGATGTTATAAGCACGAGCTTTACTTCATCGTAGGAATGAAGTGAAATAATATTAAGGATCACCTCATTAAGAATAGTGCGTATATTCTTCTGACTGCCGATAATGCCAATCGTGTGATTAGTAAAAATGTCGAGCGTCAGTGGAACATTGTTTAATGTCCCGTACTTCTTGGAAAGCTCAACTGGCAAATTACGAAGTTCATCTTCATGCAGCTGAAATCCTTGCTTTGGAATTTTTAACTGCACTTCAAAAGGTCTGCTACCTAAACCCATACGGATAGCAAGAAAATCAGCATCCTCATGGGAACGCTCCCACAAGCGGAGTCGGTTACTTTCGTTATCAAGCATGGAGCATAAAATTTCAGGAGAAGGGCATAACGAATCGTTCAAAAGACGTACGGTTCGCTCTCTCTTTGAAATTAAGCTTTTTTCTATATCAGAGATATACGATAAGTATCTGCTCTTTCTATGGCTCTCATCAGCCAAGGTACGCCTTTTCTGGTAGCTTCTAAGTAAAGAAGGCCACATAAGCGAACCCAATAGTAAACCTACTGCCATAGTGCCACTGGCAATAATGGTTGACATCTGACCGCCGCTAATTGCATTTGTGATAGATACGCCCAAACTTGCCAGCATTACCATAGACATAGTAATGCTCGGTCCGAGAGTTAGAATTGCAGGAGTTTTATCTACGGTAAACGGGCTAGGAGGAGCATCAATCTCAATTACATCGCTATCTAATGATTTTAGAATACGAGGTGTACTGACAAAGTATTTCTTTTCCGCTGCATCATTGATAGGCATTTTCACAGCAAAGGATGTCATCAACGATAAGGTACTTTCAGTTTTGAGATTACGCACAGCTATGAAGTCACCCATGTAAATGAGGGAAAGCCCCATGATAAAGACTTCATCAAAAGGCTTTAACTGTTGTGAATGAACAAGGCGACCGTTTACATAGATACCAATACTGCGTTTCAGATCCTCAATAAAAGCATTTCCATTGCTGTCAATGCGAATAGCTGCGTGTTTTTCTCTTGAAACAAAGTCGCTAAAATCATAAGAAATATCGTTTAGTGGAGTGCGCCCGATAAAAATATTTGTGTCTTTTGATAATGCGTATTTTTTATAGCCAGCCTGTATATCCGAGGTGGCAATGAACAGGGTTTTGACTGTTTTGCCGTTGCTTTTATTCTTAAATGCAAAATAGTCTCCACTATGTATTACATGGTCATTACAAGGATGACCATTCAGCGTTACTTCATATTTATCATCGAAGCTTTGTTTTAAGGTGTAGATAACGGATGCTTTTTCTTCTTCCTGAGAAAAAGGAATAGCGAAGTCTGATGGAAGTCCCAATGTTTCGAGAAACAGGCGATTCGTTCTGTTTTTCAAGACATCGCTTAACATCCGTGAAATTGCTCGATCTTCAACAAAGAACGTTACCAAGAAATCTAACATCGAATTACTCTTGGATTTAGCCATCTTTTCACCACCTCTACAAAATACTATTTACAATTTTTCTCCGCAGTTGCCGCAGAACTTCATGCCAGGCTTATTCTCAAAACCGCAAGAAGGACATTTTGATGCACTGAGAGGTTTTCCACATTCACCACAGAATTTCATTCCATCTGGAACTTCTTTTCCGCAGTGAGGACAGATTATGGTAGTAGCGAGCTTACTTCCACAACTACCGCAAAACTTCATTGTTGAGTTATTCTGAGCACCACACTTAGGACAAGTGATCTGCGCATCAGGTTTAGTTACATTCATATTTTGTCCGATTCCGGAGAATACATTTCCAAATTGACCGGCTGCGCCAAGCCCCATGCCTAATCCGATGCCAGCATTGGCAATACTGCCAGAGGAAGGATTCTCTGCCAGTTTTTCTAAAATGTCGAGGGAACGGCGTTGCTGATAGAAGCCCTCACCAAGTGCAAGTTCTTCTTTGTAACCACGAAGTTTTTCGTATTCTTCTGGTTTTGGTGCGATCGACTCGCAATAGAAATTGACCAGTTCAATACCAAAACGTTCAAATTCCTCGTTAAGAGCTTCCTGAAATGTTGCTGATAGTTCAGACAAAAACTGCGAAATTTCCAAGAAGGAAATTTGCTTCTGAATCATATATGCAGCCGTTACAGACTTAATTTTCGAGTTAATCAAACCGTTAAAATATCTTAAGACGAGCATCGGATTGGTAGTTGTTCCATTAGGAACAGCACCAATAATTTTTGATACAAACAAACGGGAGTCTGTAATAGTAATTCCGTATTGTCCACGAGCACCAACATTCAAGATCAATCCATACTTAGGATCTTCGAGAGGAATAGGGGTAGAAGTTCCCCATTTCATATCGAGATTTGCCGTCTTGTTAATGTAGTAAATCTCAGCAGAGAATGGTGTTTTTCCGCCAAAAGGCAAATTTACAAGTTTATTCAGTATTGGTAAGTTGCCGGTCGAAAGAGTATGCGTACCAGGACCAAATAAATCAAGAGCTTCGCCCCCTTTAAAAAATAGGGCTTCCTGACCTTGGTTAACTATAAGCTGCGAACCCAGGACGAACTGTTCGGAAGGGCACTTATAAATAAGCCATTGTGAACCATTCGAGTTGCCATCATATTTAATTCGGTCAATGATTGCCATTTACATAACCCCCTTCTCAATTATCCTTCCTTTTGAATCTGCTTCTTTAATTCATTGCAAAAAACGCTATACGAATTGTCACGTGACAAATTATCAATATACGAAAGAATAGTATTCTTGGCATCTTCGCCTTCGTTTTTAGCCAGACGGTATGCACGAATAAAAATATTTAAGACTTCAGCAGCTGGTGCTGGTAAATGCTTGCCGGTAAAGAATCCGCCTTCTAATTGGCACCACCTTGCACGAATTTGCCTGAATTTTGCCATAGCAAAATGAGCACGCCAGTCATCAGGGCAAAGATCTACTGCTAATGATGCAATTTCAGATTCATCACAGCCAATTACACCGGAAACAAGATCAAAAATGTTATGACGGTCTTTTCTGGAAGCTACATTGAATGCACGAATGAAAGCAGCCCTCATATTACGATCTGGCAAGTACCGTGTCATGTCAACATATGTATCCATTTCTTGCTTTTCACCAGATGCTATGTTATATGCCTTCCTATATGCAGGGACTACCGACAAATACCCTGTTCTATCTCCGCCGGTAGAAGCATATCCAAGCCATGCACTCCAGCAATTTGGATCAATGTTAATTGCTTGCTTAAATTTGGTATTAGCCTTTCGATCATCACCCAGGTCAATTAATTTATACCCATCTGTAAGTAATTCCTCGACATCTTTCCCTTCGTATCCGTACACATGTTTTGTAATATTCTGAGTGATTTTTTGAACAATCTGATCTTGTTTAATAACAAACTGGGAAAAGCAGTGTTCACAGGTACCAATCTCATGTGAATTGTCAAGGATAATGTTACCGCCACACTGTTCACAGATTAAACTAATTTTAGCCATATCTGATATCTCCTTACAAAACAAAAAGCGGGACGAGATAATTGTTTTCACATACCTCATCCCGCCTTAATGTTATTTTTTTAGCCTTCGTTAGAAACAGATCTCTGGGTTGACTTATAACCGCTATTGGCCAGCTTAAGACCTAACTTACCAAATGCGGATTCGGTTGCCTCTTTAGCAGCTGCATAGTAAGCATTACGTTTCTGCTCCTTAAATACGTTACCAATAGCAGCATCAAAGGCCATAGCGGAGAAAATCTTCTCCTGGATCATCAAATATACTTCAACGTACAGATAGGTACCAACCGTGGTGTTGGAGATAGCGATCTTAGCTTCGCTGTCCACGTCAACAACAACGCACTGCTCTTTTGCAGCGAAAACTGCACCCATCAGACCCTTGCCACCTTTAAGAGTCTGGATAGTGGCCTTCAGAGGATACTGCTTTGCCTGCAGTTCGTTCAGGATAGCCTGCTCAAGCTGATCTCTCTTTCCGCCAGCATCTTCGAAGATGTAGCTGTCGCTACGGCCGGTGAATTTAGTGTTTGCCATGAATTTTTCCTCCTTGAAATGTGAGTTTTATATTCCTAAGCACTCTGGTGGAACTCAGACTGCTAAAGGTCCAATTACTTTACTTTTTTTCTGTCAATTGCCTAATTGTTTGTATATAATCCGGGATTTGATCCAACATGACAGATGTGGCTTCATTCATATCCAAAACAGCTATTAGCGCCATAAACATTGTCCATGACATTTTTTTCGTTCTTGTCTCTATAGCGCTATAAGTTTGTCTTGATACCCCTATGGCAGAAGCCATCACTTCCTGAGACATTCCCAATCGTGCTCTCATAACTGGAAGTTCTGCTGTAAGAGTCATGATTAACTCATCTCTAATTTTTGCTTTATCATCATACATGCTATTTTTCGCTCCAGTTTCGTAGAGTACCTTACTCCATGAAAAACACCGCCCAATACTGATAATTCAGCATTATTAGGCGGTGTTGACGATTTACTTGACGGCTAATAGGGTAGAAAGCCGCTGCATATTTTCCTGTTTTAACTCCATTGTAGGATGAACATAGCGATTCATTGTAATATTTACACTGGCATGACCTAATATTTCGCTAAGACTTTTCACATCAAAACCAAGCTCTATACACCTCGTTGCAAATGTATGGCGTAACGAGTGATAATTTGCAGGGGCAATTCCGCTTTTTTGTAACGCTCTCTTAAAGTGGTTTTGCATCGTTCGTGGCTCTAAAGGCGTTTGCTCACAATTAGTCAAAATATACCCTTTGGAAGAGGCCTTATATGACGCAAGAATGACTATCAGGTCATTTGGAACAGGGATTGTGCGAATGGAGCAGGCACTCTTGGGAGTTGTAATGACAATCTTTGTTTTTTGTTTGTTATTGGCTCTGTTCTGGATTCTTTGGAGCGTTTGGTGAACATGAATTGTGTGATCCGAAAATGAAATATCCTCCCAGCGCAAGGCACAAATTTCTCCTACTCTAAGTCCAGTAAATAAACACACCAATATGCCAATGTTGCAAGCATCAAGGTCAGAATACAGATATTGACATAATTTCTCCTGTTCAGCACGACTTAATACTCTCATTTCTGGAATTTGACGTTTTACCTGTATGGATTGTGCATCACAGGAAATGATGTTTCCTTTTTTGGCGGCGAATTGCATTATGTTCCGAATTAAAGATAAAATGTCCGAAACTGTTTTAGCCGAAAGTCCATTTCCTTTCAATCCACCCTCTGTAAGAAAAAGATTGCATTGTTCTTCAATAAAATCATGAGTTATATCGCACAATGGCTTGACCCCAAATGCTGGAAGTACATATGAGTTAAGGAGATTCCAGTATTTATTGCTTGAAGATTCCTTTACCTGGGGGCGTATAGTCTGAAACCATTCCATGGCAATACATTCAAAACAGACAGTAGGCACTTTTTGATTGGCAGTGGTAGAATTGCTTGCGAATGAGATTTGGTTAACAAGTTTTGCTTTGACTTCTCGATATGTTTTTGCATAAACATAACCATAATTTGCTTTACCAGCAGGGGTCCGAGATTTAATATATCGTCCTTCCCACCTGCCGTCTTTCCTTTTGTAAATGTTTTCACCTTTTCGGGGCATAAGGTGCACCTCCTTCCTTATGACTATAATTCTGACGGCAAATTGTGAATGTGGATCGCCCTTTGGAGACTTTTTCTACAAATATTTCGCTTTTTACTCACTTTACACATTGACAAATAGAGCGACAACGTGTAAAATAAGAATACAAACTTCAAAAAACAGAGAAAAATGTAGTTCGTGGAGTAAGGTACTCTACGAATTTTTTTATTATTTATCCAGAAAAATCGTTTGTGGTTTTTCTGGTTTTTTATTTCAATCATTTAATGCAAATTGCCTATAAAATTTTATCACATTGCATTTATAAATGCAACTTGCATCTTATGTTGGTTGTTGAGATTTTGGGTACATTTTATAATGTATAGCAGAATCATACACAGCGTGGAGGTGATTGAAATGCAACCGGAAATTGATTACGTTAAGATTGGTCAGCGCATTA
>ULNP01055179.1_pt1 | contig 16955 bp, 13 predicted proteins | sample 1951941 | NCBI WGS metagenome assembly ULNP01 (sample SAMEA4835579, study PRJEB28245) | human gut metagenome | biome: gut microbiome; material: fecal sample | place: Denmark | collected 2008
TTGAAGCGAAGCGGAAAGGAATGATAGGTTAAGATGAAGAAACATATTTCAACTATAATTGCAGTACTTGTTTTTATTACAGGCCTTTCCTTGCTTCTTTATCCAACGGTGAGTAATTATTGGAATTCTTTGCATCAAAGTCGTGTTGTGGCAAATTATTCGGACACGATGGCTAAAATGAATGGGCAGGATAAGCAGGCTGCGATTGATGCGGCTAGTAACTATAATTCAAGTCTTGTTACGAATGCAGGTCGTTTTACTCCGAGTGATTCAGAGCTTAGTTTATATAAGAGCTTATTAAATGCAGATGGAACGGGTATGATGGGATATATCGTGATTCCAGAGATTCAATGTAAGCTAGCTATTTATCATACGGTGGATGATTCTGTCTTGCAGGTGGGTGTTGGACATTTGGAGGGTTCGAGTCTTCCTGTTGGTGGTAAGTCTACGCATTGTGTTTTATCGAGCCATAGAGGACTTCCGAGTGCGAAGTTATTTACCGAATTGGATCGATTAAAAAAAGGGGATGTTTTCTATCTTCATGTATATGATCGGGTATTGACATATGAAGTGGATAATATCGCAATTGTTGAACCGAATGATTATGGTTTATTAGAAATAGAAGAAGGACAAGATTTATGTACACTATTTACATGTACGCCATATGGTATCAATACACAGCGACTATTGGTTCGTGGCCATCGTGTTGAGAATGCTTTAGGGGAATCGAGTTTAACTTCGGATGCCGCAAAGATAAACAGTCTAGTGGTGGCCTCTTGTGTGGGTGTTGTGATTTTAAGTATAGGATTTATTATAAGGAGGGCAATGAGGTGGAAAGAAAAATAAAGAATTGTATAGTATGCTTTATCGTCCTCTTTTTTATGGGATTTACTACAGTTAAAGCAGACACATTCGGTAGCTTAGTTATTTCATGTCCTATAGAAAATGTTTCGGTATCATTATATCGAGTGGCCGATACAGAAATGAATCTTGTTTCCCCATTTTCTAAATATTCTGTTTCTTTAAAACAAGAAGATTTAAATGGTGTTGCGAATATATTAGAGAATCATATTCTTAAGGATCATATTGAGGCGGATTATACTTCAAATTCAATGTTTTCAAATCTTGAATTAGGTGTATATTTAATTGTTCCTAGTGGCAGTGATGAATATGTTTTTCAACCTTCTTTGGTGAGTGTTACAGATTCTTCAGAAATAACTTCTATATTAAAGTATGAGAAGAAGGAGAGCGTAACGTCTTTGCGTGTATTAAAAAGATGGAAGAATGATTCAAAGAAGAAGCGTCCTACTTCAATTTCTGTCGATTTGCTTCAAATGGATTCGAATGGAGAAACAAGTGTCATTGATAAACAAGTTCTTAGTTCAGATAATGCGTGGTCGTATACGTGGGATCATCTTTCTTCTTTGTATAGCTATCGTGTTTTGGAGTCAAAGGTTCCAAGTGGATATACGGAAAGTGTGATTCAAGAAAAGAATACGGTGGTATTAACGAATACAACAAATAAGACGATTACGGACAAGAAAAAAATAGATAAAGATCTTCCTTTAACAGGACAGCTATGGTGGCCAGTACCTGTCTTGTTGTTTGTGGGGATGAGCTTATTTGGATTGGGTAAGTACTTACGATGAAAGAAAGAATAGGAAAGGGCGTATCTTATTTAGGAATCATATTGATTGTGTTGGCAGTATCATTAAGTTTATACAATGTATATGATAGTATTCGAGCGAATGTATCTTCTAAATCGATTATGAATGATTATATGGCCCATGTATCTTCTGGTCCACAAGGCTCTGTGCCAGACTATATTTTAAATCCGGATATGGATATGCCGGAGGTTGAAGTGGATGGTTTATCTTGTATAGGTGTGCTTGAAATACCAAGCTTAGATATTCGGCTTCCTGTAACAAGTACATTTAACTATGCATTGATGAAACAAGCGCCATGTCGCTATTATGGCAGTATATATAAGAATAATATGGTGATTGCGGCCCATGATTCGTGGTTTCATTTTGGAAGGATTCATACATTGAAGTCAGGTGATTCTGTTAAGTTTACAGATGCATCTGGTAATCAATTTGATTATTGTGTGGATGCAGTCGATGTTGTTAGTCCAAACAGTGTGGATGATGTGACAAGTGGCATGTGGCCTTTGACATTATTTACTTGTACTTTGGATGCACAAAATCGTGTGGTTGTTCGATGTAAATAGGGGGTAGAGTCAATTCTATCCCCTTTCACTAGTTTTTATATTTGAATTGTATTATACTTGAGTTAGGTTCCGTGTCGGAATTTATTTTTTTTGGAGGATATATGAAAATTATTGTAGTGGGTGATGGTAAAGTTGGCTTTGCGATTGCGAAACAATTGAATCAGGAAGGTCATGATATTACAGTGGTTGAAAATAAAGCGAATGTTTTATCAAGTACCATGAACCAGTTGGATATTGTTGGTGTACAGGGAAATGGTGCGAGCTTAGATACCTTGTTAGAGGCGCGTGTACCCTCTTCAGACTTATTGATTGCGGCTACATCGACGGATGAGGTCAATATCATTTGTTGTTTGTTGGCTAAGAAATTGGGTGCTCGTCACACGATTGCACGTATTCGTAATCCAGAATACAACAATACAGTTCGTCTGATTAAGGAAGAGTTAGGCTTAAGTATGAGTATCAATCCAGAACAGGCGGCGGCTCGTGAAATTTTGCGTTCGATTCGTTTCTCAAATTCAATTAAGGTTTCTTCGTTTGCGAAGGGAAGAATTGAATTGGCAGAAATTAAGATCACAGAGAATTCACCACTTTTAAATATGCGTATGAAGGATATTAATCATCGTTTTAAGAGTGAAGTGTTATTCGTAGCGATTCAGCGCAATGGAGAAGTCATTATTCCTAATGGAAATACGGTGATTTATGAAAATGATCGTGTAACGCTAACGGGTTCGACTAAGCAATTAGAAAAATTCTTTATTAAGATTGGTATTTTAAGTAATCGTACTGTCAATGAGGTGATGATCGTTGGTGGTGGACGTATTACTTATTATTTGACAAACATGTTGTTGGAATTGGGAATGGATGTCAAAATTATTGAAATCAATAAAGATAAGTGTGTTAATCTTGTTGAAAAATTCCCACAGGCTACGGTCATTCATGGGGATGGTACGGATCATGAATTGTTGTTGAGTGAATCTTTGGAAGAGATGGATGCGTTTATTGCGCTTACAGATAACGATGAGGAAAACGTCATTATTTCGATGTTTGCCCAAAGTCATGGAGTAACGCATGTGTTGCCAAAGGTGAACCGTGTATCTTTAGGTTTCTTATTGGATAAGCTAGGACTCGAAAATTCAATTACGCCGAAGTTTATAACGGCCAACCAAATTGTGCAATATGTTCGTGCTATGCAAAACACGGTTGGGTCAAATGTTGAATCTTTAATTAAGCTAGTGAATGATAAGGTAGAAGCCTTGGAATTTAGAGTGCGTGACAATTGTCGTTTTATTGACGTGCCTATTAAGGATTTAAATATTCGTAAGGGAATCATTATTGCGTATGTAACACATAAGGGTGTTTCTAAAGTTGCGACTGGAGATACGCGTATTCAATTATCAGATACGGTCATTATTATTAGTAAGGTTGCAGGATTGAGGGATATCAATGATTTACTATCTTAAACATAACCTACATAAAGTAAATTGGGCCATGATTGGTAATGTATTAGGTATGGTCTTGATTGCACAGGGCTGCCTGATGTTTTTGCCTGTCTTGGTAGATTTGATTTATCAGGAAGGCTTGTATGATTCATATTTGATTGTGATTGCGATTTGTCTTGTACTTGGCTATGTACTAACACGTAAAAGAGCAAGAGTGAATTCCTATTTTGCCAAGGATGGAATGATTGCGGTAGGACTCGCATGGATTGTTCTGTCTTTCTTTGGTGGTTTACCATTCTATTTATCAGGTGAAATTCCATCCTTTGTCGACTGTTTCTTTGAAGCTGTATCCGGATTTACTACCACTGGATCAAGTATTTTAGAAGAGGTTGAAAGCTTGAAGCATGCCACGCTATTCTGGCGTAGCTTCACCCACTGGATTGGTGGTATGGGTATTCTAGTATTTATTTTGGCTTTGATGCCAAAATCAAATGATCGTGATATGCACATTATGCGTGCTGAAGCACCTGGACCTACTATTGGCAAGCTTGTACCTCGTATGCGTCAGTCCGCAATGATTTTATATGCGATGTATATGGGATTAACTGTCATTATGGTTATCTTATTGTTGATTGGTAAGATGCCATTATTTGATGCGTTATGTAATACATTTGGTACAGCTGGTACCGGTGGTTTTGCGATTAAAAACACTAGTATTGGTGCTTATAATAATGCGTATTATGAAGTAATCATAACAATCTTTATGATTTTATTTGGTGTGAACTTCAATATGTATTACTTTCTTTTAATACGAGATTTTAAACAGGTCTTTAGAAATGAAGAGCTACGTGCGTATTTAGGAATTATTTTATTTTCCATTACTTGTATCACATTGAATATTTTATCTATCTATCATTTTGATGTGTTAAAATCTATACGCTTAGCTAGCTTTCAAGTTGGATCCATCATTACGACAACGGGATATTCAAGCTGTGACTATACGATTTGGCCACAATTTAGTAAGATGATCCTTTTCTTATTGACCATTCTTGGTGCGAGTGCAGGATCTACTGGTGGTGGTGTGAAGGTTTCTCGTATGTTGATCATTGTGAAAAAGATCAAGCTAGATATTCAAAAGCTTTTGCATCCACAAAAGGTAGAAGCTATTACCATGGATGGTAAGGTTGTTGATACAGAGGTTGTAAACCAGATCTTAGCTTTCTTCTGTAGCTTTATCATTATTGTAGGCATTATTGTATTCTTGGTTTCTTTAAATAATCTTGATTTTGAAACAACAATTACGGCCGTAATTACATGTATTGGAAATGTAGGGCCTGGATATGGATTGTGTGGTCCAATGGGCAACTTCTCTATGTTCTCTAACTTTTCTAAAATTGTATTATCCATTGCGATGTTGATTGGTCGTTTGGAAATCTATCCAATCTTGATTTTCTTATCACCTATTCTTGGAATTCGCAATGTTTCAAAATCGTTCCATAAACGAAATAAGCGTAGAGCTTAATGAAATACCCTTTTGGGTATTTTTTTTGTGCTTTTTAGTAAGCTTGTTTGTACTTTTTAATCGACTTCATTTTACTGAAAGCGGATACAAATAACCTTAAAAAGGTATATACTAATAAATAGTAGGAAATTTAGTGTTATTAAATATTAAAATATAACTTTTAATAGAGACTTGAAAATCCTTTATTGAAAAAGGAGTTTAAGTTGTTTATAGTGGATGTAATTGGGGTTTTGATTATGAATAGAAATAATAAAAAAGTAAGTGTCTATCATCGATGTTCGATGAGTGAGGGATATCCCTTCTTGTATCTGAGTTCGAATTTTTTGAATTTAGTCGGATGGAGTCGTGAAGAAATTGAATCGGAATTTGATAATAAACTATGGAATATGATTCATCCGGAAGATCGCAATTTTAATGTTGCATCCAACATGTGTGAATTTCGCCTGTTATGTAAGGATGGCTATCATAGTATGTGTGAAAGCTTTGATTTAGAAGGTGACTTTCTTCATGGAAATATGGTGGATATGACTGAATTTCAGCTTGAGAATAAGGTGTTGTCCGCTTTAACGAATGAATATACATCACTTGTGTTATGTGATTTAAAACAGGATACAGTAAAAGTTTTAAAACAAGATGAGGATATACATTCAAATATTCAGCGTTATACAGAGAGTCTTCATTATTTTTATGATCATATATTGATACAAGAATCTTGTCCTGAATATTTGGAAATATTATCAAGCGAACCTTTAATGGATCGTTTAAGGGAACAGAAAAGTTTGGATATTCAATACCAAATTACGCCTAATGGCAATGGTACGGTCAATTTATTGGCTAGGGTTGTATTCTTATTTGAGGATACGGATCATTTTAAGATCGCAATGGTCTTTCGTCCTGTGGATGAAATCATAAAGAAAGAAAATGTTTTAGAGCTTCAAAGAGAAATTATTGAAGGTCTTGGAAAAGAGTATTTTTCTGTCTTACTATTAGAGTTGGATCGGGGTCAAATCTTTTCATATCGTGAAGTAGGTCAGAATGGTAAGCGTATTGCGGATTTTTGTCGTGCCTACGAGAATCAATGGGAGCTCTTTATACCAGCTTATGCCAAGAAAATGGTGTCGGATGAGAGTCGTGAAAACTTTATGGCTCAGCTTTCTTATGAATTTCTATGTTCAAATAATGAAGATTTTTCCATGACCTATGAGTTTATGTCTCCCGATGGAATTATTTATCATCAAGCGCGCGTGGCTTATGTAAAGAAAAAGGATCGTACGCGTGCTGTGGTGATTGGTACGCGTAATATTGATGATTTGATCAAGAAAGAGCGTATGCAGGAGGCTAAGCTTAAAGAGGCTTATGTGCTTGCAGAAAAGGCAAATGAGGCGAAAACGGAATTCTTAAATAATATGTCACACGATATTCGTACGCCTATGAATGTGATTCTTGGCTACAATCAATTGATGAAGGAAAAGCTAACGGACCCTCTATTGATGGATTATCAATATAAGATTGAGCAGTCAGGAAAATTGTTGTTGTCGATTATAAATGATGTGTTGGACATGGCTCGTATTGAAAGTGGTAAGGCGGAAGTGGTTGAAAGGCCAGAAAAAATTGGTAATGTGGTAAGTGAGCTAGAGAGCGTTTTTAGTTCGAGTGCCAAAGAAAAGAGTATTGATTTGAATTCATCTGTGGATATTATGCATAATTATGTTTTGTGTGATGGTATCAAGTTACGTGAGATTTTGATGAATCTTGTTGGGAATGCGATTAAATATACACCTAACAATGGAAGTGTATCCATTCGTGTTAAGGAGCTTGATTGTGATCGCTTGGGCTATGCCAAAATTCAAACGGACATTATAGATACAGGTGTAGGTATGAGTGCAGAATATCTTCCAACCTTGTTTGATTCCTTTTCTCGAGAATACAATACAACCATAGGAAAGGTGGCAGGGACGGGTCTTGGAATGTCGATTGTCAAAAAGCTAGTGGATATGATGGATGGTCAAATACTTGTAAAGAGTTCTTTGGGAAAGGGAAGCTGTTTTTCAGTAATTCTAGAACATCCAATTGTGGAGGACTTTAAGGAATCTAAGTCTTCAAAAATAGATGAAGATATAATGTTGGATGGTAAGCGTGTGCTTTTGGCTGAGGATAATGATTTGAATGTGGAAATTGCGAGGGCCATTCTGGAAATGAATGGTATGCAAATGGATCGTGTAGTGGATGGAGAGCAGTGTGTATCTTTGTTGGAAAGGATGCCTGAGGATATGTATGATTTAATTTTGATGGATGTTCAAATGCCAAACATGAATGGGTATGAGGCCACAAAGAAGATTCGTAATATGGATAATTTGAAAAAGGCGAATATTCCTGTAGTGGCAATGACGGCTAATGCGTTTGAATCAGATAAACAAATGGCATTTGATTCAGGTATGGATGGGCATATTTCAAAGCCAATCGATATGGATAAAATGAAGTCTGAAATCGTTCACATTTTAACTAAAAAATAAGTGCCTTTGGGTGCTTTTTTCTATACAACCCATATTTTGGTGTGCTAATATAAAGCCATAAAAAGTTAGATGGTTTATTTTTGACGATATAAAGGAGTGATATTTTAATGCGATTTTTTGATTATATCGATACGATAGAAAAACCAACTGTGGAGAATATTAGGGCAATTTATAGGGCAATCAGCACAAAGTATGATGATCTTATAGATATGGCGGTAGAGCCAAATAGTAAGAATTATAAAAAGTGGATGCAGACTTTGGATTGTTTGAAGGAGTCGGAAAATATTATAATTAAGTGTATTGAAAATAATGCGATTTCCGATATAGAATGGCTTGAATTAAGATGTTGTATTTATCGTTTTCAAGTAAAATATGGTGGCTTAAAATATATGAATATCGAATAAAAATAGGGCAGAAAAATTATTTCTGTCCTTGTTTTTTTAGTTCAATTTTTCTTGTACGATCTTTTTTACCAATGGATAGGCCACAAGTGCAATCACAATACCGGCAAGTCCTTGTACAATGTTGGCTGGGATTTCACTAGCTGCAACGATCCAGTTTCCTTTTAAGATGTATTTTGCGATGAAGTAACCAAACACCATAATCACAGATCCTAATACGTAGCTTGAGATTTGTTTCGGCTTTGAATAGTTTTTCATAAGTAAAGATACAACGATTCCTTCTAGTCCTTTGATAACGAGTGTGAAGAAGAAGTAGTGGCCGTATCCTCCGGCTACATCGGCTAATGCGCTTCCTAAGCCTCCAATCAAAAAGCTTTCAAATGGATTTAAAAAGCTTGCGAATAAAAGGATAAAGCCGTCTCCTAGATTGAAGTATCCGTCTAATGCATTAGGAACCTTGATAAACATGGTTGCCACAAAGACTAGGGCCATGCCAAGTCCTGTTAAAACAATTTCATAGGTTTGTTTGTTTTTCATAATCATTTTCTTCTTTCTTAACTTAGTGATTATTATACTTGTTTCTGTGTTTAAAAAAATATACAATTATGAAAAATAAATAGGGGACAGATATATGAAAAAATATGAAGTGATTTATAACACATATAGGGATTCGATTCTTTCGGGCATTCTAAAGTATGGGGATCGTATTGATTCCATTCGTGAATGCGTTAAGAAAAGAAATGTGTCTAAGACTACTGTAGAAACAGCCTATAACAAGCTTGTGATGGATGGCTTTATTGCTAGCCAGGAAAAGGTTGGGTATGTTGTGAGTATGAATTCGGAGCAGGTTTTGTTGCATCATGAAATTCTGGATTACTCATCCAGTCATAAAGAAAAGTCGTATGACTATGATTTTCGTGTGCAGTCTGTTTCTTTTGATTCCTTTGAAACCACGATTTGGAAAAGATATATGAAGAATGTATTGAATGATAAGAAATTGATGTCGAGCTATGGCTTGAGTCAAGGTGAGTATGGGTTAAGGCAGGCTTTATGTAAGTATGTCTATCAAAATCGAAATATATTGTGTTTTCCTGAGCAGATGGTGATTGGATCAAACTACCAGTCTTTACTTTATATATTTTGCGGTATGTTAGATAAGGATAGGGTGGTCGGTTTAAGTACGTTGGTGGATGAACAGGCAAAACAGGTATTTTTATCGTATGGATTTCAAATTGAATATTTAGATCCCAATCATTTTATAGGTGATATTCAATCGAAACATGTGGATGTGGTATATATTAATACGACTTGTTTTACGGTAAATAAACAGTCGATGGATGAAAAGATGAGAAAAGAGTTGACTTGTTTATCCAATATATTAATTTTAGAGGATGACTATAATGGGGAATTAGTATATGCATCTAAGATTAAGACGAGTTTATTTTCTAAAAATAAGAATGTGATTTACTTTTCTTCTTTTTCTAGACTTTTATTACCCAGCCTAAGAATTGGATATATGATTTTGAATGAGGAATATACAAAGAAGTATTGTGCTTCTTTCTTTGGTCCTACGGCTAGTAAGATTGAGCAGATTGCGTTTTCACAGTATATTGTGGATGGGTATCTTCAGAAGCATTTAAGAAAATTGGTTCGTGAATATAAAGAAAGGCATTTATATTTAAAGGAATTGCTGGATACGTATATTTCATATCCTTGTGTATTGGATGAATCGCACATGGCCTATTGGATTGAGTGTGTGGTAGATGAAAAGAAATTTATGCGTTTGTGTGAATTGAAATCCATTGCGATTACATATGTCAAGGATCAGATTGGTTTGTCCTTTGCGTCTATGAATCAGGAATTGATGAAGGATGGTGTGATTCGTCTTGCAGAAATATTGAAAGAGTGTTAAAATTTTATCGATTCGACAGTGAAGAAGATAAGTAGGATCAAATATCTTGGTTGTAGAGAGAGGGCGTGTGGTGAAAGTCCTTCGAGAATTTTATCTGAAGCTACTTTGGAGTTGAAACGTAGTCGGCGTTAACGAGTAAATTGAGGGCATTTTCTATTTTCGAAAATGAACTAGGATGGTACCGCGTAATTATACGTTCCTAGAAATAGGAGCGTTTTTTTATTGGAGGAAAGAAAGATGAAACAATTAACAGGTAATCAGATTCGTCAGATGTTCTTGGATTATTTCAAATCAAAAGGACACATGATTGAACCGGGCGCTAGCTTGATCCCTCACAATGATCCAACGTTATTGTGGATCAATGCGGGTGTTGCGGCGTTAAAAAAATATTTTGATGGTAGTGAAAAACCAGCTTCAAATCGTATTGCGAATGCACAGAAATCCATTCGTACAAATGATATTGAAAATGTTGGGCGTACAGCTCGTCACCACACATTCTTTGAAATGTTAGGAAACTTCTCAATTGGAGATTATTTCAAAGATGAAGCTATCCAATTCGCATGGGAATTTCTAACAAGCGAAGAATGGATGGGTATTGATAAAGAAAAATTGTATGTTTCTGTATATACAGATGATGCGCGTGCATATGAAGTATGGACTACAATTTGTGGTGTAGATCCAAGTCATATCTTAAAGACAGATGATAACTTTTGGGAAATTGGTAAGGGACCTGGTGGACCTGACAGTGAAATTTTCTTTGATCGTGGTGAAAAATATGATCCTGAAGGATTAGGAGAAAAATTATTCTTTGATGAAATGGAAAATGATCGTTATGTAGAAGTATGGAATGTTGTATTCTCTCAATATGATTGTGATCCAAGTATTGATCGTAAGGATTATAAGGAACTTCCTCAGAAGAATATTGATACAGGTATGGGTCTTGAGCGTTTGGTTGCCTTAGTTCAGGATGGTGAAACAAACTTCGATACAGATTTGTTCCTGCCAATTATTCATGCGACTGAAGCAATGGCTAAACATCCTTATGAAGGTGAATATAAGATGGCTTACCGTGTCATTGCGGACCATGTTCGTACAGTTACATTCGCATTGAGTGATGGGGCTAACTTCTCTAATAGTGGACGTGGATATGTTCTTCGTCGTGTTCTTCGTCGTGCGGTTCGTTATGGTTTAAAATTAGGTTTGGATGAACCATTCTTATATAAATTAGTTCCTGTTGTTGCAGATTTAATGAAGGATTTCTATCCTTATTTACAGGAGCATGTTGAGTTCAATCAAAAATTGATTAAGGTGGAAGAAGAAACTTTCAAAAAGACTTTAAAAGTTGGTCAGGCTTTATTGGATGAAGAAATCAGCAATGCTAAGGATGGAAAGCTTAGTGGTGAAGTTGTCTTCAAATTGTATGATACTTATGGATTCCCATTTGAATTGACACAGGAAATTGCGGAAGAAAGTGGTATTACAGTGAGTCATGATGAGTTTGATGCAGAAATGAACAAACAAAAAGAACGTGCTCGTAATGCGCGTAATGTAAAGGATTCATTCGCCTCTCAAAATGAAGAGTTGATGAACTTCAATGAGCCTAGTGAGTTTATTGGTTATGATCACTTAACTTGTGATGGTAAGATCATTGCGTTATTTAATGCAGAGGGTAAAATGGTTGATTCTTTAGAAGATGAAGGAATGATCATTTTAGATGAAACTTGTTTCTATGCAGAAAGTGGTGGACAGGTTGCCGATAAAGGAACATTTAGTGCAGATGGTGTAGAGGTTGAAGTATTGGATGTTCAAAAGACTCGTAATAAGCAGCATATTCATACAGTAAAAATCAATAGTGGTGTATTAGAAAAGGGTATGTCTTTACATGGTGAAGTAAATGTCAAAGATCGTTTGGCAACTACAGCGAACCATTCTTGTACACACTTGTTGCAGTCAGCATTGGTGAAGGTATTGGGTGATCATATTCACCAGGCTGGATCTTTTAACTGTCCTGAATATTTGCGTTTTGACTTTAATCACTATGAAAAGGTTACGCCTGAACAATTGGCTGAAGTAGAACGTATTGTGAATGAATATATTAGTGCGGCTTATCCAGTTACTAAAGAGGTTATGCCGATTGAAGAGGCTAAGAAGTCTGGTGCCACTGCATTATTTGATGAAAAATATGGAGATACAGTTCGTGTTGTAACAATGGGAGATGTATCTAAGGAATTCTGTGCGGGTTGTCACGTAGAAAATACGGCTCAGATTGGTCTATGTAAGATCATTAGTGAGGAAAGTATTGGTTCGGATTCTCGTCGTATTACGGCTAAGACTAAATTTGCGGCTTATGAAGATTTTGCGTCTGAACATACCATGTTAGAAAATATTGCGGGTAGTGCTAAACAAAAGGGTATTAAGAATATTGATACGAAGGTTGAAGCTGCTTATAAGACAATGCATGATATGCAAAAGGAAATCGATAATTTGAAAAATCAAATCTTTACTTTGAAGTCTAAAGAGTGGGCTACAGAAGCTAAAGATTTTGGAAAAGTCAATGTATTGATTAAATCCGTTTCTGGAATGGATGCGGGTGCATTGAAGGATATTGTTTCTAACTTAAAGGCTAATGATGACAAGATGGTTGTATTCTTCGTGAACACAAACGGAGAAAAGGTTGTCTTTGTATCAGGTGCAGGTAAAGAGGCTGTTAAGGCTGGTGTACATGCGGGTCAATTGGTTAAGAAAGCGGCTCAAATCTGTTCTGGTAATGGTGGTGGAAAGCCAGATATGGCTCAAGCCGGTGGTAAGGATGCTTCTAAGGTTGATGAAGCTATCCGTGCTATTACAGAGGAATTGAAAAGTTTATAGTAGATATTAGGGTATGCGTATGTATACCCTTATTTTTTGGTGTATGAAAAAGAAGAGTAAATATAGAGTCCGTATGGATGAATTAAAGAGATTTAAAAAAAAGCATAAGCTCACAAAGAAAGAGAAAGAGCGAGTTGAAATGTGGGTGGAATCTGGTCATAGTGCGTATGATACGCGTTGGTGGGATGACTTGGAGCAGGAAGAAGCGCTTGATGAACTACTTCATGGTTTGACAGACAAACAAAAGGAGTATGTATATAGTCATTGTATGAATTGGAATCTTGAATTGGATGATGCTTATTTTGATTATGAAAAATTTGAAGAATTAGATTTAGAGAATTTACCGACTTTTGAAGAAGAACCAGAGATTGATTTACCGTTTTAATCGATTTGACATAGCTAACTAACCACTTTATACTTTTAGTATAGGAAATGAAAGGGTTTTATATATGAATTTGGATGAACATTGGTATGTATTATTGACCATACGTTCTAAGGAAGAGGAAGTATGTAAATACTTGAATGAAAACGAGGGTATTTTTGCGTTTAGTCCTAAGATGGAGTTTTATCATAGGGTTTCTAAACAGATTCAATTGCGAACTTTATTCGGTGGCTATGTATTTGTGGTGAGTAAATTGTCACAGGTAGAAGTGGATCGTATTTTTAGAAAGTTTCCTTTGGAGAGTGTTTTTATTCATGAATTAAAATATAAAGAGGATATTTCTGCATTAACAGATGAAGAGATTCGTATTCTTACGATGTTGATGGATGACAAAAAGGTTCTAAGAATGTCTTATGGAGTATTACTGAATAATAAGATCCATGTCACAAGAGGACCACTTATTAACATGGATGATTATATTATTAAGTATGATAAGCATAATCGTTTGGCTACGTTGAATCTGAATTTCTTGAATCAAGTCTGGAAAGTAGGAGTCACCTTAATTGAATAGTGTGATAGAATGGATATGTTTAAGGACATGTCCGTTTTTTATAGGAGTAAAAGGGTAATGAATGTACATATTACAAATATTTATGGGTTTATACAAGATCAAGATTTAAAGAAGAAACAAAATCTATATGCAGATGCAGGGCATGCATTGGGTTTTAAAGAGATGGGCATCTTTAATTTTGATGTGAGTACAGATACAGAGAATGAATTGTCAAAAAGAATAGATGGAATTATTTCATCACTTCAGTTGCATGATTTAGTATTTATTCAATTACCAACTGGTAATGGTGAGTATTATGATAATTTACTTATCAATAAAATTAAGGCTTATAATACGAAGGTTTGTATTTTTTTGCATCAAATAATTGAATATGAGTATGTATTAAATGCAGCTGATTTAATTATGCCTACAAATAATGAGGTACATGCTTATTTGAAGGAACATAATTATTCAAATGTTTTCTATAAGCATAATATTAATTATGAGTTTGAATTAACTTCAAATTCATCAAATATTTTATCTTCTGACTTCTATATCAAGAAATATTTAATAGATGCAGTAGATCAATTAGAAGAATCTGTATTAAATGAACAGGATGACGATATTGTTCATATAGGATTTGGACTACATGATAAGGATGGTCATTATAGTGTTTGGGTTGGTACTGTAATGCAGTCTATACTTGAGCATACGGATTCTAGAATTTGTTTCCATATTTTGCATGATGAGACTTTAAGTAGTGATAACAAGTATAAGTTAGAAAAGGTGGCGCGAAGTGGACCTTCAAAAATTGAATTTCATAAAATAGATGAGGATGATTTTTCTGTCGTAAAAAATCAGATGAGTCGTTTTACAATTGGTGCTATGTTTAGGTGTTCATTACCGGAATTATTGCCAGATTTAAATCGCATTATTTACTTGGATGCCGATTTATTTGTGAATCGAGATATAAAAGAATTATGGGATGTCGATGTTCGTGAATATTGTTTAGCTGGAGTTGTGGATGAAGGGGTGGATGTTCATAATTATCCAAGGATCTTAAATAAATATCCTGAAATAAAAAAAGAATCTTATTTAAATTCGGGTGTACTTTATATGAATCTTAAAAAGCTTCGTGAATTTGGGGATTTAAAGAAATTAGTTTTGGATTTTTTGATTGAAAATCCAGAAGCTGGTTTGCCAGATCAAGATGCTTTAAACGTGTTATTTTATGATAAAGTTTTATATTTGGATGATAGTTGGAATCAATTTGTTTTTATACACAGAAAGGATAATGTTGAAAAGTTAGATAAAGCTATTTTTCATTATGCGGGTACCTTATTAATGTTATATTCGCATAGTCAAATTGACTTAGAGTATTTTAGAACAATTTGTAGAACTCCATGGATAGACTATGAAATGAATCATCAATTTGAACAGTGCTTTGGTAGAATGAATGATAGGGTGTATCAGTATCAAAATATGCTTCAATTATTAAGTAATCCAGATATTAAACATATTTTTTATGGAGAAGAGAATGAGCTTTTAAAAACACTTTATAATCGCATTCATCTAAAGGGTGGTGATTATCGAGTGTTAGAACATGCTCAAAATATGGGATCTGATATTCTACCATGTAAAGACTTGTCTGTATTGAAGGATGAAAAGGGTTCAATCATTATTTTTGTTAGTTGGAAATCTGATAATTATATGTCGATACAAAACATAGAGAGAATGGGTTTTAAAAATGGGGATGATTTCTTTGTCGTTGAAAGGTTTTTTTCGTTTTTTGATGGCGGTTTTATGTAGGGGGTTATTATGAAGTTACACATATCTAATATTAATGGATTTAATGCTTCTAAAGAATTGTTGGATGCTCAGACAAAAATTTCTAAGGTTGGTATTGAATTAGGGGCCTATGAAATGGGAATCTATACATATCCTGTTGATGGTGATAGTGATTCTGAGTTGTCAAAGCGCTTGGATGGAATAATTTCGGCTTTGGGATTTGGTGATATAGTTGTATTACAGTTACCAACGTCAAATGGGTATAAATATGATAGTTTTTTGTTGGCAAAAATCTTGGCGTATCATACAAAGTTAATTCTTTATATGCATGGGGAGTGTTTGGAGCCTGAATATTTAAATCTTTTAAAAAGAGCTGATTCTATTATTGTAAATAAAAATTTGAATTACCATTTTCTTAAAAATCGAGGATTTTGTAGTGTGTTTTTAGATTCAAATTATGGTCACACAAAAAAGTGTTTGATGGATGCTATTGAACGTTTATGCTTTGTTGAGAATACATTACTTTGTATGCGTAATCGTGTTGTTGAAAATGAAATACAAGTAGGTTTTGGTTTGTATGATAAAACAGGGGATTATACGTCTTGGGTTGGCGTGACAATTCAATCTATATTGGAACATACAAATTCTAAGGTTTGTTTCCATATATTACATGATTCTACTTTGAGTAATGCGAATAAAATTAAATTGATTGAGATTGTTGAAAAGTTTGATGATCGTATACAGTTTTATTCGTTATCAGATGATTTGTTTGAAGAATATAATGTTCAAATGGGAAATTATACGGTTGGAGCTATGTTTAGAGTAATGTTGCCAAAAATTCTTGGTGATTTGAATCGAATTATTTATTTAGATGCCGATTTATTATTCAATAGAGATATTCAAGAATTATGGGATATTGATATTAATGATTATTGTTTGGCTGCCGTGCCGGATTTGAATGTGAAAAAAGGCTATATTTGGACATATCCCACTAGAGGTAAAGTGATTGAAAAATCTAAATATTTTAATTCGGGTGTTTTATATATGAACTTAGAAAATATTCGAAAAAAAGGTGATTTGCATACGCAGACAATTGAATATTTGAAAGAACATCCGGAATCAGATTTACCGGATCAAGACGCGTTGAATGTGATTTACAAAGATGATACTTTGTTGATTGATGAGAATTGGAATTATTTTGCGGAAAGTATTCGTCATGCGGATGAAAGAGAATTAAAAAATAAGGTGTATCATTATGTTGGAACTTTATGTACGGTAAATAGTCAGACAGAAATGGATTATTTGTATTATAAAACATTGTTGAATACACCTTGGTCCAATGACCCATTT
>ULNP01011657.1_pt1 | contig 16926 bp, 9 predicted proteins | sample 1951941 | NCBI WGS metagenome assembly ULNP01 (sample SAMEA4835579, study PRJEB28245) | human gut metagenome | biome: gut microbiome; material: fecal sample | place: Denmark | collected 2008
AGCGATCGCTGCGGATTGGCGATGGGCGCCGTGGTCTCCTCGCGCATGACGTCGAGCACGCGGCGCATGGCTGCGATAGCATGGGCCTCGCCGGTTAGACGCGCCTCGCGCACGGCCATGACGGCGCCAATATTTAGGCCGAGCTCGGCGCACGCATCGAGCAGCTGCTCGCCGTCGTCGAAGATCTCCTTGGCCGAGACGCCGGGGGAGAGCGACGAGGCCGAGCCCGGGAGCTCGATAAATGTGGCGTAATCGACATTGTCGAGCTTTCGCAGCATGGGGACGACGGTGTCGTCGGGAGCGCCGTCGGTCTCAAAGACGGAGTAGGCCTGACCGCCCACCTCGGTGCGGTAGGTGCGGCAGAAGGCGATGTTGACGTGGGCGTAGGCAAGCAGGTTCGTGAGCGCGGCGAGCACGCCGGGGACGTCCTGGTGCGCCACGAAGAGCGTGGAATACATGCCCGAGATGTCGACGCCAACGCCGTTGATGCGGCTGATGCGCATCTTGCCGCCGCCAAGGCTCTCGCCGCGGACCTGTGCCGTGGCGCCCGTGTCGTCGACCATGTCGATGTCGACGGTGTTGGGGTGGATTGAGGCGTCGTCGCCCTTAATTTCAAAGTGATAGTCGAGGCCCTGCTCGCGCGCGAGGTCAAAGGCCTGCTTGATGTTCTCGTCGTCGGTATCGAGCCCCAAGATACCCGCGACGAGCGCGCGGTCGGTGCCGTGGCCGCGGTAGGTATGGGCAAAGGAGTTCCACAGGCCAAAGTTGACCTTGGTGATGCGACCTTCCAGCAGGCTGGCGGCAACCTGGGCGCAGCGCAGGGCGCCGGCGGTGTGCGATGAGCTGGGGCCGACCATGATGGGGCCCAAGATCTCGAATGCCGAGGTCGTAGCTAGTGTTTGCGGCTTGCCTGCCATGGCTGCTCCTTTATCTTATCTCTTCGTCCCGAGGGGTGGGGCATACTCTGTCCCGCCGTTCCGAGGGCTTTAGTATTTGGTCGCCTGCTCGGACAGTCCTGCTCGCACGGAGGCCGCATTAAGTGGCCTCCGGCTCGTGCGGAACTCGCGATCGACCAAATACTAAAGCCCTCGGAACTTAGGATACATGGTTGGAGTCGCTCTGCTGCAAAATTTATCGGCCTGTGATTTATTCCATGTCCCAGGTAGGCTCATCTTCACCACCATTAAATAAAAAAGAAGTACCGGTTGGGGCCGGTACTTCTTTTGGTGCGTCGATATTTGGTTGTAGCTTTTGCCGTTGGCTTACAGGCCGCAGGCTGCTTTGAGTTCTTCGACTCGGTCGGTTTTTTCCCAGGTGAAGTCGGCGTCTTCTCGGCCAAAGTGACCGTAGGCTGCCGTCTTCTCGTAGATGGGTCGACGCAGGTCTAGGTCACGGATGATGGCACCCGGGCGCAGGTCGAAGGTCTTCTCTACGGCTTCAACGATCTTGTCCTCGGCAACATGTGCGGTACCGAAGGTGTCGACCATGATTGAGAGGGGCTTGGAAACGCCAATGGCGTAGGCCAGCTCGACTTCGCAGCGGTCGGCAAGGCCGGCGGCGACGACGTTCTTGGCGACCCAGCGAGCTGCGTATGCGGCGGAGCGGTCGACCTTGGTGCAGTCCTTGCCGCTAAAGGCACCGCCGCCGTGACGGCCGTAACCGCCGTAGGTGTCGACGATGATCTTGCGGCCGGTCAGGCCCGTGTCACCCATGGGGCCGCCCACGACAAAGCGACCGGTGGGGTTCACGTAGATGTCGGCGTTGTCCCACGGCATGTTCTCGGCAGCCATGACGGGGATGATGACGTGCTCGATGAGGTCGTCCTTGATCTTGCCCATGTCCTCAATTTCGGCTGCGTGCTGCGTGGAAATGACGATGGTCGTGACCTCGACGGGCTTGCCGTCCTCGTAGCGCACCGTGACCTGAGTCTTGCCGTCGGGGCGCAGATAGGGCAGGGTACCATCGTGGCGCACGGCGGACAGGCGCTCCGCCAGGCGGCTTGCCAGGTAGTGCGGCATGGGCATGAGAGTCTTGGTCTCGTTGGAGGCGTAGCCAAACATCATACCCTGGTCGCCGGCGCCGATCAGGTCGATCGGGTCGGTGGTGGCGCCGGTCTGGGTCTCAAACGACTCGTCGACACCCTGGGCGATATCGGGGGACTGCTCGTGGATGAGGCTCATGACGCCGCAGGTATCGCAGTCAAAACCGAACTTTGCACGGTTGTAGCCAATGCGGCGGATAACGCCACGGGCAATTTCCTGCACGTCGACGTATGCCTGGGTGCGGATCTCGCCGGCGACGATGACGGTACCGGTGGTCACGAGGGTCTCGCAGGCGCAGCGGACGTTCTCGACGTTGGCGGGCACGCCGTTGGGCGCAATGTAGCCCTGCTCCTGTAGCTCTATTTCTTTGGCGAGGATTGCGTCGAGGACGGCATCGCTGATCTGGTCGGCGATCTTATCGGGATGACCTTCGGTCACCGACTCCGACGTAAACACAAAGGACCCCTGCTGGGGCGGGATGGAACGAAGTTCTTCTGACATGATTGTCCTTTCAAAACGTGTCCCGGCGACCGTTACCATTCCGCCGGGCTCTGTATGCAAGGGCACATCATAGCGCGTTAAACGAATATTCACACCCTTTCCGCACCTACTCATTGGGGACAGGCTTAAATGACCAGCCTTAAGCTAAGAACGTCCCATACGACTGGTCATTTAAGCCTGTCCCCAATGAGTAGGTCGATGCCCTTTGTGCGGAGGTGGGCATTGTTGCTTTATACTGGTGCGGTTAGACATCCATCCTGCAATCGAGGAGATTTCCATGGCATCAGACGTTCGCGTCCGCTTTGCACCCTCACCGACGGGCAAGCTGCACATCGGCGGCGCCCGCACCGCTATCTATAACTGGGCTTTTGCCCGCGCAAACGGTGGCACGTTCATCCTGCGCATCGACGACACCGATCCCACCCGTTCCACCGACGAGAACACGCAGATCATTCTGCGCGCCATGCGTTGGCTTGGCCTGGACTGGGACGAGGGTCCCGAGGTGGGCGGCGACTATGGCCCCTACGCCCAGACCGAGCGCCTGGACCTGTACAAGCAGGCCGCCCAGAAGCTTTGGGACGAGGGCAAGGCCTATCCCTGCTTCTGCACCAAGGAGCAGCTCGAAGCCGACCGCAAGGCCGCGCAGGAGCGCAAGGACCCCTTCCAGGGCTATCAGCGTCGCTGCCGCGATCTTGATCCCGAGGAGGCCCGTCGCCGCATCGAGGCCGGCGAGCCCTACGTCCTGCGCATCAAGGTGCCCGAGGACCGCGGCGACGTCGTCATCCACGACGCTGTCCACGGCGAGGTGACCTTCGACGCCAAGGAGCTCGACGACTTTGTTATCTTCCGCTCCGACGGCACGCCCACGTACAACTTCGCGACCGTCGTCGACGACGCCATGATGAAGATCACCCACGTCATCCGCGGCGACGATCACCTGTCCAACACCCCGCGCCAGGTCATGGTCTACGAGGCCCTCGGCGCGCCCGTGCCCACGTTCGCCCACATCTCCATGATCCTGGGTGCCGACGGTAAGAAGCTCTCCAAGCGTCACGGCGCCACCTCGGTGGAGGAGTACCGCGACGCCGGCTACCTGTCCGACGCTTTCGTCAACTACCTGGCGCTGCTCGGCTGGTCGCTCGACGGCGAGACCACGATCATCCCGCGCGATGTCCTGGCCAGCAAGTTCTCGCTCGACCGCATCTCTAAGAACCCGGCGACCTTCGACCCCAAGAAGCTCGATTGGGTCAATGCCGAGTACATCAACGGCATGTCCGATGCTCAGTTTGCCGACGAGATCATGGTCCCCGAGCTGCACGAGGCGGGTCTCATCGAGGGTAATGTCGAGTACGGCGAGGATTGGATCGATGCGCTTGCCGCCATCGTCAAGCCGCGCACCAAGATGCCGGCCGACGCCGTGACCGTCGCCGCTCCCATCTTTGCCACGGCCGAGACGCTCGAGTATGACGAGAGGTCCGTTAACAAGGGCCTGGCCAAGGAAGGCATGGGCGCCATTCTGGATGCCGCCAAGGCCGCGCTCGAGGGCGTGGACGAGTGGACCGCCGCGAACATCGACGCCGCGCTTGAGCCGCTGCCCGAGCAGATGGACCTTAAGAAGCGCGTGGTGTTCCAGGCCGTGCGCGTCGCCGTCTGCGGCAACATGGTGAGCCCTCCACTGGGCGAGACCATGGCGCTCGTCGGCCGCGACGACTGCCTGGCGCGCATCGACCGCGCCCGCACGATGGCGCTGTAGCAGCCGTGTAAACGCATGTATCCGAGCCCCGTTCACCCGAGCGGGGCTCTTGTTTCTGTAGACGTATGGGATAGGAGGTGCTGGAGCCGTGGCCGAGCAACTGTCTCTGTTTGGTTCGCCGGAACCGGAGGAGGTTCCGGTGAAGCCAGTGTCTGCCGCTGCCTCGGCTCAGCCTAAGCCTGCACCTGAGCCCATCGCCGCCTATGCGAGCGTGGTTCTCGACATCCCGACGCGTGCGCTGTCCGAGCCGTTTGCCTATGGCATTCCTCAACCCCTTGCTAGCGACGCGCAGATCGGATCCACGGTCCTGGTCCATTTTGGCAACCGTGCTGCCGCAGGCTACATCGTCGACATTGCGCCCGAGCTGGGCGATCTGCAGGGCAATAGCGCGCTCGACCCCGCGCGCATTAAAGCCGTCGAAGCCATCCTCAGCAAACCGCTCTTTACCGCCGAGGCTGCCCGTATCGCGCGCTGGATGAGCCGCGAGTATGTCGCGACGCTTTCCGAGTGCCTGCGCCTGTTTTTGCCCCCGGGTGGAAGCCCGCGCGTGGTCAAGGGCGACGACGGCGTGTGGACGGTTGAACGTCCCGCCGTCAAGCCTATCCAAAACCGCTGGGTCATGCTCACGCCCGAGGGCTTTGACTATACGCCGCCCAAGACCGCGGTCCGCCAGCGCCAGCTCATCGAGGCACTACGGTGCGGCCCGGTCACGACGCGTGACCTCAACCTGCTCTATAACAGCATGTCGGCTACCATCAAGGCGCTCGAAAAACGCGGCGTCGTGGTGGTGGAGGAGCGCCGTGCGTGGCGTGGCTGCAATGAACAGACCACGCTCTCCTCGGCAAGCGGCAAGGCACCGGTCGCACTCACCAACGGTCAGCAGCAGGCGCTCGCGCAGATTGAGCGCGCCCGTCTGGACGCTCATGGCGACGTGGTGCTGGTCGACGGCGTCACCGGCTCCGGCAAAACCGAGGTTTATCTCTCCGCCATCGAGCGCGTGCTCGCGGCCGGTCGCTCGGCGTGCGTGCTTGTGCCCGAAATCTCGCTGACGGCCCAGACCGTCGGCCGCTTCCGCTCGCGCTTTGGCGAGACGGTCGCCGTGTTCCATTCCCGCCTTTCGGCTGGCGAGCGCCTGGACCAGTGGGATATGGTCGCCAGCGGTGCCGCTCGCGTGGTCGTGGGCGCCCGCTCGGCGCTCTTTTGCCCGCTCAGCGACTTGGGCCTCATCATCATCGACGAGGAGCATGAGACCAGTTACAAGCAGGGTTCCAGTCCGCGCTACCACGCGCGCGAGGTGGCGGCAGAGATGGCGCGGCGTTACCGATGCCCGCTTGTGTTGGGCTCCGCCACGCCCTCGGCCGAGGCTCTCGACCGCTGCCGCCGTGGCATGTATAACGGTGCCACCTGGACGCGCGTCGAGATGCCCGAGCGCCCGGGACACGCCGTGCTGCCGACTGTCCGCATTGCCGACCTGCGCCGCGAGTTCTCGCATGGCAGCCGCTGCATGTTCTCAAAACCCTTGATGGAGGGCTTGGAGCGTGTGGTCGAGCGCCGCGAGAAGGCCGTGCTGTTGCACAACCGCCGTGGCTTTGCACCGTTCTTGATGTGCCGCGAGTGCGGATGCGTCCCCACCTGCAATCACTGCTCCACCGCGCTTACATATCACGAGCGCACGCACACGCTGCAATGTCACACCTGCGGTTCGTCTTGGCGCGTGCAGCCGTATCCCGCGCCCACGAGCCGATGCCCCAAATGTGGCAGTCGCTACCTGGCAAAAATGGGTCTGGGAACGCAGCAGATCGAGGACGCACTGCATCAGATGCTTCCCGAGGATGTCGCCATTATTCGCATGGATGCCGATTCCACGCGCGGCAAGGATGCGCACAAAAAGCTGCTCGAGCAGTTCGATGCGGCGGATTGTGCCGTGTTGCTGGGCACCCAAATGATCGCAAAGGGTCTCGATTTTCCCGAGGTCACGCTCGTAGGCGTGGTCAATGCCGACTTCGCCCTCAAGCTGCCCGACTTTCGCGCAGGGGAGCGCGCCTACGATCTGCTGGAGCAGGTTGCGGGCCGCGCCGGCCGCGGCGATCGCCCCGGCGAGGTTATCATCCAGACCTACCTGCCCGAGGACCCGGTCATCCGCGCCGTCGCCGAGCACGACCGCTCGATTTTTACCGACTACGACCTGGACCAGCGCCGCGACGCGCTGTACCCGCCGTTTGTTCGCCTGGTCAACATCTTGGTATGGTCGGCGAACCGAGACGACGCGCAGAACTACATCGGACGTATCGCAAAGCTTCTTAAGCGCCGCTGGCATGCCGCCGCGCCCGACTTTTTGCGGGCGGGGAGTGCCGTGCCGCAGGTGCTGGGCCCGGCTTCGTGTGTAATCGAGAGAGCCAAGGACCGTTACCGCTTCCATCTGCTTGTGAAGTCGCCCGTGGGGTACCATGTCTCTGATGATATCGACGCCTGCCTCAAAGAGGTGGGCTCCGTGCGCGGCGTGAGCGTGAGCGTTGACGTCGACGCCTATGACCTGATGTAACAACCCGAAAGGATGGCCATGGAAGCCAACGGAATCGTACTGTCGCCCGACCCTCGTCTGCGCCAGGAGTGCGTCGTCATCGAGGAGATCACCCCGGCGATCGAGGCGCTTGCCGAGAAGATGAAGAAGATGATGTTCGAGAACGGCGGTTGCGGCCTGGCTGCCCCGCAGATCGGCGAGCTCATTCAGCTCGTCACCATCGACTGCGACTACAGTGACAAGAATGATTATGATCCGTACGTGCTTATCAACCCTGTCATTGTTGAGCAAAGTGACCATCTGGTGCCCTTTAGCGAGGGCTGCCTGTCCATCCCTGGCATTAGCTGCGAGATCGAGCGTCCCGACCATGTCGTCGTCGAGGCGTACGACTTGGACGCTAACCTGATTCGCTACGAGGCCTCGGGCGATCTGTTCTGCGTGTGCCTGCAGCACGAGATCGATCACTTGCACGGCAACACCATGTTCGAGCGACTGAAGCCCATGCAGAGGATCAAAGCAGTCAAGGAGTACCAGGACGCCCTGGCCCGCGGCGCTCGACCGGGCGAGACGGAGTAGGTCCCACCGTCCCCGGTGCTGAGCGCCCACATATCATCCCGTGCTCAAACATTCTCGCTTTGCTGCGAAACTGTGCGCGGGACGATATGTGGGCGCTCAGCACCGGGGACTGCGTTGTTCTGGCTCGGTTCGCCCAGGTGCCGTTGGGCCAGGGAGGGGCGTCTTCGCTGATAATTGCTTTGCTGAAAGAGCTGCTTTTATTGCGGCTCTTTCTTTGGTTTTGGGTATATTTGTCTTTGTTGAACTGTTCTTGCGACTGGGTGCGCTTGCGACCTGGAATGCTTTTTTGTAGCCGTCTCGGCTCGTTATTGAGAGGAGACTAACTTTTATGCGTATTGTGTTTATGGGTACGCCTGATTTTGCTGTGCCTTCGCTGACTTCGCTTGTTGAGGCTGGGAATGAGATTGCGCTTGTTGTTACTCGTCCTGATGCTGTTCGTGGGCGTGGTAAGAAGCTGGAGCCGTCTTCTGTTAAGGCTAAGGCGCTTGAGCTGGGGTTGCCGGTTGTTGAGGCTAATCGTATAACGGCCGAGGTTGTTGAGGCTCTCCAAGCTGCCCGGGCTGACATTTTCTGTGTGGCTGCCTATGGCTGCATTTTGCCTGATGAGGTGCTGCATATGGCGCCGCTTGGTATTGTGAATGTTCATGCGTCTTTGCTGCCTCGTTGGCGTGGCGCCGCTCCTATTCAGCGTGCGATTCTTGCTGGTGATGAGGTTGCTGGCGTTTCCATTATGCGCATTGGACATGGCGTGGATACTGGTGCTTATTGTGCTCAGGCTTCCACGTCGGTTGCCGGTAAGCATGCTGAGGCGCTGACCATGGAGCTTGGTGAGCTTGGCGGCAAACTGCTTGCCGATACGCTTCCTTCTCTTGCCGATGGCACCGCCGTGTGGACTGAGCAGGATGAGTCGCTCGTCACTCATGCTGCCAAGATTTCCAAGCTGGAGATGCGTCTGGATCCGCAGATGGCTGCGCTCGATTGCGTGCGTCATGTGCTCGCTTCGTCCGATACCGCGCCTGCTCGTTGCGTGATTGCCGGCAAGACCGTGCGTGTGCTCGATGCTGCGCTGGCCGATGTTTCGCTTGGCAAGGGCGGCGTTGACGTTAAGAATAAGCGTGTTTTCCTTGGCCTTTCCGATGGTGCGGTTGAACTGCTCGAGGTTAAGCCTGATGGCAAGCGTGCCATGGCCGCTTCTGCTTGGGCTGCTGGGCTGCAAGGCGCCGATCTTGCATGGGGTGTTTTGTCATGAGCAAGCTGTCTCCCGCGCGCAAACTTGCGCTCGATGTGCTAATGGAGGCCGATCGCCGCGGCATGTATGCGCGCGACGTGCTGTCCTCTCGCGCATCGGCCAAGGCTATTGACCAGCGCGATTCCGCTTTTGCAGCTCGCTTGGCGCTTGGTGTGGCCGCCACGCAGGGTATTTTGGACGAACTGCTCGATCAGTTTCTCGATAAGCCTAAAAAGGTTGCGCCGCGTGTTCGCATGGCGCTTCGTATCTCGGCCTTCGAGATGCTCTATCTGCATACGCCTGGTCGCGTTGCGGTGAGTCAGGGCGTTGAGCTGGTGCGCAGCGGAGCTAAGTCTGCCGCCGGTTTGGCCAATGCCGTGCTGCATAAGGTCGCGGACAACGTTGAGGACTTTGCCACGGCGTCCGATGTAGATGAGTCTGAGCGACGCCTGGTTCGTCTGTCGCGCCTGATGGGACTGCCGCGTTGGCTGTGCGCTCGCATTATGGCATCGTTCGACACGCCAGAGGGTGCGCTTAACTTTGCCGGCAATCTGGCCCCCGCGCCACTGGCCCTGCATGAGAACGCCTTTGCGACCAAGCCCGATCCGTATATCTCGCAGCTCGTCGCGCCTGTCTTCCCGGGCTGCCATGCCCCGGTTGATGCCCAGGTTACCGTTGCTTCGGGTGTGTTTGAGCGTGCTGCCGCGGTGGCATCTGATCTCAACGCGCAGCTTATCGCCACGGCAGCCACGCGCCCTGGAAGCTGCCTTGAGATTGGTGCCGGTCGTGGCACCAAGACCTATGTGATGATGTGCCAGGCCAAGCGTGCGGGCTATGAACGTCAGCATACGGCGCTTGACCTGCATGATCGCAAGTGCGATCTGAATCTCGCTCGCCTGCATAAGGCCGGTATTCAGGGCGTTCGTACGGTTTCGGGTGATGCTTGCGAGCTCGATGAGGTTCTCACATCGTTTGATGCCATGCGCGGTGAGCGGGTCAAGTTCGATACCGTGTTTATCGATGCGCCGTGCTCAGGCACCGGAACCATGCGTCGTCATCCCGAGATCCCGTGGCGTCTGACCGAAAAGGATGTGACGGTTGAGCTGCCCAAACTGCAGCTGTCGATGCTCAAGGAAGCCGCCGCGCGCGTGGCCGCCGGCGGCGAGCTCATCTATGCGACGTGCTCGGTCTTCGACGAGGAGAACACGCAGGTGGTGGATGCTTTCCTTGCTTCTCCTGAGGGCGCCGGCTTTAGCGTGGCATCGCTTTCCGAGGCACAGATTCTGCAACTCCCTGAGTTCGATCAGGCCAAGAAGCTCGTATCCGTACGCCAAAACGATCGAGGCCTCTTCCAAAGCGTCCCCGTAAACGCCGATTCCTACGACGGCCACTTCTGCGCCAGACTGGTCCGCAAGTAACGACTAAGTTGCGGTGAAATAGGGATTGAATAGCGGCATCTACCTGCCAAACAGTCCTTATTTCACCGCAACTCATAGAGCTACCTGCAACAGAAAGAGGCGGCCCCGCGATCGGCGTTGATCGCGGGGCCGCGTTGTTTCTAGTGGTTATGCGGGCAGTTGGCGCAGCAGCCGCTGGTGGCGTTGGTGCTAGAACCGCCACTGCGCTGGTCGGTGTTGTAGAAGCCGCTGCCCTCAAACTTGATGCCGCTGGCCGAGAACGTCTTGGCCGCCGGGGCACCGCAGCTCGGGCACACGACCTCGGGAGTCTCGGACATGGAATGCTCAACTTCAAACACGTTTCCGCAGCTCGAGCACTTGTAATCGTAGCGCGCCATAATACTTCCTTTTCAGCACAAAGCGGGCAGATTACTCTGCCCGCAAAAATTCAAACGTCTGTAACTGTACCCTATATCGGGGGTTTTATCACGCTTCGCCCCAGAATCTATGGTTGTTGCGCAGGAGCTGTGCGGTTTTGTTCTCGGCGGCTGCAATGTCCGCCTCGTCAGCCTGCCAGGTCCAGTTGCCCGTGGCCACGCCCGGAACGTTCATGCGCGCGTCGTCGCCAAGCCCCAGGACATCCTGCAGCGGCATCATCACCAGGGGAGCGTCGCTTGCCAGCGCGTCGCTCATCAACTTTGCCGCCACCTCAACACCGCTCGGTTCATCGCCGCCCGCAAAAGAACGCGTGCACCAACCGGCCAGCGTCGACGTATCGTGCGTCGAGGTGTACAGAATCTTGCCGGGCGTGGGATGCACGCCGCAACGAACGTCGTAGTCGCTAAACTCCAGCACGTCCATGCCGGGGAAACCGCAGGTCGAAGCCATGGCGCGAACACCGGGCGTCAAATAGCCCAGGTCCTCGGCTATAAAGTTGAGCGGACCCAGCTCGTCGTAGGCGGTCTGGAACAGATCCTTGCCCGGGCCCGCCAGCCAGCGGCCCTCGGCGCAAGCCTTGCCCGCGGGGATACTAAAGTAGCTGTGGAATCCCAGGAAGTGATCCAGGCGCACGCGGTCGTAAAGCGAAAACGCGCGGCGCAGGCGATCCATCCACCAGCTATAGCCGTTCTGCTTCATGTGGTCCCAGCGGAACGTCGGGTTGCCCCACACCTGACCCTCGGGCGCAAAGTTGTCGGGCGGCGCGCCCGAAATCTCAATCGCCTTGCCGGTATCGGACAGCCAGAAGTTCTCAGGTTCGCTCCACGCGTCTGCCGAATCGTCGGACACGTACATAGGAATGTCGCCGATAACCTCGATACCCTTCTTGTGCGCGTAGTTCATGAGCTCGCACCAGGCCAGGTCAAAGCGGTACTGCATGTACGCCTGAAGCTCGGCCTCGTTGTGGAAGCGCTTGTCGTCGATTAGATGCTCGTTGTAGCGAGCGACATCTGCCGGCCAATTGTGGCGCGACTCGCCCTCAAAGTACTTTTTGACGGCCATATAGACGCAGTACTTCTCGAGCCAATCGGCATTGCGATGTTTAAACGCGGTGTACAGCGGATCGGCATCCTCCCCGCCGCGGGCCTTCCAGGTCTCAAAGTCGGCGGCCAGCTCCTCGTGGCTCTCGGGTAGCAGGTCGAAATTGCCTGCAAAGGCCGAAGGACCGGCGTAGGGGGAGCGGAAGAAGTCCGTGGGATTGACGGGCAAAACCTGCCAGTAGCGCATGCCCATGGCGGCCAGATGGTCGATAAAGCGACGCGTGGGTGCGCCGATCGTACCGGGCTTGCCGTCATCGGTCGGCACCGATGTGATATGGCACACAACACCCGCACCGTGATCGAGCGGCTCCTGCAGGCGCTGCTCGGCGTGGTGATAGATGATCGACGAACCCAGCGGATACAGATCGAGCGTGACCGTGCCGTTGTGGATCTCGCACTCGTGACCGCTAATCACATCGCTCGCGCATTCGCCGAGTGCCGGAATCGTCACGCGGTGTGAATTGCGCAGGCTGCGGTTGATGATAACCGTCGCGGACTCGCCATCCTTGCCCGTGCGGTTGTATGCCAGCACCTCATCATTGAGCGCAAAGGCCTTAATTTCACCGTCGATCATAAACGGCAGCGCGCGGCGCACAGCAGATGCGTTCTTGACGATCGCAAACGTATCGAAGTCGTGCAGGTTTTCCTTGGTCGGCATGGTGCGACGATTGCCCGGATCGGTGAGACCCTCCAAGCCGTACTCGTCACCGTAATAGATTGAGGGAACGCCCGGGAAGGTCATCTGCATGAGCGTCGCGAGCCAAAAACGGCTCTTGGCCAGGCCCATCGCGTTCTCGTCCAAGCGCCACTTGCTGCGCTCGCACTCGGGCAGCTGTGACTCGTCGGGGCCGCCGCCGAGCACCGAGATGATGCGCGGACGGTCGTGGCTCGAAAGCAGATTAAGTGCGCAAGACAGGGCCTCACGCGGATAGTTCTCGCGTAGGGTCTCGATATCCTCGGCAGCTTGGTAGGCGTTTTTGTAGCCCATCAAAAAGCCGATGACCATGTCGCGGAAGGGGTAGTCCATGGCCGAGTCGAGCTCGGAGCCTTGCAGATAGCGACGCAGATGGCCGTAGCTGATCTTGTTGGAGGCGTCTTCCCATACCTCGCCGAGCAGCAGCGCGTCGGGCTTCTCGGCGAGCACGGCCTTTTTGATCTCGGCCAGGAAGTCATCGGAAAGCTCGTCGGCCACATCCAGGCGCCAGCCGTGAGCGCCGGCGCGCAGCCATTTACGAATGACGCCGTCCTTGCCCAGGAGCCGCTCGCGCACCAGATCGGAGCTCTCATTGATGGCGGGCATATTGCCCACGCCCCACCAGCAGTCGTACGAGCCGTCCTCGTGGAAATAAAACGCATCGCGCCACGGAGAGTCCTCGCTCTGCCACGCGCCCACTCCGGGGTAGTTGCCGTAGCGGTTGAAGTAGATCGAATCGTCGCCCGTGTGGTTGAACACGCCGTCCAGAATGATGGAAATGCCCAGCCTCTCGGCTGCCTCGCACAGCTCAGTAAAGTCCTGCTCGGTGCCCAGAATCGGATCGATCTTGGTGTAATCGGCGGTGTCGTAGCGGTGGTTGCTCGCGGCTTCAAAAATGGGGTTGAGGTAGATGGCCGTAAAGCCCAGCTCGGCGATGCGAGGCAGGTCTTCTTGGATACCCTTGAGCGATCCGCCATAAAAGTCCCAGGTCTTGATGGAGCCGTCCTCGGCGCGCTCGTACACAGGCGGCTCGTTCCAGTCCTCGACCATCCGGCGCTGGATTCCGTTGCGCGGCTTATCGACTTCGGCCTGCGTGCGCTCGCGCCAGTTTTCGTCGCGGGCGTAGCGATCGGGGAAGATCTGGTAGACCATACCGCGCTCGTACCAGGTGGGACGGTTCTCGCGGTGCTTGTAGACGGTAATCTGGAACGACGGGACCTCGGCGTAGTTGTAAGTTACGCCCTCGCCACCGGTGCGACCTTGCGGTGCACCCAAGCGGACCTCGGGCTGGCCCTCGATGTTGCAGATAAAGCTGTACCAGATAAGACAGGGCTCGGTGCACTCAAGCTCTGCAGTAAATATGCCGTCGCCCTCGTGCGTCATGGGATACAGAGACTCACCGATTTCATCGACCCAGGTACGCAGGGTAAGCGTTGCCTGGTTGGGGTCGGCATCCTCCAAAATCACCGAGAGCGAAACGGAAGTTCCAGTGGTCACAGCGCCAAACGGAATGCGAAACTGCGGCAGACGACTGTTGTGAATCAATCTCATAATACGGTCCAGTTCAATAGAATCACGGCCTGCGGGCCATGGGCTTTACGCACAGGAAGTAAGTATATCTGTTGTACACAGGCTGTATAAACAACATCCGTTTACCATCGGCGAACGGTTGTCCTAGAAAATCGTTTTACCAACTACCTACAGAGAAGGGGCACCCGGTTGGAGCGCCCCTTACATAGGGTTTGATTAGGTTTTGGATCGTCTGTGGGCTAGCGGCGCTTGCGGGTGGCCGTGGCCTTGCGGACGGACGTCTTCTTGGACGGGGCCTTTTTCTCTGCCGGAGCGGCGGAGGAGACCGGAGTCTCCTTGGCGGGCTCGGGCTTGGCCTTTACCTCGGCCTTGGGCTCCACTTTGGCAGCAGCAGGCTTAGCCTCTGCCTTGGTAGCTGCGGCCTTTGTCGTGGTCTTTTTGGCCGTCGTCGTAGAGCGCTTGCGCGTGGTGGTCTTGGTGGCCGGCTTTGCCTCGACGGTTGCCTCGGCCTTGGGCTCAGCGCCCGTCTCCTCGACTTTGGCGGCTGGCTTTGCGGCTGACTTGGTCGTGGCGGCCTTCGTGGTCGTTGACTTCGTTGCCGTGGTCTTCTTGGCTGCCGTGGTCGTCTTCTTGGCAGCGGTTTTGGCCGGTGCCTTGACGGCGGGTTTGGTATCGACGACGGTCTCAGCCTTTACCTTGGGAGCAGCCTCGGCCTCGGCGGCCTTCTTGGCAGCTGCGGTGGTGCGCTTGCGCGTGGTCGTTGTCTTGGTAGCGGTGGTTTTGGTTGCCGCCGCCTTGGTCGCAGTAGCCTTCTTAGCTGTCGTCTTGCGAGTCGTGGTCTTCTTTGCCGCAGGCTTCGCAGCAGGCTCGGGCTCAGGAGCAACCTCAGCCTTCACCTCAGGCTCGGCCTTTGCGGGCTCAGCTTCATCCGGCTTCTCCTCGGCCTTGGGCTCCTCAGCGGCCACCGGCTCAGCAACAGCTTTAGGCTCGTCGACAACTGCCACCGGCCTCTCAATCTCCGGATGCATAAAGAAGTACAGGTCCAGATACTTATCGGCCGAACGCGTCCAGCTAAAGTCCTGGCTCATGGCCTGCGTGACCAGCTGATCCCAGGCCTCGCGGTTATCCCAGAACAGACGCGCCGCGCGGAATACGGCATCGCCCATCTCATCGCCGTTAAAGTTGCTAAACGAGAAGCCCGTGCCCTCGCCGGTAAACTCGTTATACGGGATCACGGTGTCCTTAAGGCCGCCGGTCTCGCGCACGATGGGCAGGGTACCGTAGCGCATGGCGATGATCTGCGACAGGCCGCAGGGCTCAAACTTCGAAGGCATCAGGAACATGTCGGCGGCAGCATACATGCGCTGCGACAGTGCCGGATCGAACTCGATGCGAGCCGCCATTGTGCCGGGGTACTTGTCCTGGAAGTAGCGCAGGCCGTCCTCGTAGTCGCGGTCGCCGGTGCCCAGCACCGCCACCTGTACGCCGCCGGCCAAGATGCGGTCGAGCGCGTACATGACCAGGTCCATGCCCTTCTGGCGCGTCAGACGCGTGACCATGACCATAAGCGGGCGGTCGTCGCGCACCTCGAGGCCCAGCTCCTCCTGCAGCTTGGCCTTGCACACGGCCTTGCCGGAGCGGTCCTCCACGGTGTAGTTGGCGGCAATGCGCTTGTCGGTCGCCGGGTCAAAGCCCGCGACGTCGATGCCATTCAAAATGCCCTGCAGCGCATAGGAGCGCTCGCGCAGCACACCGTCCAGGCCCTCGCCAAACTCGGGCGTCTGGATCTCGTTGGCATAGGTGGGGCTCACCGTAGTGATGGCATCGGCATAGCGCAGGGCGCCCAGCATGTAGTTGATGCTGCAGGCGTCGCAACGCAGCTGCGACGCGGCCGCGGGAATATGCGCCACACCCAGGATGTCCTCCATCACGGTGTCGCTAAACTGGCCCTGGAACGCCACGTTGTGGATCGAGAACACGGTCTTGACGCGGTCGTACAGCGGCAGGCCCTGGTAGAACTCGCGCAAAAACACGGGCGCCAGTGCCGTCTGCCAGTCGTTGCAGTGCAGGATGTCGCACTCAAAGCCGGCCGGCAGGTGCTGCAAGCTCTCGGTGATGGCCTTGGAGAAGAACGCAAAACGCTCGCCGTCGTCAAAGAAGCCGTACGGATAGTCGCGCGCAAAGTAGCGCTCGTTGTCGATGAACATATAGGTGACGCCGTCGTGCTCGAGCTTCTCGAGTCCGCAGTACTCATTGCGCCAGCCCAGGCTCACGTAAAAGTCGGAGAAGTGCTCCATCTGCGCCTTGTACTCGTCCTTGATGGTGGCGTACTTGGGCACCATCACGATAACTTCGGCGCCGGCGCGCACAAGCGCCGCAGGCAGCGAGCCCGCCACGTCGCCCAGGCCACCGGTCTTCACAAACGGCGCGCACTCGGCCGAGGCAAACACGATCTGCATCTTTTTGCTGGAATCAGCCATATTGTCTCCCATGTTGCAATTCGAGAATAGCCGCCTGGCGCGAACCGGGCGGCTATTCTACATGTTACGAGCGATGTTGCGGTGCCAACGTTAACGTACGATGGTGGTATCGGAAGTTAACGGAGCCTTGCCCAGCACCAGGATGTTCTCGGGCGTGCCGCGAAGCTCGGTGTTGGTGGGAACCACGTTGTTCTTGTCCAGGATGGCGTTCTCAACGCGGGCGCCGCTCTTGATGATGCAGCTCTGGTTGATGATCGAGTTGGTCACCGAGGCGCCTTCCTCGACCACGACGCCGCGCGACAGAATCGAGTTGCGCACGGTGCCCTTGATGATGCAGCCGGCCGAGATGATCGAGTTGCAGGCGTGGCTGCCGGTCGCATAGCGCGAAGGCGGCACGTCGTGGGCCTTGGTCAGAATCGGACGCTCGGGGTCAAAGAGCTGGTCGGCCACGGTCTGGTCGAGCAGGTCCATGCTGCGGCGATACAGCGACTTCTCGCTAAACACGCCCACAACCTCGCCCTTGTACTCGTAGCTGCACACGTCGATGTTGCCAAAGTCGCCCTGAAGTGCCTCGAGCAGGTCCAGATAGTCGGCGGCCTGGTAGTGGTCGATGATCTCGAGCAGCGTCTCACGGTTGACGATGCAGCAGTCCATAGAGGCGTTGTC
>ULNP01006610.1_pt1 | contig 16848 bp, 11 predicted proteins | sample 1951941 | NCBI WGS metagenome assembly ULNP01 (sample SAMEA4835579, study PRJEB28245) | human gut metagenome | biome: gut microbiome; material: fecal sample | place: Denmark | collected 2008
GTTTGTTGGATGATTTCTGTATGAAGTTTTGAAGGTACAATATACTATTGATTTTTTGTAAGATATCTAGTAAGATAATAAATGACGTATCTGATACGTCATTTTTATAAATATAGGGGATTGGTCAAATGGTATGATAGGGGTCTCCAAAACCTTTGGTGGGAGTTCGATTCTCTCATCCCCTGTGCGTAAAGCCTTGAGTTTTCAAGGCTTTATTTTTTTGTGTCATATTTCGTGTCATATCATATCCTTTCTTTTTCCTTCTGTAAGAATCTTTTTCCCGTTATATTTTTCTATTTGTATCCTACGATGAAACAGCCGGCTCAATTTTGAGCAGGTGAATCTTTTTTTACGGTTAAGATCAGATAAAGAAACCAGGCGATCATGATTTCACCTCCTACAGTATAGTATATGCAAAGGCGAGATCACAATACGAGCGTTTTGTCTATTCTTATCCATATCCGAATTCCCGCTGCTATCCTCTTTTCCGCCAGGCAATCTATTGCCCGTGATTTTGACGGCTCATTATTTTCATAGCAGGTTGTGAAAAGCAGGAATTTGCAATATAATGGTTTCTGATATATGACGGAAATGAAAATGAGGGGAGAAAACGCAGAATGACCAGTGAGGTGGGCACATGTGAAAATACATGCAGGACTGCAGCGGACATCGAGTCGGTGGTTACAAGTTTTAATTAGGGAGCGTTGATTCTGGAAGCGGTACAGTCTCTGTGTGCACAGACGGTACTGCCGGGAAAAATCATCGTCGTAGACGACGGATCGACCGATGAAGCGTCCATCCGGATATTAAAAGAACTGGAGTGCGGCTGGAAAAGTCCGGTTCCGGTAGAGGTATTATATAAGGAAAACGGGGGCGTATCGTCTGCGAGAAATGCAGGCATAAGGAATACAATGGCGCCGTTTGTGCTGGTGCTGGACGGTGACGACAGACTGGAACCGTCTTACGTTGCACGCGTGAGCGCATTGCTGCGCAGGAATCCGTCGATGGTTGCGGCTTCCTCGTGGCTGCGCACGTTCGGCGTCCTGGAGGCAGTGGTTTGTCCGACCGGCGGTCATCTGGTACCGTTTCTGTCGAAAAATTGCTGCCCGGCAACGCATATCCTGCGGCGCGAGGCGTTTGAGCGCTGCGGCGGTTACGATGAGAACATGCGTAAGGGCTTTGAGGACTGGGACTTCTTTTTGAGCATACTGGAAACCACACCGGATGCCGTGATCGGGGTGGTCGAAGAAACGCTGATTGATTACCGCACGAATCCGGCTTCATCGAACATAAGAAGCATGGAAAGCCGTCTGGAATTGATGCGCTACATTATGGAAAAACACAGGGACAGCTACCGGGATCATATGATGGAAGCGATGCTTGGCATTGAGGCAGTTTCCATGGGAAGATTGTATGCATGGGAAGAGGAAATGACGGACTCCCTGAAGCGGCAAAAAAAGCTCAGCGAGGTGTCAAGGAATTTTCTGAGGAGTCCGTCGTACGGTGACGGTGGAATGGCAGCCGCAGTCCGGGTTGCTTCCTGCATTACAGAGAGAAAGAGGTAATAATATTCATTATGCGTATTTTAAATATAGAAGATGATGTGATAAAACATTCTAAGATTGCGCGGGTATTGGAAGACTGCAGAGTGCAGGAAGCGGACTGGGCGAAGAATCTGGAGGAAGCGGTGCATTTGACAGAAGAGGCGGCTGTGCGGGGAATTCCCTATGATCTTGTAATCACGGATATGTACTATCCGCTGACACAAGGAGGTGAGGAGACGGAAGCTGGACTGCAGTTTATCGAACGGATGCGGGAAAAGGAGCCGGATCTGCCGATCGTGCTTTGTTCTTCCGTCAGATACCGTATGCCGGAGATTTTCGGTACCGTGTACTATTCGGAACACGCGGACTGGGAGTGTGAACTGCACAAGCTGTTGGAAAGTTTACCGGGAAAAAAGGGATGACAGGTGGAAAGAGAGATTATGATTAACAGAGAAGATATGCTGGAGCTGACACGCAGAATGACGCCCAGCCGCACTTCCTTTACACGTGTGGCAGGCGGCTATATGGAGCCGGACGGAGAGATCGATGAGAGCTTTAATGTGAACTTTCTCAATCTGTCTGCGGCGGAAAAGGAGAAAAATCTGGCGATTGCCAAAGCGGTTCCGTTTGCAGCAACCAATGTAAACCTGCGCAGCTACGCATTCGGGGATGGCGCAGAACAGAGGAAAATGCGCCAGTTGTTGTACGGAATGCGCGAGTGCGGACTGAAAAATGATGCACTGCTGTACACGTTTTATGAGCTTGTGGGTGCCCGGTACCGTAGCAGGGAGCCGTATGCGATTCTGGTCTTTCACGACCGCTATGATGTGCCGGTAAAGGCATCGGACAAGGAGCGGCAAGGGGAGTCGGAGGAGGTATATGAATATCTGATCGGTGCAGTCGCTCCGTTGGTGGGAGAGTACGAGCCGGGGCGGCCGGTCTGCGGGTTTTTATATCCGGCATTTGCCGACAGGAGCACAGACGATGCGCATGTTGCGATCTTTCAGGCGGATCCGGAACACAAAATCCCGGTGTTTGAAGAACTGTTTCTCACACGGTAGCAGAGGAAGATTGTGCCGGAAAAGGTACAAAAATGGCGGGATTTGCGATAGCAGAAACCGCGCAGGAATATTGGAAGGAATATAGAAAACATCCCGTTTCGGGATGTTTTTTTTGTGAGTTTGAGCAGTTCTATTTTAACACATCAAAGCATTCCTCGGAAGTATTGGATACGACAGAACACGCTTTTGCCGCATTTCTGGGAAAATGTAAAGAAAATTTTTCCAGAATTTTGTGAATGGGAAATTTGACTTTTGGGAAGAATCTAGTATGATGAAACAACGAGTGCGAGAGCAGCTCACAGAGTATCATTCTTGAGGAAAGGAGCAAAATGAACAGAAAAATATTGGACGTGACAATGCTGTGCACTTTATGCATTTGTCTCATGGTTGCGGCCAACATTGAGGAGAAGAACACGATACGGGAGAGCAGAGAAGAGATCAGCAGCGCGTATGTAATTTCTGCGGCAGACAAAGCAGAGGTTCCGGTTGCGGGTGTGTGCCGTGTTTTATCCGGATATTCATTTACGACAGAATCAGATGAAGCGACAGGAATCACAAAGAACCCCAGAACAATGGTAGCAAGCACGGCGCCGTCCGATGCGGCAGAAGAAGTACAGACACCCCTGGAGGAAGCAGAGACACCGGAAGCCAAAGTACAGGCAGCATCGGGGGAAGCAGAGGCACCGGAGGCGGCAGAGAGCAAGCCTGCGACGGCAGAGACGACGACCGGTGCAGAGAACCGCTGGAATATTACATTGACGCAGGAGGAGATAGATTTGTTGGCAAAAATCGTCTGGCTGGAATCGCAGGGCGAGCCGACAGAAGGGCAGGAAGCCGTGGTCGAGGTAGTTTTTAACCGGATGGCTTCTGAAAAATATCCAGATACCTTGTATGACGTGCTCAGTCAGGGAAACCCGACGCAGTTCTGTTCCTGGAAGAACAGAGAGCGGGCGAACCCTACGGAGAAGGAATACACTTCGATTCATGAGGTATTGAATGGAAATACACATATATTAAGAAATGATACGTTATATTTTTCTACGGAACCGTTGACGCCGAGATTGGACCAAAAGATCGGCGGACACAGCTTCTGCTATTAGTAAGGAAGTTTGGGTTAAACCGGAAGGAAAATACGAAGGGAACCCGCAGGGACGAAAGAACCTTTGGGTTCCTTTTGCGTTGCGGGACAAAGCGGCAGACCGGACAAAAGAAAGCGAAAAATGGAAAGAGTTCCCTGTAGATTCCATGTGGTTCCTTTGTTACAATACGGTTGTTGCAGAAATGAAATATTTTTGTAACAAATAAGTAACAATATGGAAGCATATGGAATAAATCGGGAGGATTCTACATAATGAAGAAAAGAATGACAATACTGGCGCTTCTGCTGGCGGGAGCCGTCACACTGGGAAGCTATGGAATGGTGCAGGCAGGACAGGAAAAACGTGAGGTGCCGGTGGCGGGCGTGACACAGACGCTGGCACAGGTGCTTAAGGAAGCGGGAGGAGTGCAGGCGCAGACGGCGGATGTTGTGGAGGAACTGCAAAGTAACGCGGCTGTGGCGCGGATGATGGAACCGGAGATGGTGGCAGAGGAAGCGTGGGAGACGGCGGAGATTGCGGAAAATGAACTTCCGCAGACCGCATCGGAGTTTGCGGATATTGCAGTGGCGCAGGTGAATCACTATGTCAACGTGCGGCAGGAACCGGATACGGAGAGTGAAATTCTTGGAAAACTTTACGACAAATCCGCAGCCACTGTGCTGGAGACGACGGAGGACGGGTGGTACCGGATTACGTCCGGAAATGTGAACGGATATGTCAAGGCGGAATATGTGGTCGTGGGGGATGAGGAGCTTGCCAGAAGTGTGGGAACGCGCCTGGCGACCGTCACAACGACGACCCTGTTCGTGCGGACGGAGCCGACAACCGAGGCGAAGGTGCTTACCATGCTGCCGGACGGCGATGACGTTGTGGTAACCGACGAGTCGACGGAAGGCTGGGCGAAAGTGTCCACCGCGGACGGTGACGGTTATGTGGCACTGGATTATGTGACGCTGTCCACAGAGTACATTCATGCAGAGTCAAAAGCGGAGGAAGAGGCGCGGCTTGCCAGAGAGGAAGCAGAACGGCAGGCGGCAGCCCGTGCGGCGGAGGAAGCGCGCAAAGCCAGAGAGGCGGAGGCGGCACGTGCGGCAGCAGAACAGGAAGCAGCCCGCAAAGCGGCAGAAAAACAGGAGGTGAAAAAATCCGGCGCGGGCAGCAGTGCGGGAAGCAGTTCCGGAAGCAGCGCGGGAAGCAGTTCCGGAGGCAGCGCGGGAAGCGGTTCCGGAAGCAGTGCGGGGCAAAGTGCGCAGACGGCTTCCTCCAACGGTCAGGCGGTGGTCGATTACGCGAGACAGTTTCTGGGAAACCCTTATGTATACGGCGGCAACAGCCTGACAAACGGAACCGACTGCTCCGGATTTGTCAAGGGCGTGTATGCGGCATTTGGAATCAATCTGCCGCGCACATCGTCGGAACAGCGGAGTGTGGGATATGCCGTCAGCCTGTCGGAAATCCAGCCGGGCGACATTGTCTGCTATAGCGGCCACGTCGGCATCTATGCGGGCAATAACACACTGATTCATGCGAGCAATGAAAAGACAGGCATTACGCTGACTTCTCCGGTAACCTACCGCAGCGTGCTGGCGGTGCGGAGAATTTTCTAATTCATCCGGGAGGGCTGCTGTCTCTTAAATATTCCGGTTCTTTGAAATATGACTGGCGGAGAGAACTCCGAAGTGGTATATATAAGAAAAGGGAGGAAGAGAAGGATGCGGATTGGTGGAATAGAAGCGGGCGGCACCAAGATGGTGTGCGCGATCGGGGAAGTGCAGACAGACAAAGGACAGCCGGGAGAAAATCAGGTCACAATCACAGAGCGTGTGACGATTCCCACAGAGAAGCCCAAGATTACCCTGCCGCGCATGGCTGCGTTTTTTGAGGGAAAAGGAATCTCGTCACTCGGAATCGGGTGTTTCGGACCGGTGGATCTGCACCGTGCGTCCCCGACCTATGGATATATTACCAGCACGCCGAAGCTGGAATGGCAGAATGTCGATATGGTGGGAACTTTTACACGGGCGCTCGGCGTCCCGGTCGGATTTGATACGGACGTGAATGCGGCGGTGCTTGGCGAAGTTACCTGGGGAGCCGCAAAAGACTGCGACACGGCAATCTATATTACCGTCGGCACCGGCGTTGGCGTGGGCGTCTACTGTAACGGGGCGCTCATGCACGGGCTGGTGCACCCGGAGGCAGGACATCTTCTTCTGCAGCGTCACCCGAAAGACACCTACGCCGGAAAATGCCCGTACCATGCCAACTGTCTGGAAGGGCTTGCAAGCGGTCCGGCGGTGGAGGCGCGCTGGGGCAGACCGGCAAAGGAACTGGCGGACCGGGAGGATGTCTGGGAGATGGAGGCGTTCTATCTCGCGGAGGCGGTTGCAAATTATGTTCTGACGTATTCTCCGCAGAAGATTGTGCTGTGGGGCGGAATTATGCACCAGAGCCAGCTCTTTTCAATGGTGCGCACGAAAGTGCAGGAACTGCTGGGCGGGTATATTTCCAATGAGAAAATCTTAAAGGAGATCGATACCTACCTCGTGCCGCCGGCACTTGGAGAAAATCCGGGTATTATGGGAGCGTTTGCGCTCGGTATGCGGGAGGCAGAGTAGCGGAAGCCTAAGGAAGCGTAGGGGCGCCGGAGAACAGGATCGCGGAATCGGCGGGGGGGAAAACAGAATTTAGAAGAACAGAAAACGGGAGCGCTATGCCGGAGATTTTTCCTGACACAGCGCTCCCGTGTGATTTTGTAAAAAAGACCGGGTCTTAGTTATCGCCCTCGTCATCCGATGACATGGAGTATACCTGACGTTTTCTTGCCATCTCATCATTCTCGAGGTATTCGTCGTAGGTGGATACCTTGTCGACAAAGGTGCCGTCCGGCAGGAACTCGATGATACGGTTCGCTGTGGTCTGGACAACCTGATGGTCACGGGAGGCAAAAAGAATAACGCCCGGGAACTTGATGAGTCCGTTGTTTAATGCGGTGATGGACTCCATATCCAGATGGTCGGTCGGTTCATCTAAGATCAGCACGTTGCTTCCCATAATCATCATGCGGGAAAGCAGGACACGTACTTTTTCTCCACCGGAGAGGACACGCATTTTCTTGGTACCGTCATCTCCGGCGAACAGCATACGTCCGAGGAAACCGCGGACATAGGTTGCATCCTTGATCTCGGAGAACTGTGTCAGCCAGTCAACGATCAGAAGATCGGTATCAAAGATCTCGGTGTTATCCTTCGGGAAGTAGGACTGGCTGGTCGTCACGCCCCACTTGTAGGTGCCGGAATCCGGCTCCATCTCACCGGCAAGAATCTTAAAGAGCGTTGTCTTTGCCAGCTCGTTGCTTCCGACAAACGCGATCTTGTCGTCATGTCCGACGATAAAGGAGACATTGTCGAGCACCTTGACGCCGTCGATGGTCTTGGTAATGCCTTCGACGGTCAGAACTTCATTGCCGATCTCACGGTTCGGACGGAAATCGATATACGGGTATTTACGGCTGGACGGACGGATCTCGTCGAGCTGAATCTTTTCCAGGGCACGCTTTCTGGAAGTCGCCTGCTTGGATTTGGAAGCATTCGCGGAGAAACGGGAGATGAATTCCTGCAGCTCCTTGATCTTCTCCTCTTTTTTCTTGTTGGCTTCCTTCATCTGCTTTACGAGAAGCTGGCTGGACTCATACCAGAAATCATAGTTGCCGGCGTAGAGCTGGATCTTTCCGTAGTCGATATCTGCAATGTTTGTGCAGACTTTGTTTAAGAAGTAGCGGTCGTGGGAAACAACGATGACCGTGTTCTCAAAGTTGATTAAGAATTCTTCTAACCAGCTGATCGCATCGAGATCCAGATGGTTGGTCGGCTCATCCAAAAGAAGAATGTCCGGGTTGCCGAAGAGCGCCTGTGCAAGGAGAACCTTGACCTTTAAGGCACTTGGCATATCCGCCATGAGTGTGTAGTGATCCTCCGTCGGGATGCCAAGACCATTTAACATGGTGGCTGCATCGGACTCGGCATTCCAGCCGTCCATATCTGCGAACTCCGCTTCAAGTTCGCTGGCGCGGATACCGTCCTCGTCCGTGAAATCCTCTTTCATGTAGATCGCGTCTTTTTCTTTCATGATATCGTAGAGACGCTTGTTGCCCATGATAACGGTATCGAGTACCGTGTACTCGTCATATTTAAAATGATCCTGCTGCAAAAAGGAAAGACGCTGACCCGGCGTGATGATAACTTCTCCGCTCGTCGGTTCAAGCTGGCCGGACAGAATCTTGAGGAACGTAGATTTTCCGGCGCCGTTTGCACCGATCAGACCGTAGCAGCAGCCCTCTGTGAATTTGATGTTGACATCTTCAAAGAGAGCTTTTTTTCCGATTCGTAAAGTGATGTTGCTTGTACTGATCATATTTATGTTCTCCTAACTTTTCTTGTAAATCACCTGCTTTTATTGCACCAATTCGTATCATACTAAAAAATACGGAGAAATGCAACCGGAACTTCTTATTAAAAAGGGCTTTCACGCTGTGACAAATTGTTTGGATTTCGTTAAAAATTTGATATAATGTACGGGAAGGCAATCGGAGTTATCTTAAGTATGACAGAGGAAATTGCATCTCAGGAGATTGATTTTATGGAGTATGGGGATACGCAAATAAATACAATAGACATGGAGCGGGGGCAGAGAAAAGATCTGATCGGCAAGATGCCGGTCGGAATAGCGGTAGTCCGCGGCGGGAATGAGCTGTATATTGAGATGGTGAACCGGGAATTTTTGCATGCAGAGGGGTATGACAGGGAGGAACTGACCGGAAATACGCCGTTTGTGGAGTATTTGTACCGGGACGATACCGGTGTGTTCGAGGATGCCATCGAAGTGTGCCGGGAACTAAGAACCACGGAGGAGATTGAACTGCGCATCCGTACGAAGAGCGGCGGCGTCTGCTGGGAACTGATGCGGTGCAGACTGTATTATTACCGGGACGCGGTACCTTACTATATCCTGGCAAGCTGGAACATAGACAAGCGGAAGAATCTGGAGGAAGAACTGCGCCTGATGGAGGAGCAGTACAGCATGTTAGAAGAGGTCACCGATGAATTCCCGCTAGAGTACGACGTTGCACAGCGGCGTTTCAGGGTGCCGCGCAAATATCGCGGGAACGGGCAGCCGGGAACGGCAGGGCGCAGATATATGGATTATGAGGAGATGCTCGCGGATATCTGCGAGGAGGATCGTGCCGCGTATGCCAGGGTGCTGGAGGCAGCCAGCAGGGATGTGCGGACAGGAAGTATTGATTACCGGATGAATGTGGCGGCTGCCGGGGAGGAACCTGTATATGTGTGGTACCGGACGATTTACCGGAGCATTGTCGGGGACAACGGACAGATTATCCGCATCATCGGACGCAGCTACGATGTCAGCTCCGACCGCAGGATTCAGGAGGAACTGTCGGAGGAGGCGAAGCGCGACCCGCTGACAAGGCTTTATAATAAGGTGGCGGCATCCGGAGAGGTAGAACGGATTTTAAAAAGTGAGCCGGAAAAACAGCATGTGCTGTTCCTGATCGATATTGATAATTTTAAGCGGATCAACGATACATTCGGGCATACCGTCGGAGATACGGTAATTACTGATATTGCCGGCGTGCTGCAAAGCCAGTTTCAGGAGACAGATGTCACCGCAAGAGTCGGAGGAGATGAATTTCTGGCGCTGATGCGGGATGTGGCTCCAAAGGAGGCAGAAGCGTGCGCCGCGGCGCTGGGCCGGGAAGCCAGAAAAAAGCTGATCGGCGACGACGCCATCGTTGAGGTGACGCTCAGCATCGGCATGGCAGTATACGGCGAGGATGGAAGAGATTATGAGACCCTGTTTGCGATGGCTGACCGGGCGATGTATGCCACGAAGCGGGAAGGAAAAGACCACTATTCGTTTGCGGGCAAAAAGCAGCAAGAGGGAGCAGAGCGGGAGCGCAGGCGCGACAGGATTGAATATGCTCCGGAAAGCGGGCAGAAGGTGGATAAAGAGTTCCTGAATTTTGCGTTCAGCCTTCTCTCGCATGCGAAAGATATCAACGGATCTTTGAACGTGCTGATCGAACAGATTGGGAAAAAATACGGGCTGGGCTTTGCCATGGTGTTTGAGTACCGGGAAGAACAGCAGGAAATGGTGTTGATGAATTACTGGAACCGGGATGGCAGCCGGGTGGAACAACAGGTATTCCCACAATCGGTTACAGTGTTCCGGGAGGCGGAAATCGGGCGTTTTGTCTCGACGCCAACGGAAGATATATTAACGGAGGTTCCCCAGTTGGGGGCGGAGAAATATCATGGAACTTCCATCAAAAACTGTGGAAATGTAAAGTTTGAATTTTCCGGTAACAGAAGTGGCTGCCTGTGTGTGGGAAGCAGCAGTGCAGAGGGATTTTCCAAAGAGGAAGCAGGGATGCTCAGTGAACTCGCGCGGGTGGTTGCTGTATTTGTCTCCCTTCGCAGCAGGCAGAGCGATGACCAGGCAGAGATACGGCATCTGCAGAATCAGGATATGCTGACGGAACTGTATAATCTGGACACATTCCGCAGGCTGATCCGGAAAAAATTAAAGAGCGGTGGGCTTGCGCAGGATGAGAACATGGTGTACGCGCTGGTAAATCTGGACGTGAACAACTTTGCCTATGTAAATGAAAATTATGGACAGGAGGCCGGCGACAGTATTCTGCAGGAGCTTGCAGCGTTAATCCGCAGCGAGTCCCATGTCGTGGAGGCCTGTAGAATGTATTCGGATTATTTCATTGAGCTGGTCAGAGGAACGGACAAAAAGAACATTCTGGGGCTTGTGGAGAGAGAGGATCAGATGTTTGGCGAACAGTTAAAGATCCGCTATCCGGCGGGAGCCATGCAGCTTTCGGCTGGAATCTGCTTTATCGATGACGGGGAAGAGACGTTTGAGAAGATACTGGAGGGAGCCAATCTGGCACGAAAGCTTGCCAAGGAGCAGAATGTGGGAGCGGTCGTTTACCGGGATGACATGAGGAAAAAACGTGATGAGGGAATCCGGATTACCGGAAGATTTTACGCGGCACTGCAGCGGGGCGAGTTCGAGGTATATTTACAGCCGAAGTTCCTGCTCCGCGAGGAGCGGGTCTACGGCGCCGAGGCGCTTGCACGCTGGCGTCTGGAATCCGGCGAGATTCTGTCTCCCGCACGGTTTATCCCTGCCCTAGAAAATATAGGATATATTGTAGATCTGGATTTTTATATTCTGGAACAGTTGCTTCGGGCGATGCGCCGCTGGAGGGATTCCGGAAGAGAACTGTTTACGATCTCCACCAATTTTTCCAGGAGAAATTTTGAGAACGGCGGCGACGATTTTATCGAGCGCCTGCAGAATACCCTGCAGCGGTACGGGATTGATCCGTGCTACATAGAGATCGAGGTGACGGAGAGTGTGATTGTGGAGAGGTTAGACAGCTTAAAGGCGTGTCTTACCAGACTTGGCAAACTCGGCTACCGCATCGCCATCGATGATTTCGGAACAGGCTACTCATCGTTGAGTGTGCTGTTGGAGATTCCAGCAAATGTAGTGAAGATCGACAAGAGCTTTACCGACAAAATCCACCAGAACGGACAGAGTGCTTTTGTCTATCAGATGGGGCAGTTCATCCAGTCGGCAAAGGAGGAGGTGATTTTTGAGGGAATTGAGGAGGAGCAGCAGCGGACGTTTTTGATGGAGTGCGGTTTTAACTACGGTCAGGGCTATTATTTTGACCGCCCGCTGCCCCTGGAGGAGTTTGAAAAAAAGTATATCTGACCGGGGACAAACAGAACATGACAAAAGTAGATTGCACACGTTTTCGTACAGTCTGAAACCTTTACAATCGACAAATTAAATGCTAAAATTAGTCTTAAGTCGGAATATGACACTCTATTTTAATTTAAGGAGGAATAATAATGTCCAGAGCAAAACAGTCAATGGACGGTAATACAGCGGCAGCTCACGTAGCTTATGCGTTTACAGATGTTGCAGCTATTTACCCAATTACACCTTCCAGCCCGATGGCAGATACCGTAGATCAGTGGTCTGCAGCAGGACAGGAGAATATTTTTGGCAATCAGGTCAAAGTCGTAGAGATGGAGTCTGAGGCAGGTGCAGCAGGTGCCGTACACGGTTCCCTTGCAGCAGGTGCGCTGACCACAACCTTTACAGCATCTCAGGGTCTGTTACTTATGATCCCGAACATGTACAAAATCGCAGGCGAGCAGCTTCCTTGTGTATTCGACGTATCCGCGCGTACCGTAGCTACCCAGTCTTTAAATATTTTTGGTGATCACAGCGATGTTTACGCCTGTCGTCAGACCGGTTTCGCTATGCTGTGCGAGACCAACCCGCAGGAAGTTATGGACTTAAGCCCGGTAGCTCATCTTGCTACAATCGAGGGTAAGGTTCCGTTCATCAACTTCTTCGACGGATTCCGTACTTCCCATGAGATCCAGAAGATCGAGAAGTGGGATTATGCAGATCTCAAAGAGATGTGCAACATGGATGCAGTTGCAGAGTTCCGTGCACATGCACTGAATCCGGAGCATCCGGCTATGCGTGGTTCCCACGAGAACGGAGATGTTTTCTTCCAGCATCGTGAGGCTTGCAACACAGCTTACAATGAACTCCCGGCAATCGTTGAGAAGTACATGAAGAAAGTCAACGAGAAGCTTGGCACAAACTATGATCTGTTCAACTACTACGGAGCACCGGACGCAGAGCGCGTTATCGTAGCTATGGGTTCCATCAACGACGTAGCGGAAGAGGTAATCGACTACTTAACCGCTAAGGGTGAGAAGGTCGGACTTGTAAAGGTTCGTCTGTATCGTCCGTGGGTATCAGAGGCATTTTTAAAGGCTCTTCCTAAGACAGCTAAGAAGGTTGCTGTTCTTGACAGAACAAAGGAGCCGGGCGCACTTGGTGATCCGTTATACCTTGATGTTGCAACCACACTCCGTGAGGCTGGTCTCGACACTGTTGTCCTGACAGGCGGACGTTACGGATTAGGTTCCAAGGATACACCTCCTTCAAGTGTATTCGCTGTATACAAAGAGCTGGAGAAAGATGCTCCGAAGGCTCGTTTCACAATCGGTATCGTAGATGATGTTACGAACTTAAGCTTACCAGAGGTTAAGCCGGCTCCGATCACATCTGCAGAAGGTACGGTAGAGTGTAAGTTCTGGGGTCTCGGCGGTGATGGTACTGTTGGTGCGAACAAGAACTCCACCAAGATCATCGGTGACCACACAGACAAGTACATCCAGGCATACTTCCAGTATGACTCCAAGAAGACCGGTGGTGTTACCATTTCCCACTTAAGATTCGGTGACAAGCCAATCAGAAGCCCGTACTACATCAACCAGGCAGACTTCGTTGCATGTCATAACCCGTCTTATGTAACCAAGGGATTCAAGATGGTTCAGGACGTTAAGCCGGGCGGAGTATTCATGATCAACTGCCAGTGGTCTGATGAAGAGTTAGCTCATCATCTGAATGCAGATGCGAAGAAGTACATCGCAGAGAACAACATTCAGTTATATACAATCAACGCAATCGACAAGGCAATCGAGATTGGTATGGGCAAGCGTACCAACACGATCTTACAGTCTGCATTCTTCAAACTTGCAAACGTTATGCCGATCGATCAGGCAGTAGAGTTCATGAAAGCTGCAGCTAAGAAGTCCTACGGTAAGAAGGGCGACGCAGTTGTAGAGATGAACTACAAGGCAATTGATGCCGGTGTAGACGCAGTACATAAGGTAGAGGTTCCGGCTTCCTGGAAGAATCCGGAGGCAGACGCAGCTCCTGCAGAGCTTAAGGGTCTTCCGAAGACTGTTAAGATGGTAAGAGACTTAATGGAGCCGATCTCCTTAATGGATGGCGATTCCCTTCCGGTATCCGCATTCAAGGAGAACCCGGACGGACAGTTCGAGCTTGGCGCTGCTGCATATGAGAAGCGTGGTACAGCCGTAACCGTTCCGACATGGAATGCTGAGAAGTGTATCCAGTGTAACCAGTGTGCATTTGTATGTTCTCATGCAACCATTCGTCCGTTCATGCTGAGCGAGGATGAGGTGAAGGCAGCTCCTTCCAACATCAAGCTTGCAGATACAAAGCCGAAGGCAAGCGAGTACAAGTACACCATGAGCGTATCTCCGTTAGACTGTATGGGATGCGGTGAGTGTATCACTGTCTGCCCGGTAGGCGCAATCGAGATGGTTCCGCAGGAGTCTCAGGCAGAAGAGCAGCCGGTATTCGATTACCTGGTAGCAAACGTAGGCAAGAAGCCTGGCATGCCGGCAGACAACACTGTAAAGGGATCCCAGTTCAACCAGCCGCTGCTTGAGTTCTCTGGTTCCTGTGCAGGATGTGCTGAGACATCTTACGCTCGTCTGATCACACAGCTGTTCGGTGAGCATATGTACATCAGTAACGCAACCGGATGTTCCTCTATCTGGGGTGGTCCGGCAGCTACATCACCATATACGGTAAACAAAGATTCCAAGAAGGGACCGGCATGGGCAAACTCCTTATTCGAGGATAACGCTGAGCATGGTCTTGGTATGGAAATCGGTCAGAAGGTACTTCGTGAGCAGGCAATCGCTTCTGCAGAGAAGTGCGCAACATCTGACAAGGCAAGCGCTGAGTTAAAGGCAGCATTTGACAAGTTCGTTGAGACAAAGAACGATACAAAGGCAAATACTCCTGCAGCAGCAGCTCTTGTAGCAGAGTTAGAGAAGGCAGCAGCAGCCGGATGCCCGGATGCAAAGGCTGCAGTTGAGAAGAAAGATTACCTCGCTAAGAAGTCCGTATGGATCTTCGGTGGTGACGGTTGGGCATACGATATCGGATTCGGCGGTCTGGATCACGTACTTGCTTCCGGTGAGAACGTAAACGTTATGGTATTCGATACCGAGATGTACTCCAATACAGGTGGTCAGGCTTCCAAGGCTTCCAACATCGGTGAGGTTTGCCAGTTCGCAGCTTCTGGTAAGGAAGTTGGCAAGAAGAGCCTTGCAGAGATCGCTATGAGCTACGGTTATGTATATGTAGCACAGATCGCTCTCGGTGCAAACATGGCTCAGGCTGTCAAGGTTATCGCTGAGGCTGAGGCTTACAACGGACCGTCTCTGATCATCGGTTACGCTCCATGTGAGCTGCACGGTGTAAAGGGTGGTATGAACCACTGCCAGGATGAGATGAAGAAAGCAGTAGCAGCAGGTTACTGGAACCTCTTCTCCTTCAATCCGCAGCTCAAGGCAGAGGGCAAGAATCCGTTCACTCTGACATCCAAGCCGGGCGACGGTTCTTATCAGGATTTCCTGAACAACGAGACACGTTACAGCCGTCTGACCAGAGCATTCCCGGAGAGAGCAGAAAGACTGTTCAAGGCTTCCGAGGAAGCTGCAAAGGCTCGTTACGAGCACTTACAGAGACTGGTAGAGCTGTACAAATAATCAGTCCGATCAGCAGATTGTGTAATGCATAGAAGGATCGCAGTTCATGTTTCCATGGACTGCGATTCTTTTTGTGCGTTATACTTGCACGTTTGTAATTAGATATGTTAAAATAAGCCGAAGTATATTAGACAATAACGTATAGGGCAGGAAGAGAAAATGATGCAGTTAAGCAGAGAGAAAAAACATTTTTTGCACTGCAAATACAGAGTGGCACTGGCATGTCTGATCGCAGTCAGTCTTATTGGCGGCTGCGGATATCATAAAAGCTATCATCTGGAGCGGAAATACGGCGACGTTTTGAAATCGTTTTTGCCGGACGGGTATGAGATCACAAGGACCGAGAAGGAAGATAAGGTAAACGGAAAACACTATTATACCAGCAATAATCATCCTACTTTAGATGGATACGTATACGACACCTATGATTATTACAGCATTGATTACGGATATAACAATTCCCACTCCTGGTATATCAGCACGTATCTGGTCGCAAACGGAACATACGAGGATGACGACTGGATGGCATCACAGGTATGGGGGCAGATTACCTATGAGATCGAGCGTCTGATGCGCCGTACGACGACACAGTATAAGTATGTAGATGAGAACGGCGACACCCAGAACTTCGGGGCAGTGACCACACTGAGCGGGACAGAAATCTACTGTGATATGGATGATCTGGAGATTTTGAACAACCCGACCGGGATCAATCTGGCTGAATTTACGTGGGATGATGTGAGAAGTCTCGGCAATCCGGAGATAAAAATTTATGCAAAATCTTCTACTAACAAGGATGCGCTGCAGGAAGATGTGATTCAGGGTGTGCAGGAAGCGATTCAGGAAGATGCGGGAGATGGAATTGTAATCACAATCGAAGTGGACAGGTAGGACTTGAAACAGAGGTGGTTTTGATCTTGCCATGCAGCCGAATGAGATCCGGTGGTTATCAGATCTGACAGAGGAAGTGTTTAAGGGAAATGGACAGAAAAAAGAAGCGGATTCATTTGTCAAAAGAGAATGAGAAAGTTTTTCGGGAGATTCTTACGGAGGTATGCAAAAATTCCAGGTTTCTCTCCTCCAGCCGGTTTATGCAGCATGGTTCCACGAGCGTATTCCGCCACAGCGTGGCGGTGGCGTACGTCAGTTTTTACATTGCGGAAAAGTATAGAATCCGCGTGAACTGTCATGCGCTGATCCGCGGGGCGTTACTGCATGACTATTTTCTGTACGACTGGCATGAGAAGGACGATTCCCATAAGTGGCATGGATTTTATCATGCAGGAAAAGCGCTGCAGAATGCGATGGAAGATTTTGAACTGAGTGAGATTGAGAAGGAGACGATCCGTCGGCATATGTTTCCGCTCAATCCGATTCCGCCGTGCTGCAGGGAGGCGTGGATCGTGACACTGGCGGATAAGATCTGCTCCGGCGGGGAGACTGTCGAAGGATTTTGGGAGAAGTTTGAGGAGATTAGGAATCCCTCATAAAATAGATTGCCGCAATAAGCATAGACCTTTTTTGGGTGATAAGTAATATTATGAGAAACGCACTTCGGGATTTCATGTGGAAATGCAGATGGAAATTCGTTTGAGAAAAATGTGAGAATTTCTTCCGGCTGAATGTTTGCATCGGATTCCGTGTCTCT
>ULNP01025707.1_pt1 | contig 16809 bp, 10 predicted proteins | sample 1951941 | NCBI WGS metagenome assembly ULNP01 (sample SAMEA4835579, study PRJEB28245) | human gut metagenome | biome: gut microbiome; material: fecal sample | place: Denmark | collected 2008
ACTTCCCCATTTTCTAAGCCAAAAATATCATACAAGCTATGATTTGAAAGATTAATACGAGAATCAAAATTCTGTACAATCTCTGTGATTTCTTTCATATGCTCTTTTCCATATGTACTGCAATAAAGGATACCGTTTGGTCTTAACACTCTATCTATTTCCTTTAATCCCTGATTTAAATCATTCAAATAAAACAATACATGATTGGCAATAATCGTATCAAAATACGCATCCTTAAAAGGAATCTTTTCCGCATTGACCACAATACAATTAAAGTTTGAACCCAACTTATTTCGTACCTCATCCACCATACCATCACTAATATCCGATAAGAAGATTTCACGATTCCTTAAATCAATCTTATTCTCTTGCCACAACTTCCCATTACCACAGCCAAGTTCCAACAAACGATTCACTTTAGAAAAATCAATCTTCTCAAATAACCAGTTAAACCACCCCTGCTTATTTGTAGAATATTTTTCATGAAGACAAATTCGATCATTTAAGTTCTTCGCATTTTTATACTGCTCAATAATATTCGTCTCTTCATTCGACAATTGCACCAAAGAAAGAATCATATTCCAAGATAAATCGGGAGCCTGACTCGCTCTTTTTAAAGCATCCTTTAAAGATTGTAAATGACTCATTTTATCTTCAATCAAATCAATCTGTAAATCAAAGCTTTCCTTTAAATCCGTATTGTCCATAACCATCGGAAAGATTTCTTCAATACTAAACCCCAAATGCTTCAACGATAAAATTTTTTGTAGCTTCAACAAATCCAAATCACTATATTGTCGATATCCATTCTCCATAACAAAAGAGGGTTTTAATAACCCTATTTTGTCATAATATCGAATCGTTCTTTCACTCACATTCGCTAATTTTGCGAACTGTCCTGTCTTATAGTAATTCATAACTTTTACTTTTCTACTTTTGGTTTAATTGTATATGGCGTACTCATTAAGGATAGATTCACATTATAATATGGGTCTCCATTCTCTAGAATTTCTGGCCACTTCATTCTAAAGGTTTCAATCTCATTATTGAAACGCTCCATTTTTTCAAGCGAATCCTCCTGCCCTCTTGATTTTGATTCATAATGATACAATTCGGCATATGGATTGTACACAACCAAGTAGCCCGCCTTACGAATCTTTAAACAGAAATCAATATCATTAAAGGCAACCTTTAAGTTTTCAGATAAGCCACCCACTTCTTCATATACAGATTTTTTCACCATCATACAAGCTGCAGTAACTGCACTTAAATCCTGAGATGCGACAATACGACCAAAATAACCAAGTGATCCACGACTTTCTTGTACAAAGGCATGTCCAGCAATACCACCAGCACCAACGACAACACCTGCATGTTGAATTGTATCATCATGATAGTATAAGCGCGCTCCAACTGCACCCACATCTTTTCTTTGACAATAACCTAATAATTCTTTTAAACAATCCGAATTGATAATTTCCGTATCATTATTCAACAATAAGTAATATTGTCCCTTGGCATATGTAGCACCATAGTTATTAATGGCTGAATAGTTAAATTCACCATCCCAATATACTACTCGAACCTTATCATTTGTTTCTTCTAATTTTTTGTAGTATTCAAACGTTGCTTTTTCCGTACTATTATTTTCAATAATAATATACTCATAATTCGTATAGCTTGATTTTGTTTCAATGGAATGAATACATCTTTCTAAATCATCAATATGATCCTTATTAGGAATCAAGATTGAAATTAAGGGTTCACCCTGCACTTCAAATTGTGTACGATACAACCCAAGTCCTTCCCCCATTGTAACCGTTGCCGCAAGTCCTACACGATCATAATGAGCTTGTACCGCTCTTTTACCAGCTTCAAAGGCATACATCTTACTTTCCGGATTTTCTGCCGTAGATAATTCATGCATGCGCCAATGATATAAAATTCTAGGAATATGATAAATATTATCTGGTGTTGTTGCTTCTGAAAGACGTAGCACAAAATCAAAGTCCTGTGCCCCATCAAATTCCTTGCGTAATACACCAACCTGATCAAGCATCGTCTTCTTCACGCATAAGAAGTGACAGATGTAGTTGACATTACATAATAAATCAAGATTAAAATCCGATTTAAAATGTGGATCTACAAAACGCTTTGTGCTATCCAAATATTTATCTTCATCCGTATAGATAAAATCATATGGTTTATCCTGCAACCTCTTTACGATTTCATAAAAACAATCCAATTCTAAAAAATCATCATGATCATATAGACCTACATAATCTCCAGTCGCAAGCTCTAACGCCCTATTCATATTGCCGGCAATCCCGTAGTTCTGATCCAATTTCACATATTTTAATTTATCACCCAGTTGATAATTCTTTTCAATATATTTCTTTACACAATCAGAACTACTACCATCCGCAATACACAACTCCCAATTGGTATAGGTTTGTTTAACCACTGTATCAATCATATCCTTCAAATAGCGATCTTTTGTATTAAAAGTTGCGACAATAATACTGATTTTAGGCTGATACACAAATTCTGTTTTTTCCTGTTCCTTAATTTCAGCTGGTGTAACACGCTGATCAAAGAACCATTCCTGGTAATCTACGCTCGATGCAGGTGGTAAAGCTGCCTGGTTTAGTCGTCTGGCAAACTGTTTTACACCATGCTTTTTAAGATAGCGCATCGCACGCTTTAAAGTCATAAAATTAACTTGCTTGAAACAAGCCTTGCATTTGGCAGATAAAGAACCATCATTCTGATATAATTTGACTTTCTTCGTTTCCTTATTTGATTTGATCAATAAATAATATTGTTCCTTGGCCTGGCTATCAAACTTAATTTTAAAACCCGCCTTTGAATGCTCTTCATCAATCAAATGTAGGGCAACCAAATCCATTCGAGGAACCAAATGCTTTGTACACTCGATTGTATTTCCTCTTTTATTCACAATTTCATAATCGATATCCTCTTCATAATTTGAAAAGGCCCATCCAACAATTTCTGTTGAATTTTCATTCTGCACATAGCTATCAATATAGTATTCAATAGACTGCGTTGTTTCAATTTTATTTAAATCACTCGCTTTCACTGAAAGTAACTCTATCGTCTCATCTTCAATATGAGCATAAAGCTTTAGACAATTGACCTTCATATTTGTACAATCAACCGTAATATGAAAACCAAATTTACGATTGATTGGCTTTTCTTCTAAACGACTATAAATATCATTTCGATCTACAGCGACATAATCGAATGATGCTAGTTTATCATTTAATAAAACTTCATAGGTAATATTTTTATTATCTAAAGTAAAACAATATCCATCAATCACGACAAACTGCTGATCTTTTAAATTCTTATATATTTTCTTATCGATACGATACATATGTAACATTCCTTCCTGGTATATCATAAAAATTATAACACATTCTTTATGGACAAAAAAAGAAACCTCCTTACGTATAAAGAGGTTTAATATAAGCTATAAGCACCGGCCAACAAATTCCAGTTCTTATTGTAGTAAGGATCGCCTGCTTCTAATACATCCTTCCACTTTTCTTGGAATTTATGTACCTCCTGATTAAAACGCCACATTTTTTCCTGACTTTCATCATCGTAGCCTCGCGATTTCGATTCATAATGATGCCATAAAGAAAAAGCATTATAGACTACAAGGTACTTTTCTTGACAGATTTTTAAGCATAAATCTACATCGTTACATGCCACGACAAACTGTTCATCAAAGCCACCCACACGATTAAACACAGCCTTTTTAACCATCATACAAGCTGCTGTTACAGCACTATAATTGGTATTGATACACTCCGTATTCATATAGCCATGCTCGTCCTTTGAAAGTCCATAATTCACATGACCCGCATAACCAATAAAGCCAAGCACAATCCCTGCATGCTGAATCGTATCATCCGCATACAATAACCTAGCTCCAACAGCTCCAACTTCATCTCTTAGAATACATCCAACCATTTCAGATAAAGCGGTAGGCTCGATGATTTCCGTATCATTATTTAAAAATAATACATAATCACCCTTTGTATATTTCATGCCAAAATTATTGATTTTAGAAAAGTTAAACTCCCCTTTATAAGTAACCACCTGAATATTATCATGCTCCTTTTGAAGTTCTTCATAATAATCAAATACTTCTTGTTGGGTACTATTGTTTTCCACAATCACAATCTCAAAATTTTTATATGTATTGACCTTATACAAAGAATCAATACAAGTCTTCAAAATATCCTTATGATTATAGTTAGGAATCAAAATCGATACTAAAGGAGCATCTTTTGTACTATATATCGTATGATACATTCCATACATAGGCTTTGGCAACATTTCGACACTCGCATCTACACCAACTCTTTTATAGTGGGCCTCTATTGCACGTTTTCCTGCATCGTAACAATACATTTTACTTTCAGGATCCTGTGCTGTAGATTCTGGATGCATACGCCAATGATATAAAACACGTGCAATATGATAAATGCCATTCGCCTTTTCTACACATCTAAAAATGTAATCATAGTCCTGACTTCCATCATACTCGCTGTTATAGTATCCAACTTGTTCTATAATTCTTCGACTTACAATAAACAGGTGCGTAATATAGTTATGCGAGCGCAATAAGTCTTCACTATAATCCGGCTTAAAGTTAGGTACTGCATATTCTTTTCTTGCATCATCATAACGATCTTCGTCTGTATATAAAACATCATAACGATAGTCCTGCAACACCTTTACAATTTCATAGAAACAATCCAACTCCAACATATCATCATGATCATATACTGTGACATAATCACCTGTAGCCATCTCAAACGCTTTATTTGTGTTTCCAGAAATTCCATAGTTTTGATCTAGTTTTTTATATTTAATCTTATCGCCATAGCCTGAATAATTCGCATTTACATATTTTTCGATCCGATTGGTTGAACTTCCATCCGCAATACAAAGCTCCCAATTTGAATAGCTTTGAAAAATGACTGTATCCATCATTTCTTTTAAATACTCTTCTTTTGTATTAAAAGTCGCAACTAATACACTGATCTTTGGTGTATACCCAAACTGTGTATTTCTTTGTACCTCTAATTCCTGTTCTGTAACTCTTTGTGTATAAAACCAAGTCTGGTATTCTGGACGATCCATAGGTGCACTGCTTTTTAAACGAGTAACCAATTTTTTAAGACCATTTCGCTTCAGATATTGAATTAGCTTTCTAAAGTTTTTCTTATTCATCAAACGCATATACGCAATCAAACGATTTGTATTATCTACCTTTTGAGGTTCTAGCTTCGATACAACACAATCAGATTGAGTCTGAAGTTGAATAAAATATTGTTTGCCTTCATCAAATTTAAAATAAAGTCGAAACCCACAAAAGCCATGATTTTCATCCACTTCTTTTTTACTCATTAAATCTGTACGCAATTCTTTGTTGCAGCATACATCTACTACATCCTTATTTTCATCCAGAATGGAAATTTGGATTTCTTCCTCCATTTCAGAAAGAGCCCAGCCGTAGCTTGTTACGATTCCAATATTCTTATCATATACAATCGATTCCACATCATAATCAATACTATGAGTATCTTCTATTTTTAAAATTTCATCGGCATTTAATGAGAGAATTATCTCGTTTTGTGCCATCAACTCTAAAGTGTGCGCATCCTCTAAACATTCAATAACACACTCAAAGCCTAAGTACTGATCTTTTGGCCCCTTCTTGATATCACTACGATATATCCTTCTTGTCTTTACTTCTTGTGGCTCATCATTTACCTTAGCTTCAAAAGAAACCGGTGAAAAATCATTCTCATAACAATATCCGCTTATTTTAAAACAACGGTTTCTATATCTCATTTTTTCTATAGAATACTTCAAATTATCCGACATAACTGTCCTTTCACATGCATAGAAAAAGCATGATTTTACAATCATGCTCTATTTTATCACAAATATAAGTATATACCTATAATTCTTCCGCAAAACCCTTCTCTAGTTTTTTAAAAACCATATATCCAATCACTAAAATAATGAAAGCCAATAAGGCAACTGCACCCAATGGTTTTAATGGTGGCCATACATGATACATAAAAATATCACGATAAGAACCCACTAAAATCGTCAAAGGATTCATACGAATGATTTTCCCTAAAGTGCCAGCTCCATCTAATAAAGATAAATCATAAATGACAGGAGTGGCATACATTCCCATGGTTAGTAAAAAGGATACAATATACTCTAAGTCTTGAATATAGGCATTCAAGGAACTTAAAATTAGAATAATACCTAAGATCAAAACAGATTGTATCAAGGCAACGACAGGCAGCATCAACACTTGAATGGCAATGCCATAGCCAAACGCAAAACAGAACACAAAGATAATAACGCAAGAAATCATAAAGTTGACAAGTCCACTTAAGACTTGCGAAATCAATAAGATTTCTCTAGGAAAATACACCTTCTTAATAATTCCTGCATTGGATTTGATGGCCGTTGTTCCTGTGCTCACAGTTGTTAAAAAGAATGTCCAAGGAATCAAACCCGTAATCAAATAGACTAAATAGTTATCTCCTCCGGCTCCACGCATTAAATAGGGGAACACGATCCAATATACAACCACCTGCAACAAGGGATTAATAAATGACCAAAGAATACCTAGAAAAGAGCCTTTATATTTTCCACGAATATCTTTTTTTACATTTGTCTTCAATAATTCACGATAATCATAAATATCTTTAAATATATGCATCTTTTCACCACCTACTCAATAATAATCTGAATGCTTTTTTCAGCTAATATATTACCATTTGGTTCCAAACATTGAACTTGAAGTCTATGATTTCCACATTGTACATGACTAAGATCCACATCAATTTCCCATCCAATCGTATCCGGATCCATGTCACCTGCATATGCTTCTTGATAGGCATCAAAGACATCCTGACGATTTTTTCTACGGACACCCTCTAATTCAACACCATCCAATGTCAATTTAAATACATCTTCTTCATGATCACTAATCTGCCAACCTTCGCAATATAGACTTGATTGGGCTTGATCAACCTTCACAAAATCCTTTGGCTTATCAATAAAGACAGCACCTTTAAAGTGGTGTTTTCCTTCGGCAATCGCCTTTTTCTTTTCTTCCTTATGATCAATCGCAACTTGTTTTAAATATTCATCAATGACATAGATTGGATCTCCATCTAGGCGAAGTTCTCCTTTATAGATCCAGACGGCACGATCACACAACTCTTTTACAACATCCAAACTGTGTGTAACAATTACGATCGTTTTATCCGATTCCTTTAATTCCTTTAGCTTACGATAACACTTTTCCTGAAAGTGCTGGTCACCTACAGCTAGAATCTCATCAATTAATAAAATCTCTGCATCTACATTGATCGCAACAGAAAAGGCTAAACGCATATACATACCTGAAGAATAGGTACGTACAGGATGATCAATGAATTCACCTAATTCACTAAAGTCAATAATATCCTGCATACGTGCATCAATTTCTTTTCTCGTTAAGCCAAAAATGGATGCATTAAAATAAATGTTTTCTCTACCCGTAAAATCCTGATGAAAACCAGCCCCAAGCTCAAGTAAGGATGTTAGCTTTCCATTCGTTTCAATTGTACCTTCATTCGGAAATATAATTTTGGTCATCAACTTCAATAAAGTTGACTTTCCGGAACCATTCGTACCAATCAAGGCAACAGTTTCACCTTTTTTGATATCCATATTAATATTCTTTAACACTTCATGAATTTCAACATGACTTGTCTTCCAAAATAATAATTTATCTTTTAAAGTATGCGCCTTGTCATAATCCACCTTAAATCTTTTTGACATATTACGTACTTCAATCGCATTTTGTTTATCCATAGTGTACCTCTGTTATCAAACTCTTGTATTTTATCACAATTATATCTTGAAACAAAATGGTGATAGTTATACTACCACCATTAATTTCCATAATAAATATCTGAACCCTCTTCATCTACAGGCGGTTCTGTCATAATACCATATTGAATTTGTGCTTCAATCTCTTCTTCGGATAACGTTCCTGCTGGAACATCCTCATCTGCTTCAACTGTATCACTTGATTTTCCATCCAATACAGCCTGAATCTTTTCATGCGCAGTATTGATATAAGAATCATACAATAGAACAACACTGACTTCACTTCCAATTTCTGGACTCACTCTTAATGCACTATCGCCCTTTAAAACAAATTGCTCAAATTTCCAGCTTGGACGAGCCTGAATTTGATATTTGATAAAAGAAGTGATTTCACTTGTCGTCATATTTGTATCAAACGCATCAATCAACGCATTTAATAAGCTTGTATAGTTTTTAATGATATCTGGTGAAGTTGCCTTTTTAAACATAGCCTGCAAAACCTGCTGCTGATTACGAGCACGCTGCACATCCCCATCCAGATACGCTTTTCTTTCTCTTGAATATGCTAAAGCACGCTTACCATCTAAGTGGTTCTTTCCTTCGTGTACACCCTTTAACGTACTATTTGTATAGAACTTACTTACAGCCATTCCTTTATCAACTGTAACATCCACACCGCCTAAGGCATCCACAATATTGATCATACTTGTAAAGTTCACACGATATACATAGTTAATATCAATATCCAATAAATTTTCAATCGTATCCTTTGTAGTATCTACCCCATAAATACCTGTATGCGTTAATTTATCCTGCGCACCATAGTTACATGCATAATCATCACATACCTCGCTCACAAAGGCATCACGCGGAATACTCGTTAGTAATATAGTTGAAGTGACAGGATTGATTGTCACAAGCATATCCACATCCGATCTTGAATTTTCATCCAAAGAGCCAAAGGAATCATTTCCGCTAATTAAAATATTAAATGGCTTTGACGTAATATCCGATACAGCTAAAGAAGAGCTGTTTTCCTCTGTATAATATACCGTTTTATGAACAACTCTTGTCTCATTATTGAAATTCAAGTAATCCTCCATATCACAGACATTCGAACGATAGGCTTCATTCAATACGATCGCATCCACCTTGTCATTATACAAAGCCTTCAATAAGCTAGGCATATTATCATACTTTTTCTTTGTGTACGTTACACCTTGTTTATTCAAGTCTTTCAATGATTTTTGCGTACTCTCTTTACCAATACTCTTTAAAACGCCAAGCTTTGCACCCTCTAAATCCTTCGCATCTTCAATAGAGCTAGAACTTAACGTAACAACCGAAACCGTATTCTTTGCTTGTTTGGCCTGTGTAGTAACCGTCTGCAACGTTTTATTTGTCGAATACAAATAATAATTACCCAATCCATACGTAGCACTCACCGCAATCACTAAAAGTGAAAAGATGATTTTTGAGAATATTCCATGCGACCAGAAGTTGATCAACAAGACTAAAATAATTGTGAACAACAAAAGCGCAAGAAGAATTGGGAACAATATATTTTCTGGTAAAACCTGCAATCTAAATACTTGAAACATCAAGAATGCCGTAAAGACTACAAGAATAATCGAAAGCAGAATCGCAAATATCATAAATCCTATTGACTTCTTTTCATCATCTTCATATCGACTCATACATTTCCTCCTTCTTCAAGTACTTCAAAAAATTTCTTTTTTGTGAAATACGTGTTATATAAATTTCGAATATGTTTACGCTTTTCAAATTGCTCAACTAATGTTTCTTCACAAACATGCTTCGCAATCACTTTATAATTTTTATCATTTATATTCATGCCAATATCCCACAGCTCACAAAGACTTTCTAAATCTGCCGTTACAGAATTGATGATTGGAAGCTGCCCACACATATATTCAAGACATTCAAAATCGATTTTATTACTATTTCGTAGATTCAAGCCATAATGACATTGATCAAAAACCTCTTGCCTGCTTGACTGACTTGTAAGTTCTTTATGATCAACAACATTGACACCTACATTTAATACATTTTGAATGAACGCCTCTTTTTGTTTCCAATTTCCTAAAATGTGTAACACACACTTTCTTTTGGTAGAACACTCCCTTAAAAATGTCACCATAAGATTCATATCTAAGTTTTTTTGGTGCATCACACAAAAAGACAATTCATCCGCTTTTAATTCAGGACTAGAAACCAGACAATTCTGGCCATTTGTAGGATACAATACGTGTGCACCATGAATGTACCCCTTATACAATTCACAGCTACAAAACAATGTATCCGCCTGATTTAAATGTTTTTGATGTAAAGATGTTGAATAGCTATCCACATCAAAAATTAATTTTATATTATTATTTTTCTTTTTTAATACTCCAAGTTCTTTTATCAACAAGTCAAATACAGCTTCACAATACACAATATCTGGATTCAGCTGCGCAACACTTTTACGAATCTTTTTTGAAACGCTCAACTGATTAAAAAACGACTGCACAGAATCTGGCTCTATCATAATATTTTCTACTTCATACCCCCTAGAAGCATAATATTCCTTGACAAATTCCATACGCAAAGAATGAACCACACCTATGATTGTGACTAACATAATTGACTCCCTTTTATTAAGTTTGTTCGGCCTTTTAACTATCCCCAGTTATCTAAAAGTCAAAACGACTTTATATCCAATACATACATAGGAAACTTTCCTATGCATAAAAGTATAACATATCCTTTATCGTAATCAAAGTTTTCCTAAACGCTTATTTTTCGCATCTTTTATTCCTTTACGAATCATTTTCAACTTCTCTTTTCGCTGCCTTTCAAAAATAAACAGCTTAATCAAGCTTGAAACCATCTCCCTATGATACTCTTTTTTAAAGAATTCTCTATCTACATAGTGATATAAATAATACGCATTGCGATAGCGATAATAATAACGCATAGGCGAATGATTCAACGCATGAAAGGTTTTGCCTAAAAAATGAATCTCAATGGGATTTCCAATCGTATGTGAAATACAATATCCACTTAAGTATCCTATTTTTAAATTTTCTTTCTTAAATCGGTATCCCAATTCAAAATCGACATAATCAATAAACAGATCTTCATTCATTTTTCCAACTCGATTAAAATCAGAAATTTTCACAAAATTACCCGAAGTGATCCAATATGGTACTTCCACAATTTCTTGACTTTTATCCACTACATTCACATTTAAACCAATCAAAGAATACGTATCCATATATTTTTCAATCGAACAAATAATTTCAGAATACTTGTCTGTAGGAAACACACTATCCTGATCCATTGTCAAGGCAATCTCTATATTCTTCAAATCTAAATAGGCAATGCCTGCATTGATGGCAGCGGCAATTCCTTGATTTCCATGCATATCGATATAGATGTAGGAAGAATTCGATTCAAAATATGTAGAAACCGCATTTTTTTCTGACGAATTATCCACCACTACACACAAGTCCATATATTTTGAATAGCTTTCAATATTTGAAATGACACTTTCATCCGGATCATATATTACGGTACACGAACCTATCCTATACATGCCATCCCACCTGTTTCTTTCTTAAACGTAATTGTTGAATAAAATATAAACGATTTGAAATCATTTTTTTTAATGGATAATGCTCAAGCGAAGACGTATTATCTCCATGTCTTCGATACAATAAATACGAATCATGAATAAAAACCGTCTTTCCCATACATGAGGCAACGAGTCCAATCCACCAATCATGCATTTCGATGTGGTCTGGAAATGGATAACTCTTTTCAAAAACACATTTACGAAAGGCCATGCCACAGCCAATAAAAGCATTCTTATATAGATTTGCGATAAGCCCTGGCTTTCCATGCTTAAGGCCAAAGAAGGTTTCATTTGTGCTATTTAAATTCGCATCGACAATTTCACAATCATGCACAACACATAAAGTTTGAGGATCTTCAAACTCCCTCAAAACTCTTTTAACCTTTCCATCCTTCCAAACATCATCCTGATCACTTAAAAACAGAATATCTCCATTGGCTTGTTTTAAGGCATGCTCAAAATTCTTTTGAACACCACACTTAGGACCATCCACTAAAATAATATTGACATAGCGCTTTTGATATTCCTGAATAATATATCTTGTAGAATCATTTGAACCATCATCCGAAATGATCAGTTCATCACTACTTTGAATCTGCTTTAAAATCGAGTCTAACTGATCCTTTAAATACTTTTCGCCATTATATGTGGCCATACATACTGAAATCATGATGGACTCCTCTCTTGTAAGAACCTTGTCTTACTGACAAAAAGTATACCACACCATAGAATCTGGTTCAAAAAACAATCATGGATAAATAAAACAAATTAAAATAGAATTCCCTTTATTTAAAGTATATTTTATAAATTATGTGAGATTATAGAAAAAAACAAGGAGCCTAGTCCTTGCCTGCATGTTTGATTTGTATCAAAATAAGAATCAATGATACACCAAGTAATATGTGCCCAATACCGGCAACTCCTGAAATTGCAGCTGAAACAACCTGCAATTGTGTTACCTGCACAATTCCTCTCACTACTAACATCATAACTGTCACATTTAAGCCTATATGATAAAGAATCAAATATTTATTGACCTTTTCATCCACAAAATGAACATTCATTTCAACTAATCCTAAAATCAAATAGTGCGTATGTACAACAGAGAATGTAGTCCATGCACTATACAAGCTAAAGCAGTATATATTAGAATAATACGCAAACTTTTTCATTTAAAAAGCACCTTTCTTAATAAACTACCTATCAAGAAAGATGCCTAAATAAACGCAATCATCTTAAATATACATAAAACGATCATTAAGATACCAATCCATTTTATGAATTTAAACGTAACCTTTAGTCCAATATAAATTAAAGCTATTGAAATCACAAAACCAATTAAGTCTGACATTTCCAAACCTCCAATTTCCCACTTATTCTAATTGATTTTTATCTTTATTTCAAGCTATAATGAAAGTTACCAACATACGAGGAGTGATACACATGCGAACACCAGATTTAAACTGGCTAAAAGACTCAAGAGTCTTTCAAGTTAACCGACTACAGGCCTATAGTGACCATATTTATACAATTGGAAAGGATAAACAACCAAGCTCATTTTCATTGAATGGAACATGGAAATTCAATATGAGTAAAAACTATAATTCCACCTTTAAATTCTTTTATAATACTGAATTTAACGATTCAAACTGGGACGACATCCAAGTACCAGGACACATCCAGCTGCAAGGTTTTAATCAACCCCACTACACCGATGTAACCTACCCTTGGGATGGTAAGGATTATGTAAAACCAGGACAAGTCGATATGGATCGAAACAAAGTCTTTCAATATCGAAAAAGCTTTGATCTTCCACAAGATTTCATCAATGACCGATTGATTCTTTCCTTTGAAGGCGTAGAATCTAACATCTACATCTGGCTTAATGGAAAGTTCATTGGCTACAGCGAAGATTCCTTTACACCCAGTCGTTTTGACATTACTAAATATGTCCAAGAAAAAGACAACATCTTATGCGTACGCATCTTTGAAAAGTGCACAGGCACATGGCTAGAAGACCAGGATATGTGGCGCTTTAGCGGTATCTTTAGAGATGTCATGATCTATCGACAGCCTAGCCTTCATATACTGGATTTGAAAATGGACACAAACATTGATCTAGACACAAAGAAAAGTATTCTTACATGTACTTGTAAGCTAACAAATAGTCAAGCACATACATTACAGGCCAAGCTCTATGATCCACAAGGAAATATTGTATGGAATGGCAATATGCAAGATCAATTTGAAATCCCTGTTGAAAACACAAGTCTTTGGAGTAGTGAATTTCCAAATTTATATCAATTGGAATTGGTTTTATACGATGCACAAAATGAAATTTTAGAAACCATACACGAACAAATCGGCTTTCGTAAATTCAGTCTTGAATATGGCATTATGAAATTAAATGGCAAACGCATTGTCTTCCATGGCATCAACCGCCATGAATGGGATCCAAAAAATGGAAGATGCCTTTCTTTAGAACAAATGGAACAAGATATCCATATTTTGAAATCATTAAACATCAATGCCGTAAGAACATCTCATTATCCAAACCATTCCTATTGGTATAAGCTATGCGACCAATACGGTATCTATGTGATTGATGAAATGAATTTAGAAACACATGGAGCCAATGAAATCATCCCACAAAATAAGCCTGAATGGACCGATTGTCTATTAGACAGAGCTCGAAGCATGTATGAAAGAGATAAAAACCATCCATGTATTTTAATGTGGTCACTAGGAAATGAAGCTGGCAGCGGATCTAACTTTATGATTCTACACGACTACTTCAAAGAACAAGATCCATCAAGACTCGTGCATTATGAAGGTATTACACAGGATCGTACATTTGAAAATGCTTCGGATATCGAATCAAGAATGTACGCCAGTCCTGAAAGTGTAAAAGCCTATCTAGAAGCACATCCCATCAAACCATTCATGTTGTGTGAATATATGCACGCAATGGGAAACAGCCTAGGCGGAATGGAAGAATATACCAATTTAGAAGATGAATATGAACAATACCAAGGCGGCTTTGTATGGGACTATGTAGACCAAGCAATCGAAAAAGAAGGTAACTATTATTATGGCCAAGACTTTGATGATTATCCAAACGACGCTAACTTCTGTGGCGACGGTATATTACTAGCCAATCGCCAAGAAACAGGAAAAAGCCAAGAGTTAAAACAACTCTATCGCTATGTCGATATGGAAATCCATTTTGATTCGGTTACGATCAAAAATAAAAACCTATTCTACGATTTAAGCAAAGATACCTTTGTGTTTGAACTAAAAAGAAATGGCCTAGTCATTCAATCCGGTATCTTTAACACAAGTGTAGAACCGGGTACCACAAAAACGATGCCTGTACAATTTAAACAAATCAATACACCTGGCTACTATACAAAAACAATTTATTATAAAACACCATTTGGCATTCAATCCTTTGACCAACAAGTATTCGAAGTCAAAGAAGATGAACCCAATGCACAAGCTATGCTCGTGGTTCAAGGACAAAATACCATTGGCGTACAATTTATCGATACTGAATATCTATTTGACAAAAGAAAAGGCTTAGTATCTATTTTAGTAAATAACGAAGAAATCCTAAAAGAAGCTCCTAGACCTATTTTCTATCGTGCTTTAACGGATAATGATCGTGGTGCTAAACAAAGCTTTGCCCCATGGCTTAACGCCAGTCTATTCCAGCATGTAACTGATTTTAAAATGGTTCGCAATTCAAAATGCGCCCAATTTATGTATACCATGCAACTTGAATCGATTGAAGAGCCTTGTAAGCTTGTCTATACAATCTACAACAATCAAAATATTCAAATCCAGATGCATATGGATAAAAACTCAAAGCGAACAACACTTCCATTATTCGGTATAGAATTTGCATTAAAAGAAGAATTCACAAACTTTGCGTACTTTGGCAAAGGCGAAAAAGATACATACATCGATCGAAACCATGCCTTAACCGACTTCTACTTTGAGGATGTTAAAACAAACTACATTCCATACTTAAAACCACAAGAACATGGCAATCATGTGGAATGTAAATGGTGTGGCCTATCCAATCCAACTGTTGGATTCAATATCAAGGCAGAAAATATGGAATGTCAAGCCAGCAAGTATTCCTTTATGCATCTTTATACAGCTAAACATACATTTGAACTGCCACAAACACACACAACCTATTTGCGTATAGCTAAGCAACAAATGGGCGTAGGCGGAATCAATAGTTGGGGAGCAAAGGTACAACCACAATATTTGATTGATCAATCTAAAAACTTAGATTTTACTTGTACGTTATACATCAACAGGAAATGAAATAAAACAAGCTTTCACTCCAAAGCTTGTTTTTATTTATCATTACTCATTTAATTCATACTCAATACTTCCAGAACCATTTGAAATCTGAACATGAGCCATAGCGCCATTTACAACATACATATGCGGATAGGTATGTCCAATATCCATCTTAAATACAACATCTATTTCAGGTAAAGCCTTTTTAAAAGCCTCTTCATATCCAATTAAATCCGAAACATTCTTAAACAATACACGACCCACCAATATAGCCTTTGTGTATTTAAAATAACCCATATACTTCATCTTTAATAAAGCACGATATACATCACAGGAATTCATTGAAAAAATATCAAAGAACCAAATAATACCATCCGATTGATAACGAGAATTAAATTCTTCTACATAATCGTAAGGCGTTCCTGCCATATCATTGATACTCTCAAAACATCCACCAAGTAATCTTCCCTCTACATCGCAACTGCCAATATATTCTGTTTTCGTATTTAAAATAGGTGCTCCATCATTATAAAAATTTACATCCTGATGTTTAGAGCTTGAATGAAGCACAGGATTTTCACCCTTCAAAAAATTCAAGCATAGATTTGAATATTCATTGATTCCATACGCATCAAAGCTTCCGGCATTAAACCCATAAATTGTAGCTATATCACACTTACAAGTCACGGGAAACAATAGATTTGTAGGATCGCTCGCCCCTAGATACCACTTTGGATGCTTTTCAATCCAATCAAAATCAATATATGGCAATGTTTCAAACTGAAAATCACCACCCGCAGCTAGCCATACTGCACCAATACTAGAATCATTCACCAAAGAATTCAATTCATGAACACGCATTGCTCCATCACAACTAGGCTCACTATCATTACGAACACTACTACTCT
>ULNP01029948.1_pt1 | contig 16565 bp, 21 predicted proteins | sample 1951941 | NCBI WGS metagenome assembly ULNP01 (sample SAMEA4835579, study PRJEB28245) | human gut metagenome | biome: gut microbiome; material: fecal sample | place: Denmark | collected 2008
GTGTAGTGGCCGTTGTTTTCTTGGTTGGTATGTTCTTCAAGTATAAAAAGCACAATCGATATGCCGATAAATTTGAAGACACATATCCAGACGCAAAGTAAGATTATGAAAAAGAGACAGAGAAAAAAGAATAATAAGAATGTCTTTATTCCATTGATTCCTGTTGAAATAACGGAAGAAGAGGTTAAGCAAATTCTTAAAACTAGAAAGGAGAAGAAATTGGATGATAAGCGTAATATGCATCATAGTACTTGTGATGGAAGATAAGCTTTCCTAAATGGGGATTCATTTCTCTAGTTGTTCTACTTGTAGGTGGAGCTATTCATGGCATTTATATCCATGATTACTTACAAGTAATGATGTGTATTGCAGATAGTGTATACGTATGAAACTTTTAATAAATAAGTTTAAAGCAATTCGATATTTCATTAAAAATGGAATATTTAATGAAGAAAGGGCAATTGAGATTTCTAAGTTTGATTATAATACAATAGAAGCTTTAGTACATTCTCAATTATTAGTACAAGTAGATGGTCGTGTATATTTGGATAAACCATTGTATGACTTTAGATACAAAGAAAAATATATCTATTATGGAGAGATTATATTGTTAATCATCTTCTTGATATTTGCGTTTCATGTGTCTTATTTAAAAACCACATTGTTTTGGAGATTATAATATGAAAAAGAATCGACTTCAAAGACTACAGGAAGATATGAATGAAGATCTTCAAAAATATTTAGATGAAGACTTGTTGGATACTACTCCAAAAGAAAAGAAGGAATCTACTTTCTGGATGAAGTGTGTAGCTTTATGCTTATTATGTAGTTATGGAATTGCACAATTTCTAGGAAGAGTATTAGGTGATAAACAGGCAATAGTGCAATATGGACTTGCGGGTATAATCGTGATTTGTGCACTCGCTTTCTATATTTGGTTACGAAGAAAGTATAGGTGATGATTATGAATGATAAACAAAGGGAAATCATTGATAAATTGAATAAGGATAATGAATCATTAAATCAAGGACATAGATATATGGTGGAATATTCTAAAGGAATGATTTATATTGGATCATTGATTATATGTTTCTTGATCTACTATTTTACGAAGTATACATTTCAATTTGGATTTTGGCTCTTTGAAGTTTATGATTTAGTTTATGCCAAGAATGACAAGAAAAAGATTGGAATTGGTATTATAGTTGGAGTTGTTCTATATGTTTTTATGATGCTTTTTATTAATGTTTTAAACCATTAAAACTGATGTGGAGATTCCGCTGAAAAACGGAATCCTGTAATGGCCTCTTTTTATACAAAGTTTTAAACAAATCGGAAGTCATGCTATACTTTTAGGAAATGGAGGTTAGTATGAAAAAAAGGGGCATTCGTATCCGTAAAGGTTTATATATTGTATTGTGGATGGGTACTTTATTCAGTTTGATTCTTTGTCTTGGTATCGCATTCGGTTTTTTTACAAAAGAAAAGATCGTAACCAAAAAGGTGGAAAAAGAAGTGCAGGTGGTGCCGGATAACTATTTGTTTTTGGGAGATTCTTTGACAGATTATTTTGATTTGGAAACCTATTTTCCTGGACAACCGGTCGTGAACAGCGGTATTGCGGGCAATACGACCGATCAAATTTTGGCATCGATGAAGACAAGAGTTTATGACTACAATCCATCCAAGATCTTTTTGCTGATTGGTACCAATGATTTAAGAGATGGTAAGGCACAAGAGGCAGTTGTACAAAATGTAGAAAAGATCATCGAAGAGATTCAAACAAACCGTAAACAAGCTGAAATTTTTGTAGAGAGTTTATATCCAGTTAATGGTTCCGTAAGTTCGGCGGTAGGTGTTCGATCTAATGAAGCGATTCAAAATATCAATGCGCAGTTAGAAAAATATTGTAAGAAAAAGAATCTGACGTATATTGATATGTATTCAAAACTGCAGGATGAGCAGGGAAATCTTCAGACACAATATACAGTTGATGGCTTACATTTGAACGATGAGGGGTATCAGATTGTTGCAGGGGTCCTGCAGGAATATATGAAGTAAATGAGGAATCAAAATAAATTTGAGTAATTTAGAATAAGAACTTCATTCGTTTCAAAATACAGACTCGATGCTTTTCATTCTTGTGATCATTGTAGAACCAGCTAACAGTATTTGATTCCTTATTGTATTCTGTGATTCTATTTTCAGCCATGGGGCCTAGCTGCATAGCGAATAAAGTAGTTTACGCAGCCTTGAATATCTTTACTTTTATTGTCAGTGGACTTAGAGGGGAATAAAAACAACCGAAATAGATAAAAAACGAAAAAAAACAAGTATCACTCTTTACAGGTGGTACTTGTTTTTTATGTTTTAATATAGAAGGAATTTGATGGTCAATTCAAATTTCTTTTATGTGGCAGTTATTCTTAGCTTTTGCCTAATTGAATTATAGCATGCTTGTTAGCGAATGTAATGCTAATCACTATCACTAGTCCAGTTGGAATATTTAATGTATCTGATGTTAAACCTGAGTTTAAGTCTACAGACAATTTCCATTTTGAAACTCTTTCAAATGACTCTATAAATGACTCTATAAGTGACCCAATAACTGACCCGATAAGCGATTTGGAATAAACACAATAACTTTGACTGTTTTGTACAAGTCTGAACATGCATAAAATAAAGTAAAAAAAAGCACCTGGCAAATGCTAGGTGCAATCTTTGACAAATGGTGGTCTCAGTCGGAACCGAAAAGCGCTTTTGTTTAGAGTGGATTATATTGTTATTTTTGCTTTATATAAAGGTGCAATAATTCAAAAATGCATAAAATACTATAGCTTTTATCTGCTTTTGAAAATTTTTTGATAAAATTTTGCAGTTGATTTAGTATGAGTTGGATTTTGATTATCCGATTCATTTACTTATCAAAGAAAGTCAGAAACTGAATAGCAACTAATAAATTACAAGTATTCATTGATTTAAAACGTCATAAAAAATATAGCTAAAATAACTAGCATGATTGCACCAAAAATATAAGATTTAGATGAATGACCTTTTTCTTTTAATTCAAACAAGTAAAGACAGATATTACTGATTGCTATACATATATATGCTAAACCCAAAAATTGATAATAATAGTGATTACGAAAAAAATATCCTAAAATTACAAGTGAAAAGGCAAGAAAAATACATATGAAACGCATTTTACTCCAATTTAAATTTTTCATAATTCATCTCCTTTTTAGTATGCTACATTTTTGTTTTTATACTTTGCGTACAGAGCAAATATGATAATAAGTGCAATTTGAATAATATACGTAATAAACTTGATATCACATAATAGATTTATGATTAGATCTTCTGCAATAATTGCCAGTAAAATAACTACTATTGGATGTTCATTCTTTTTTAAATACTTAATGGCAATGCCAAATATGCCTGAGGATACCATATAATATATAAAATCAATTTCATAACTTATAAGAGCTTGAGAAACAGAAGATGTGTTTACTATAGGTATGATCACGGAGCAAACAAATAATACTAAATAGTTCATAAAGATCCTTTCAAAAGTTTGCAAAATTCAATAATTTGTTAATAGTAAGATTAGCAATAATAAATTTATTACAATAAATGGAATTATGTAATTTTTGTTTTTCTTGCAAAGAAAAAATATATAGCATTCCGCTACTACAATTCCTAATAAAACACTTAAAATTCTGACTTTTATCATAATGGGTATCACTTCTCCAATCACTTAATGACTTATGGGATATGTATTGCTATTTGTATTACTTTAATTATAAAGTGTTTTAAAATAATTTACTATTGTTAATTGAAACAATCCAATCGCAGATTGTTTCAGGGAATATGATACTGATTTATAGTTTGAAAAAAATACTGTTGAAAATATACAAACTTAGTATATTAGATAGAATTATTTACTAAGTAAGTTATATTACATATGAAAAATAACAAATGATACGTTTGATTGAAAACGAAATAAAAGTAGTGTGAAAACGGTTACAACTATGATAATATGAAATTAGAAAAGGAGGACATAGTAAGATGACATTAGATTGGTTAGTTTATGCACTAGGTGTAGTGGCCGTTGTTTTCTTAGTTGGTATGTTCTTCAAGTATAAAAAGCACAATCGATATGCCGATAAATTTGAAGACACATATCCAGATGCAAAGTAAGATCATAGATAATAAGCTTCCAAGACTACAAGATAATATAGAAGAGGAGGTGGACCTATGAAGAAGTATGCAGTGGCATTGTTATGTGTATTCTTGGTTTGTGGATGTTCGAATATAACACCAAATAATGAAAAAGTTGAGGTTAGTCAGGAAAAGCTAGAGAATATGACAGCCTTATATACTGGTCTTGCAGAAGCGAATGAAACAATTGATAATAAGTCGAAGATTGGTGTATGGGCCTATTATGAGGATGGCACAAAAGAATTCATTACACAAGGATGGACCGTTAAAGAGCCTGTCACATTAGAAGCTGGAAAGACTTCAGAGGTTACTGTTGAATATCGGGGTTTAGAAAGTACGATTATGGTTGAATGTAGTGAAGTGGATGAAGCTTTTTTTAAGGCAGAGTCACAATCGCCTGATCAATCGGATTTAGAGGTTACACATTCTAAGTGGTATGGAAAGAAATTGACGTATACAGGAAAAATCATAGCTCGTGTAGATGATAAAGATTTTAGAGGATACATGATCAATATCTTTGATGATAAGTCTTATGTTTGTGTGCTTGATTACAATAAAGAATTTGATTTTAAAGAAGGTCAAACTGTTACATTCTGGGCATATGGGCTTGGGCGTGTGGAATCCAAAGGATTGTTTGGAAAAGAGATAAGTTGTATTGCGTTTAAGGCAAAATATATGGAAGAAGTGTAATGACGTATAAAGAAAGTAAGGTGAAATAATATGTGGAATCGACAACAAGTTAAAGAACAAGCTAAACAAATCATGAAACGAAACTATTGGAAAATGTTTCTGGTTACGCTGATCGCAGGAATATTGAGTACTGATTATGTGACTGTTATTCAAGAAGTACAAGGTTTTGTACCTGATGTTGTATTGCCAAGTATGTTTTCTTCAATCCTTTCATTTTTATCAATGGAATCTATTGTAGGATTATTATTTTCTATCTTTATTGGCTTTGCCATTAGAGTCGGAGAACAATATTATTTCATTAAAAATCATTATGGAAATCCAGCGTTAAATGAAATATTTAAAGGCTTTAAAGGGAATTATTTAAATGTTGTGAAAATAATGCTTATTATGGAATTAAAAATAATGCTTTGGCTTTTATTACTTGTGGTTCCTGGAATTATAAAGGCGTATGAATATTCTATGATTCCATGTTTATTGGCAGAAAATCCTAATATTACTACAGATGAAGCTTTCTCGTTATCCAAACAAATGACTACTGGACAAAAGATGAATCTATTTGTCTTAGATTTATCTTTTCTAGGATGGTATTTTCTAGGCTTTCTTTGCTTTGGAATTGGAGCATTGTTTGTGAAGCCATATGATGTAGCTGCGTTTACAGAGGTTTATTTGATTCTAAAAGAATCTGTAAAGAAAGATGAGTATGCAACTGATATTCAAAGTGATTAGAAATGAAAAAACTCTATTGATTAATATAACAATATAAATCTATGATGGATAATAAAAGAGTATCACTTATTTATGGTGATACTCTTTTGACTGTTTATTTTTCATTTTCATCAACATAGATACACTCAAAGCCCATGTTCATCTTCTTTGGAAAATAGTCTTTTACTAGATAATATTCAGTATCTCGGTTGAATACGATATGATAGTTGACTGGATTTAGGTTTGTTGTACATAGTCTTTGAAGACCAAAGAATAATACACTGGATATGTACTTTCTTTCATTGGCAAACGTACGGGCAATTGTGTCTCTGCCGTATTCTTCTTCATCCTTTAACTTACCTTTGTAGTAGAACTCCCAAAAGTCAACTTTTAGCTGATCCCAGTCTTCCACTACAGTTAATCCGTTACCGGATCTTTTTTTATGCAATATACCAGCATAGTTGGCAGTACGGGTATTTGATATCTTTGTATCAAGACGTATATCTATATTGGCAATCCATCCTTCACATGTTTTCTTGCCGATATATAGAAGAGCAGTTTTTGTACATGCGTCTGATAAATCATCATCTTTTAAATTGTCATAGAATACTTCTTGTTTTGATTTGCCTGTGTATTTTGAAAATAAAGCCAACTGTTTAGGATTCATAAGTCTACCATCTTCATTTACTAGAGTATTCAATGTTTTATAGTTGATTCCTACCTGTTCAGCAAGTTGTTTCATGTTTAAATTTTTTTCTGAACATAAAGAATCTATATAGGATTTTACAGACATAGGACCCCTCCAAATCTATAGATATATTAACATGGTAAAGTACATAAAAAAAGATATCCGGAAATATACGCATTATGCAGTTGCAATTTACGGATTAAATGGTATGATAAATATGAAAGTTATAAGTCGTATTTATAAATAACTTCTAGAAAGGGGAAATTCAAAATGGAAAAACTATATTGGGGACCCACGGATGTGGCAGCCTATGCGAACATCAGCAAATCCAAGGCATACCAATTCATTCAGGTTATGAAGGATGAGTATGAGCTGGATGAACGGCGACTTTTAAAAGGAAAAGTTCCGGTTGTGATCGTGAAGGATTTTTTTGATTTTAAGGTAGAAAAAAAGGCTTAATTTGGCTGGCACCAAATTAAACCGGAGGCATGTAATATACCCCTAAGCACGTATATTATAGCACATTATGCAAAATGTGGCCTCCTTTTTATCTTTTTTTGGAGGCTTTTTGAATGCTTGTTCAGAAAGTCTATTTCGTAATGAGGTAAAAGGAGTTTTTTTTATGGAAAATAATAAGAAGATTAAACCCAATTCCTATTATTCTATTCAATATTGGATGATAAATGAATTGGGGTTAAAAGGATTGGAATTGAGTATTTATGCGATTATCTATGGATTTTCGCGTGATCATTGTGGTGCATTTACAGGCAGTCGTAGTTATTTGGCAGATTTTACAAATTCAACTAAAGCTGGTGTGGATAAAGCTTTAAAAAGTTTAATACAAAAGAATTTGTTAGAGAAGAAAGACTTTGTAAATCATGGCATTAAAAATTGTATTTATGTCGCAAAAGAGGTGGCAAACTTAGTTAGCTACCAGTCAACAGAGTTAGGTGGGGTGGCAAACTCAGTTAGCCAGGGTAGCCAACTGAGTTGTCCTAATAATATAGAAGATAATATAGAAGATAATACACTCTCTTTAGAAGTGAAGCATTTTGGACTTTATGGAAATGTTATTCTGAATGATGAACTGTATGATCGATTGCTTATTGAATCGGAAGAATATGCGGATGAATATATCAATAGACTGGATTCACATATTGAAATGCATCAACTTCACAAACAGTATTCTGCATATGCTCCTAATCAGTTCTTTATCAAGATCTTTGACATGCTTCGAAGAGATGGGCATGTGGAGGTGTAGACAATGTCTGTGAAACGTTTAGGAAATAAGAAGTATGAAATTCGTGGATCTGTACCCACTTCAACTGGAAAGTATCATAGATATTCTTTTCGAAAGACTTTTAATTCCATCAATGATGCGCGTGAGTTTGAATTGAAATATAAAGAATCTTTTAATGCAGAAACACACACTTTTGAAAGTCATTCTTATACATTGAAAGAGTTTATTGACGTATATGATTTGGCTAAGGCAAATCAATTAAAATCAAGCACAAAACAAAGTAATACATATATTTCAAAATACTTTGAATCTTTGTATGATGAAAAGATTCAATCTCTAACATCTGGACAGATCAAACAGATTACGGATGCTGCATTTAAAAAAGGTTTGAGCGAAGAATATGTAAATAAGATGCTGACATATTTGAATAAGATATTTAACTATGGACTCGAAATGGGATATGTACAGTTCAATCCGGTCAAAAGAATTCCCAAATACAAAAGGCCGGACAAGATCATTGATGAAGACGATTTCTATACTCCGGATGAATTTGAGCAGTTCATTCAATGTTTTCCAAAAAATAAAGAAAACGGAGAATACGTCTGTTATGTCATTGTGAATCTTTTGTATTTTATGGGTTGTCGATTTGGCGAATGTGTTGCACTAACAATGAACGATATTGATATGGATAAGGGGACAATTCGATTCAATAAGACAGTAGCTAGGTATGTGCAGGGAAGATCGTATCTGGTTACTCCGCCAAAGACAAGGAACAGTATTCGAACAATAACGATGCCCAAACGAATGAAATGCATCATGCAGGAATATTTGGATTGGTACAAAGACTTGTACTGCATCACAAAAGATACATTTCTGTTTGGAGTGGACAGACCCGTTCTTGCGAAAGTTGTGAAGAAGCGTATGGCGATCGCCTGCGAAAGATCAGGAATTCGCATGATCAAGATTCATGGGTTTAGACGAAGCAATGCATCACTTCTATGTAATGCGAATGCACCTGTATCATTGGTCGCAAAACGCTTGGGTCATACACAAACGGAGTGTTTGAAGACTTACGTTAAGTTCTTCAATAATTCCGAGCAGGATCTGATCGACATCATTGATTCTCAATTCGAATGATGTCGCTAAAAGCTCAACGCAGTTGCCCGTCATTGAACTTCATTACCGCCTTTAGTGCGGTATTGGGGTTCAATAGGGAAGGGCATTACCATCAAGCTGGTAATTATGGCAAGCAAGGCTTGCTCAAAAGAATGTGTGGAAATAATTAATGAACAATAATAAGGGGGATACGTAAATGAATCGATTTAAATTATATTTAAATGATACGAATATTGAACATCAAAAGGAATGTATAAAAATACTTTTTAAACATTTTAATGGTACTTATCGAAATACATATAATGGCAATTTGGAAGTGATTATTGAAGAAAAAGCATCGACTTCTGGAAGACCTAAGAAAAAACTTCCTGGTGTGGATGTTCTTAGAGCAGAAAAGAAGGAAATGACTTTTGAACAGATGTGTAAAAAATATAATGTTTGTCGTACAACATTGTATAAAATATTAAAATCGGGTGATTTGCATGAATGAAGTGTCGGTTACGATTACGGCTGGTGAAGGATGTGAAGAACATAATCACGGCTTGGAGTATCGCTCGAAACTGGAGCATACGCATGATACAAATAAAGATACAGTAATTGAACTTGTGCCTTATGAAAAAAGCTATAAGGAACAGATTAATGAATTGATGAAACCATATATTAAAGAACGTAATGAGTATACATTGAAACGAAAAGCAGCTGCTTGGGATCGATACAATTCGGGACAAATCAAGACAAAGCCACGTAATCGGGATTATCCATTGATTGGAAATGATTATTATACGCAGCATCTGCATGATCAGATGCGGAATCCAAAAACGAATAAAATGGAGCAGATTAAGATGTTTCGTTCTTTAATCATAGGTTTGGGCGATAAGAGTGATCGTGAAAATGGCAAGATAACGAGAGAACAAGCACTTCATATTTTTAATGAATTTCTTGTGAAATTTAAAGAGGATTTTCCGTATTTCCATATATTAGGTGCCACTGTACATTTAGATGAATCTGGATTCTACCATATGCACCTCGATTTTAAACCTATTTATGAACGTGCAGAGGATATGGAATATATTCAGAAGCATGGTGGGGGATTGCGCTGTGGCACAGGGTTAGATGAAACATTAGTACGCATGGGGTATAAACCGGAACAGTCTATAATCAATGAAAGAGATAAAGTTCCGATTTTATTTAATGCGATGCGAAATAAGATGTATAAAATTATGGAAACCATTATGAATGAGAACGATTTATATTTGATGTATGGTGCTACAAGTATTAAGGAACCGGAAAAAGATGCGTCAATAAATATGCCGTTAAGTCAGTGGCAGGATACAAAGGATAAGACATTAGAAATGCAGCACAATATGAATATCGCAAAGGAATTTTTGAAACAAGACACTGTGGATGAAAAGAATATTGTGTATGCGTATGAGAGGTTGGAAAATGTATCTTCACAATTGGTGGAAATGGAGAATTCACCAAAATCAAGATTGAATAAGAATAAGATTGTTGTTGAATATCATGTGTTTGATCAGCTTAAAACGTTTATTCAGGAATTGAAGTCAATGATTGGGGCGTTGTTGAAACGTATCAAATTGTTGAGCGCTAGAATAGATAGTTTAACAGATGAAAACAAAACACTAAATAACAAGCTAGATAGTACAAAGAATGAATTGGTTCACTATAAGAATGACAATAAGTTATTGAAGATTAGACTAAATGATGTGAAAGAACAGAATTCAGTTTTACAAACTAAAGTGAATGATCATAACCATAGTATGTTGACAATGAGTAAGAAGCTGAATAAGTCTGAAGCTAGAAATATTGCACTGACTCGATTTGTGAAAGAAACAACGAGAAATCAGATTCACTTAAAAAATGGACAAAGCATTACGGTATATGATGCGATAATGAATAAGCTAAGCCCTGAAGATAAGACAAGGGTTAGAAAAACAATGGATTTAGAGGGAAATAAAAACAGTCGAAATCGATGAAAAAAAGCGGATAATTTACTATCCGTTTTTAATATGCTTTGAAAATTTTTTGCGATTTTTTTGCGAATTTTGTTTAGAAAAACACTTGTTTTATTGGTTTATATAGATATGGAATATAACCATAATGTGAGAATATGCTTTAAATAAGGCATAAAAAAAGCACCTGGCAAATGCTAGGTGCAATCTTTGACAAATGGTGGTCTCAGTCGGAATCGAACCAACGACACAAGGATTTTCAGTCCTTTGCTCTACCAACTGAGCTATGAGACCACATGGTTGCGGGAGAAGGATTCGAACCAACGACCTCCGGGTTATGAGCCCGACGAGCTACCAGACTGCTCTATCCCGCGATGTGAATTAAATAAGATGGCGCAGAAGCTGGGATTCGAACCCAGGCGCCGCTCGCACGACCTACCGGTTTTCAAGACCGGACCCTTCAGCCACTTGGGTACTTCTGCATATGTATAATTGGTGGACCCTGTAGGACTCGAACCTACGACCCGCCGGTTATGAGCCGGATGCTCTGACCAACTGAGCTAAGGGTCCAAGTTAAACTCGTTGGTGGCTGGAGTGAGACTCGAACTCACGACCTTCCGGGTATGAACCGGATGCTCTAGCCAACTAAGCTACCCAGCCGAATTAAATAAAATAATGGTCGGGATGACAGGATTTGAACCTGCGACCCCTTGATCCCAAATCAAGTGCACTACCAAGCTGTGCTACATCCCGATATTTTTAGAAAAAAATAAATGGCGCGCCCAGCAGGAATCGAACCCACAACCTTTTGATCCGTAGTCAAACGCTCTATCCAGTTGAGCTATGGGCGCATTTATTTCAACTGAGCTCATGTGTCTCGCTCAGTGCCCATTAAATATACCATCACTTTTAAATGATTGCAAGCACTTTTTTAAATTTTTTTTAATTTTTTTAAATTCGTGTTTTAAACCAGTATACGTAGTATAATTACCTATATATATAAGTAAGAAGAAGGAGATTTAAATCATGAGTAACATTGAATCAGTAAAAGGACACTTAATCGTATCTTGTCAGGCACTTCCAGATGAACCTTTACATTCATCTTTTATTATGGGACGTATGGCTAGAGCTGCTAAATGGGGTGGAGCTAAAGGTATTCGTGCTAATACTGTAGAGGATATTAATGAAATTCAAAAAGAAGTTGATTTACCAGTTATTGGAATTATCAAACGAGTATATGGGGACTGCCCAGTATTTATTACACCTACAATGAAAGAAATCGATGAATTGATCGAAGGAGCGCATCCAGAAATCGTTGCCTTAGATGCAACTTGTCGTGTTCGTCCAGATGGAAGAACTTTAGATGAATTGTATGCTGATATTCGTGCAAAATATCCAGAACAAAAATTAATGGCAGACTGCTCTACATTAGAAGAGTGTCTTCATGCCGCTCAATTAGGCTTTGATTTTGTAGGAACAACATTAGTTGGATATACAGAAGAAAGTAAGGACGATAAAGTTGAAACGAATGATTTTGAGTTAATGCGTAAATATTTAGAACAATCAAACGTACCAATGATTGCCGAAGGAAATATTGATACACCAGAAAAAGCACGGCGTGTATTAGAATTAGGATGCTTCAGTGTAGTAGTTGGATCTATCATTACTCGTCCTCAATTAATCACAAAACGATTTGTAGATTGCATTGAGGGATAAGTATGTTAAAGAAGGAACAATTAGAAAAATTATTAGAACGTTGTATGGCTTCTTCTTGTGATTTTGCCGAAATCTTTGAAGAAGAGGGAACAACTGAATCTTTATCCATGTTAAATGGAAAATTAGAAGATACAAACGTATTGATTCGTGCTGGTATTGGAATTCGTTTATATAAAGGCGTGCAATCTGTATATGGATACACAAATGAAACAAATGAAGAATCATTAAATGCCTTGGTCGATGATTTGCGTGGAGGCTTTGGCATAAAGTCTAAATCTGTATCTATCTCTTTGATTGAAGAAACTCATGAAAATCTTCATCCTATCAAGGAAAATCCTGTCAAGGCTTCATTAGAATCGAAAGTTGCCTTGATGCTACGTGCCAATGATGCAGCTAAAGCCTATTCAGATAAGATTCAAAAAGTATCTGTAGGATTGGCAAGTGTATGCCAAAATGTACAGATTTCAAATAGTGAAGGAAGACTTGTACAGGATACAAGAATTCGTTGTCGAATGTCTGTATCTTCTTTTGCGCAAGAGGGTCAAAATTTACAATCTGGCTATGAAGCACCAGGTGCAAGTAAGGGGCTTGAATTTTTTGAAGAAAGAACACCAGAATCGATTGGAAAAGAAGCAAGTCGTATTGCGTTAGTGTTATTAGAGGCTAAGGATTGTCCATCCGGAAAAATGCCAGTCATTATTGATAATGGATTTGGTGGAGTCATCTTCCATGAAGCGTGTGGACATGCTCTAGAAGCAAGTTCTGTAAGTAAAAATCAGAGTGTATTCTGTAATAAATTAGGACAAAAAGTCGCAAGTGATAAAGTCACAGCGATTGATGATGGAACAATTCCAAATGCATGGGGCTCACAAAACGTAGATGATGAGGGGAATCTTCAACAAAAACGTGTATTAATTGAGAATGGTATTTTAAAGAGCTATATGATTGATCGCTTGAATGGTCGAAGAATGGGGCTTGAATCGACTTCAAGTTCGCGTCGTCAGTCTTATAAATTTGAAACCACTTCGCGTATGACAAATACATATATTGCCGCTGGAAATGATGATTTTGACGAAATGTTTGAAGGCATCAAACGTGGATTGTATGCGAAAAAAATGGGTGGTGGAAGTGTAAATCCACAAACCGGAGAGTTTAATTTTGCCGTATTAGAAGGTTATTTAATTGAAAATGGTAAGATTTCTTATCCAGTAAAAGGAGCTTCTTTAATTGGAAATGGAGCGGATATCCTATTTAATATTGATCGCGTGGGTAAAAACTTAGAGCGAGGACAAGGTATGTGTGGTTCTAGTTCTGGTTCGATTCCTACAGATGTTGGTCAGCCAGCCATTCGTGTTTCACAAATTACAGTAGGGGGTACGGCCAATGAATAAACAAGTATGGATTGAAAAAGCACTTGGCCTAGGCATCCAGGAATTTGAAATCTATCAATCTACAACGGTAGAAAAAGAAATGACTTGGTTTCAAGGACAAATGGATACTTTAGTATCGAGTAAAGTTACGGGTACAAGTATTCGTGGAATTGTGGATGGAAAAATGACTAATATGGCTTTGGAAGAAGTAGATGATGATCAATGTGAAATTATTTTAAAGTCATTGATTGAACAAGCACATATTATTTCTAATGAAGAAACAGATTCATTAAGAAAGCCAGAACCAATTGAGTACGTAAAAAAAGATGTGACTTGGAATATGGCTAGTACAGAATATGTGAAGGATATTCTTCAAAGCTTAGAAGCTAAGATTCTAGCCTATGATCCACGTGTCATTCAAGTTGGATATTTAGGATATTCACAAGGAAGCGGAAGTCGCAGTATTGTGAACAGCTTAGGTATGGATGTGCAGGATTTTGATGAAATGCAATACATTGTTGCCAGTGTTGTTGTGAAAGAAAATGAAGAAATCAAAGATGCTAGTTTAGTTGAAGTTGTGTATGACTTTAATCAATATGATTTGGATTCATTTGTATCTCGTGTTTGCGACAAGGCTTTAAATAAGTTAGGAGCAACACCAATTTCAAGCTGTACATGCCCAGTTATCTTTGAAAAGGATGCGATGACATCTTTATTTGCGGCATTTACAGGCTTGTTTAATGGTGAATTAATGTATAAGGGAATTTCACCTTTAAAAGATAAATTCAACGAACAAATTTTCTCTGAACAAATCACAATTATGGATGATCCAAAGAATACGGATTGTTTAAGTATTGCCAATTTTGATGATGAGGGTTGTCCAACATCTTCAAAAACGTTGGTGGATCATGGAAAATATGTTATGATGCTTCATGACACAAGAAGTGCCAATCGAATGCATACAAATAGTACAGGAAACGGCTTTAAATCGGGTTATGCATCTAGCGTAGGTGTACAGCCAATGAATTGTTACATTGTACCTGGAAGTGATAGTTTTGAAGATTTGTGTACAAAAATCAAAGATGGCTTTGTCGTACAGAATTTAGCTGGACTTCATGCAGGACTTGATTTTGTCTCTACAAACTTCTCACTACAATGCTCAGGCTTCTGGGTAAAGGATGGTAAAAGAGATAAGAATGTTACTCTAGTTACTGTCGCAAATAACTTCTTAAATATGATGAAGCATGTAATCAGTGTTGGTAATGATTTAGATTGGAGTTATCATCAGGTGGTAAGTCCAAGTATCGCATTTGAAGAGTGCACAATTTCAGGGGAATAATTATGGTAAATGAATTTAAAAATGAAAAACTACAAGAAACATTAGTTTTATTTAGTAAAGAAAAAACAGATTCAGCATTTAGAAACTTGTTGGATGCGTTTATTTCTACAAACTTTCTAATTCCAGCACAATGGGATAAAGATCCTACTCGCAATGAAAAAGGAGTCTTAGTCTTTGAACCAAATACACAATTCCAATTGTCTTTGATTCAAAATGATAAGGGAGATAGTTTCTTTCCTGTCTTTTCAAGTATGGATCAATTAAAAAAATGGGATCAAGATAGTGAAATCCATTCATTGGTCATGACTTACAATCAGTATATGCCTTTTGTGAAGATGGCATTAAACCAGATTCATGGCATTGTGATCGATCCATTTGGAGCGAATGTTTTATTCGACTGCAACTTATTGGTTGAACTTGATAAAAGTCGTGGCTCACAAGTGAGTGAAAATCCAATTCATAAAGGAGATAGTTTAAAGCTTCGTGATCCTGTCGCAAGTGTAACCGAACTTCAAAGAGTAATCTGTGAATTTGGGGACTCTCACCCAGACATTCTTTCTATTTATTTGAAAGAAAGAATTGTCAAAGATCAGCCTAGCCATTGGTTCTTAGTTGTGGATATGATCAATGATGATAAACAGACTCTACAAGATCTAGGAAACTTCTGTACGCCAGCAAGTTACGGAAAAGGTTTTGAATTTATGTTTGGAAGTATGGAACTTGCCAAGAAAATCATGGCGGATACAATTCCAACATATGTAAAGGTTACGAAGTAATTAAGGTGCAATTAAGCACCTTTTTCTTATATAATAGAAGTATGAAATTACCTAAATATATATTAGAAATCATTCAAAAAATAAATGATATTGGATATGAAGCGTATGTGGTAGGTGGATGTGTTCGTGACTATTTACTAGATCGACCAATTCATGATTATGATATTTGTACAAGTGCCAAACCCGAAGTGATATTAAATCTATTTGATCGAAGTATAGGGACAGGACTCAAGCATGGAACGGTAACGGTTTTATCAAATTCACCCGTTGAAATCACAACTTTTCGTTTAGAGAGTGAATACAAGGATCATCGTCATCCAGACAGTGTGAAATATGTATCAACAATTGAAGAAGATTTATCAAGGCGTGATTTTACTGTGAATGCGATGGCCTACCATCCGGATCATGGCTTGATAGATCCGTATGGAGGACAATTTGATCTGAAAGCTAAAGTCATTCGATGTGTGGGTAATCCGAATCGAAGATTTAGTGAGGATGCTTTAAGAATGTTGCGTGCCTATCGTTTTTGTGCAAAACTAGGCTTTTCTATGGATGAAACAGTTAAAAAATCTATCGATACAAATGCATCTTTGATTCAATATGTATCAATAGAAAGAATTTTGCATGAATTAAAAGAAATCATGGAAACAAATCCACAAGTATTGGCGGACATGACACTTCTTTTAAAACCAATATTTAATGAGTTGGATTTGGCATTGAGGTGTAGTCAAAAC
>ULNP01059610.1_pt1 | contig 16508 bp, 7 predicted proteins | sample 1951941 | NCBI WGS metagenome assembly ULNP01 (sample SAMEA4835579, study PRJEB28245) | human gut metagenome | biome: gut microbiome; material: fecal sample | place: Denmark | collected 2008
AGACGACGTTAAAGGAGCCGTTTTCCAGCAGTCCCAGAATTTTGAGAGCCATCCACAAGGCCCACAGGGAGCTGCAGGCCGCCATGACAAGGCTCTACCCGGGCCAGCTGGTACTGTCTCTGTCGGCCAGCGTGATTTATCACCGCCTGGTGGACAAGATTACCCAGATTAACCAGGTTCCAGGGGAGCCGACCACGCCGAGAGTGCTGGGAAACGACATGTGCGTTCCCTTTGGAAAGATCCTGAGAGGAAAGGTTGTTCCCAATACAGTGACGAAGACCATTCACACCGATAAGGTGTACGAGCCGGATCTGGACGGCTACCGGATCGAGGCCTTCCCCTATTATTCGCCTCTCAGAAGCCAGGTGAGGACTATCAAATCCTTTGGACGTCCCGTTATCCTGGTGGATGACCTGCTTCACAAGGGCGGCAGATTTGACGCCCTGGAGCCGTATCTGCGGGAAGAGGGCGTGGAGGTGAAGAAGGTGCTTTTAGGCATGATTTCCGGCTACGGAAGAGACGCCATGGCCACCAGAGGCTTTGAGGCGGACAGCATTTATTCCATTCCGAATCTGAAGTTCTGGTTTGTGGAATCGACGCTTTATCCCTTTATCGGAGGCGATACCGTGCGCCGCGATACCATGAAGGTGGCGGGCCTGATGCCATCTGTGAACATTGTGCTGCCCTACATGGTTCCGCCATTAAAGGGCTGCAGTGAGGAATCGCTGTTCGAGCTGTCGGCCTGCTGCGTGAGAAATTCCAGGGATATTCTGTTGGCCCTGGAGTCTGAGTACCGGGCTTTGTTTGGCAGAAACCTGACTCTTTCCAGACTGTCGGAGGCGGTTATCCTGCCTCTCTGCCCGGATAAGGGAGACTGCATAAACTACGATCCGAACCTGGCGGCGTCTGTTTATCTGGACAACGATCTGGAAATGCTTCACCGCATCAGCCAGCTGAAAAATCTGTAAATCTGCAAGATTTCAAATAGATTTATCTAAACTATCTAAGAGGAGGACAATGAGTATGTTTTATTACCGCATCAACGGAACACTCTGCTGCAGCTTAAATGGGGAGCTGGACTTTCCCAGAGAGGAGCTTTACGGCCGCGGCACAGATGAAAAAGAGGCCAGAGAAAAGGCGTCCGGCGAGGAGGAACTGGTATTTCTGTTTGAGCGTTCTCCTAAAAACTGCCGCGCTTCCTTCCGCGTGACGGATCCGGCCCTGCTCTACCAGGATCGGGAGGACGTTTCCTGGCTGAATAAGAATGCCCTGGGGGAGGGAATGCGCGACGAGATTGTAGATTCCTTTATTAAAGAAGGAAAAATGCGCGCAGTGAATTTAAACCATCCCAGATTCCAGGAAATTCTCAAAGAGAAGCCGGAAAAGAAAAAGAAACGTGTCCATGTACTGGCCATCGGAGATGTGGGAAGTACTCTTTTGACAGGCCTCCATCTGTTAGGAGGAGATGTGATAAGCTCCATCGGAATCTGCGATATCTCCGACAAGGTGACGGCCCGCTGGGAATTTGAGGAAAACCAGATCGCCTATCCCTGGGACTACGACGCGCTTCCAGAGGTAGACGTGGTGAAGCCGGAGGAGCTGTTCCAGTGCGATGTGTTCGTATTCGTGGCCTCCAAGGGAATTCCGCCGGTAGGTTCTGAGGTCAAGGATGTGAGAATGTATCAGTTTGAGAATAATTCCAAGATCGTGGCCCAGTACGCCCGCCAGGCCAGGGAGGAAAACTTTAAGGGCCTGTTCGCCGTTGTGTCCGATCCGGTGGATCCGCTGGCAAAGGCAGCTTATCTGGCCAGCAATACAGACGAGAACGGCGTTTTTGACCAGAAGGGACTGCGCCCGGAGCAGATTCAGGGCTACGGTCTGGGCGTCATGAACGCCAGAGCGGCCTACTATGCAAAGAGAGACGAGCGGTTTAAGCAGTTTCTGACAGAGGGGCGCAGCTTCGGCCCCCACGGCCAGGATCTGGTGGTGGCCGATTCCATTGAACATTACAACGACGAGCTGTCAAAGGAGCTGACTCAGCTGACAGTGACGGCCAATCTCCATATGAGAGCCATTGGTTTTAAGCCCTTTATCGCTCCGGCCTATTCCTCCGGCGCCATTTCCCTGATTCTCACGCTCCGGGGAGAGTGGCACTGCGGCTCCGTGTTCTTAGGCGGAATTTTCATGGGAGTGAAGAACCGCTACACGGTTCACGGACTGGAGACGGAGATCCTTCCTCTGCCGGATGCTCTGTATGAGAGGATCGTGACGGCGCAGGAGAATTTAAAAGCAGTAAATTAGGCGTCCGGACGCAGAAATCGAGGGAAAATAAGATGGAACAGGAAGAACGCGAGACAGGAACAGAAAAAACGGATGGGGAAATCCTGCTGATCCGCCCCAGAGAGCCTGGAGGACGGGAAAATTCCCGCCTTCTGAAAGCACTTCGTGAGGGGCTTGCAGGCGTGCGTCTGCAGGAGGTGACGGAGGTTTCCCAGCTGGAAGCCATGACAGACGAGAGCGGCCGTCTGGCCCCGGAAGGGTGGACGGGAAAACATCTGGCGCTGTTTGCCATAGATCTGGGAGAATACGGCGTGAATCTTGAATATACCAGGCTGTTAGGCTGGCTGAGAAGCCATCCAAAGAGCCTGGAGGGCTGGACCGGCGGAGTGACGGCGGACGCGGACAGCGATCTGTACACCAAATCTGCGGCCAGAGAGCTGGTATTTACGGCCAACCGCGCCGGCTGCGCCTTTGTGGGCCGTCCATTAGTGGAGGGCACGAAAACCCTGTCCAACTTTGCAATCGTGGCGTCCAATCTGGGGACGGATCTGTACGGCGCCTATGTGGAGAGCATAAAACTTCTGGTGAAGGAGATGGCCAAGAGCCAGGAGCCGGATAAAGAGAGGAAAAGGGAACTTCTGGTACTCCACGCCTCCAGCCATAAAAGCTCCAATACCTACGCCGTCTGGCAGGGAGTAAAGCAGTATCTGACGGATATTTCCATCACGGAGATCGGACTGCGCAACGGAACGCTGGCAGACTGCTCCGGCTGTCCTTATAAGATGTGCCTCCACTTTGGAGAGAGGGGAAGCTGCTTTTACGGAGGCGTGATGGTAGAAAACGTATATCCCGCCGTGAAAAAGGCAGACGGTATCCTGCTTCTGGCTCCCAATTACAACGACGCTCTGTCCGCCAACCTGACGGCCTTCATCAACCGTCTGACCGCTCTGTTCCGGACGACCCGCTTCTATGATAAAAAGCTGTTTGGAATTGTGGTATCAGGCTATTCAGGCAGCGATCTGATTGCGGAACAGATGATAGCGGCGTTAAATATGAATAAAACCTTTTATCTGCCGGGGCATTTCGCCATGCTGGAGACGGCCAACCATCCGGGAGAAGCCATGAAGCTTCCGAGAATTGAGGAGCGGATGAGACAGTATGCAAAACGCATACAGAACAATCTGTGAAATACAAAACTTTACAGACCGTCAAAAAGAAAGTATACTAAAGGCTGATATTTTTTTATTAAATAGAACGGAAAGGCAGTTTCGCCATGAAACTGTAGGATTCAGGGGATATAGAGTATGAGTATCAGACAATGGAAGCGCACCCTTGCCATCGGAGGAGTGATTGCCCTCACATCCCAGCTGTACTGGAACGCGTTTATTGATTATTTTCGAATTTCCACCTCCGTGATCCTGCTTCCTGTCCTGCTGATGACAGTGGGGCTGGAGCTGCACACCTTGACCACCTGCTTTGTCACATCGGTGATTGTGTTTACCGTGCGTTTTCTCATTCAGTCCGGAAGCGCCGGCATGACGTGGCAGACGGCGCTCTATGTGCTCCCCGGCGCGCTGTTTTATTTAAGCTATGGAGTGATTTTCAAGCTCTGCATCAGGAACCGGCGGGCCACGACCAGAAAGAAGCTTTTGTGGACTATTTTCCTGTCTGATTTCGGAGCGAATCTCATCGAGGCAGAGATGCAGGAGTATCTGCAGTTTCGAACCCTCGACGAGCATATTATTATTTATCTGGCAGTGATTGCCGCGATCCGGACCATGTTTGCCTGCATGCTTCTGGTGGGAGAACGGCAGTACCGGGCCCTTCTGAAAAAGAATGAGCATGAACGGCGTTATCAGAGACTGTTTCTGATGAAAACAGGCCTTAAAAATGAAATCTACTTTATGAGGAAAAACTCTGAGGAGATTGAGTCGGTTATGGCCAACGCCTACAAGCTCTACGAAAAGCTCTGCGAGCAGAAGCTCCCAGACGAGATGAAGCAGATGTCCCTTGCCATAGCCAGGGACGTCCATGAGATAAAAAAAGATTACTTCCGCATTATCCAGGGAATTGAGGAGGAGATTGGAAGCGAATACGAGGAGGAGAGCATGAGCTTTCAGGATATTCTTCAGATTCTCCAGTCCTCCACCTACCACATGATTGCGGCCAAAGGGCTGGATATTAAGCTGGTGTTTAGCTGTAACGATAATTTTATCACCCGCGGCCACTACACTCTGATGGCAGTGTTAAAAAATCTGGTCAATAACGCGATTGAGGCCATTGAGAGCGGAAAAAAGCCGGGCCAGGTGAGAATATTAGAAAAGAAGGAAAACGGAGTCTATATATTCCAGGTGGAGGACAATGGACCAGGCATTTCGGAGCGCCATCTGCCCAACATTTTCGAGATGGGATATTCGACAAAGTTTGACTATAAGACGGGAAACATCTACCGGGGCGTAGGACTCTGGGGAGTCAGAAATACGGTGGAGGAGCAGTTTAAGGGAACAATCAACGTGGTTTCACAGCCTGGAAAGGGAACCAGATTTCAGGTGGAAATCCCTGCCGAGAGATTAGAGGAGTCATAATATGGAGATTTATATTGTAGAAGACGACAGAACGGTAATCAATATTCTGGAAGATATAATAGAAACCAACGGGCTGGGAACTGTCTGCGGCACCTCCGGCGGGCAGCCGGCGGACATGGAGGAGATTGTGCGCCTGAATCCGGACGTGGTTCTGGTGGATTTCCTGATGCCGGAAAAGGACGGCATTCAGCTGGTGAGAGAGCTGAAGGAGGCCGGCTGCGGTTCGCGGTTTATTATGATTTCTCAGGTGTCGGCCAAGGAGCTGATAGGGAAGGCCTACAGCGCCGGAATTGATTTCTTTATCAGCAAGCCGATCAATATTATAGAAGTAAAATCTGTCATCGAAAACGTGGAGCGCCAGATCCAGAACGAGCGGACCCTCTCCAACATCAGGAAAATGTTCCTGGCTGAAATGAAGGAGGAGGTTCCGGAAGAGAAGAAGAAAAACGACGAGTATGTGAAGAAGCTGCAGGTGATTTTAAACCGGATCGGCATGTCGGGAGAGAAGGGCTGCGACGATATCATCAAAATCTGCCAGTATCTCCACGCCAACCATAAGCCAATCTCCCAGGTCAGCATCGGCCAGCTGTGCGAGATTCTGAGCGCCGCGCCCAAGAACATGGAGCAGAGAGTGCGCCGCGCCATTGCCGTAGGCATGGCGAATCTGGCCCACATGGGCATCGAGGACTTCATGAACGAGACGTTTACAGCCTATTCCGGCACACTGTTCCCCTTCGAGGAGATCCGCGCGGAGATGGATCACATCCGCGGAAAGCGCAAATACGGAGGAAAGGTCAGCATTAAAAAGTTCATTGACAGCCTGATGCTGGCGGCAGACAGGGAATCCCGCTTCTAAAGCGGGGCTCCTGCCTGGAAAAAATAAACACTTCATAAACTTTCTGAAAAAATCCTTTCGCTTTTTTAACAAATTCCTGTTTTTTTTTGTAGTATTTTGTAAGCCATATGGTAAAGTACCACCATAAAAATATTGGAGGTAATATATATGGCACCCATTTTAGAACTTGATATGTATCAGGCAACTGCGGTCGCAGCTCTCGTGCTTCTTCTGGGACGTTTCCTTGTAAAGAAGATTCCGATTCTGGATCGTTACTGTATCCCAGCGCCGGTTGTGGGCGGCTTTGTTTATGCGATTGTCCACTGTATTGTAAGATCGGCCGGAATTATCGAGATCAGCGCGGACATGACATTAAAGAATGTTTTCATGGTAGGTTTCTTCTGCAGCGTTGGTTTTACAGCATCCTTCAGAATGTTAAAGAAGGGCGGTATTCAGACTATTGTTTTCCTTGGCCTTGCCTTAGCTATGGTAGTGCTTCAGAATATTCTGGGAGCAGGCCTTGCCACAGCGTTCGGCCTTGATCCGAGACTGGGTCTTGCTACAGGTTCCATCCCGATGGTAGGCGGACACGGAACAGCAGGTTCCTTCGGACCGCTTCTTGAGGATTTAGGCGTAGCTAACGCAAACGTAGTAGCTATCGCTTCCGCAACATTCGGACTGGTAGCAGGCTGCGCCATCGGCGGACCTATCGCTACAGGTAAGATTAAGAAATTTAAATTACATTCTACAGAGATGTCAGCAGAGGGCGGATTTGAGACAGAGGACGCAGGAAAGATCGATTCCAAGAGATTCCTGGATGCAGTTCTGGCTCTGATTATTGCAATTGGTTTTGGTACAATCGTTTCCATGCTTCTTGGAAAGCTGATGACTTTCCCATTCTACATCGGCGCTATGTTAGTCGGAGCAGTAATCCGCAACGTAGCTGACGTTGCCAAGAAGGAGCTTCCGATGGAGGAGATCGGCGTAGTAGGCGGTTTCTGTCTGTCCGTATTCCTGGGACTTGCCATGATCGACATGAAGTTATGGCAGCTGGCAGAGCTGGCTCTTCCGTTAGTAGTTATGTTAGCGGCTCAGACCGTTCTCATGTTCTTATACGCTAACTTTGTTGTATTCAACGTATTAGGACGCAACTACGATGCAGCAGTTATGACAACAGGTTTCTGCGGTTTCGGTATGGGCGCTACTCCAAACGCCATGGCAAACATGCAGGCAGTAGTAGGACAGTATGGACCGGCTCCGACTGCATTCATGGTAGTGCCGTTAGTAGGTTCCCTGTTCATCGATTTCTTAAACGCTACGATCCTGACAGGATTCATCAACTTCTTAGGCTAATTCAGTATCCATATACAAACACTCAGCCGGTCCTATGGGCCGGCTGTTTACTGCTTGGAAGCAGCGCGGCAGGACGCTTTTCTCACAGCCGGCAGGCGCTGATTCAGGCTCAGGACGCCTGTTATTATGTAATATAAATGAAATATAATAATATTTATAATGCGATATTAATTTGATTATGCACAGACAATGAGTTATAATTAAAACAGAACGTAAGATTTTCACAAAAACAGTAGATTTTTTGTTTCTTTTTTGTTACAATGTAGACATGAAGCAAAGAGACTATACTGTTGAGTGAAAACTCACAATATTAATGCAAAAGCAGGAGGTATTATCCAATGAGCAAGTATGTTGACAGAGTTCTTGCAGAACTCAAAGAGAAAAATGCACATGAAGCCGAATTCCTTCAGACAGCAGAGGAAGTATTATCCACTCTGGGTCCGGTTGTAGATGCACATCCGGAGTACGAGAAGGTTGCTCTTCTTGAGAGAATGGTTGAGCCGGAGAGAACTATCGAGTTCCGTGTACCGTGGGTAGATGACAACGGCGCTGTCCATGTAAACCGTGGCTATCGTGTACAGTTCAACGGCGCTATTGGACCGTACAAAGGAGGCTTACGTTTCGCTCCTTCTGTAAACCTGTCTATCATGAAATTCTTAGGCTTCGAGCAGACTTTCAAAAACAGCTTAACAACCCTGCCGATGGGCGGTGCTAAGGGTGGTTCTGACTTCGATCCGAACGGCAAGAGCGATGCAGAGGTTATGAGATTCTGCCAGTCCTTCATGACTGAGTTATATCGTCACATCGGACCGGACGTAGATATCCCGGCTGGTGACCTTGGTGTAGGTGCTCGTGAGATCGGTTACCTGTATGGCCAGTACAGAAAGATCCGTGGTGCATTCGAGAACGGTACTATCACTGGTAAGGGAATGTCCTTCGGTGGTTCTCTGGTACGTCCGGAAGCAACTGGTTACGGTGCTGTATACTATACAGAGGCTGTTATGAAACATGAGAACGATACAATCGAAGGCAAGAGCGTTGTTGTATCTGGTTTCGGTAACGTTGCTTGGGGTATCTGCAAGAAACTGGCTGAGCTGGGTGCTAAGGCTGTTACCCTGTCTGGTCCGGACGGATACATCTACGATCCGGAAGGTGTTGTAACTGAAGAGAAGATCAACTACATGCTGGAGATGAGAGCATCTGGACGTAACAAAGTTCAGGATTACGCAGACAAGTTCGGCGTACAGTTCTTCCCAGGTGAGAAACCGTTCGGCGTTAAGGCTGACATCGTTATGCCGGCTGCTACTCAGAACGATGTTCGTATGGAAGAGGCTAAGAAGATGGTTGCTAACGGCCTTAAGTACTATATCGAGGTTGCTAACATGCCAACTACCAACGAAGCTCTTAAGTTCTTAATGGAGCAGAAGAACATGGTAGTAGCTCCGTCCAAGGCTGTAAACGCAGGTGGTGTTCTTGTATCTGGTCTTGAGATGAGCCAGAACAGCGAGAGATACAGCTGGACAGCAGAGGAAGTTGATACAAAACTTCATCAGATCATGACTGGTATCCATGATGGTTCCGCAGCAGCAGCTGAGAAATACGGCTTAGGCTACAACCTGGTAGCTGGTGCTAACATCGTTGGTTTCCAGAAAGTTGCTGACGCTATGATGGCTCAGGGTATCTGCTGGTAATCAGTACCAACAATCGTTACATAAAGCGGTTATCTAAGTAAGAGGGGCTGCTGCATTAAGCGGGGTAATGCCTGGCATCAGGCGCCGTTTAAGGCAGCGGCCCTTATTTAAACCAGACAGGCTGTCAGGCCTGCCTGAAATCGAAAGGAGATAAAATTCACTATGAAGTGTCTTATTATTGATAAGGTATATGCAGGCATTGCAGAAGAACTGGGAAAATACATGGAGGTAAAGACAGCAGACAATCTGCCGTCCTCCAAGGATCAGGTTCTCGCTGAGATCGGAGATGTAGACGTTCTGATCATGCGCGTGGATCCGAAGATTGACAAGGATATCATCGACGCAGCTAAGAACTTAAAGATCATCGGCGTTTGCTCCGTTGGCTTAAACCATATCGATATGGATTACGCTAAGGAGAAGGGAATCCAGATTTTCAACGCTCCTGGCTTAAACGCAAATGCAGTTGCAGAGCTTACCATTTCCAAGATGCTTGACATCTCCCGTGGAACCATGACAGCTAACACAGACGTTAAGGTTAAGCACGAGTGGGATAAGTACAAGTTCGTTGGCCGCGAGCTTCGCGGAAAGACACTGGGCGTTATGGGCTTTGGCCGTATCGGACGCCGCGTAGGCGAGCTGGGACGCGCTTTTGGCATGACAGTTGTTGCTTACGATCCATTCTTAAAGGCCGAGGACTTTGAGAAGGAGCACGCAACAGGCATGAGCATCGACGAGCTCTTAAAGGCTGCTGATTTCGTATCCATCCACGTGCCGTTAACACCAGAGACAAAGGATCTGTTCAATGCTAAATCCATCGCTGAGATGAAGGATGACGCAGTTGTTCTCAACATGAGCCGCGGTGGAATCGTAAACGAGAAGGATATGTACGAGGCATTAAAGGCAGGCAAGATCGGCGGATACGCAACAGACGTTATGGAGAACGAGCTGGCAGGCAGCGGCCTGACAGGAAACGACACCTTTGCAAGCCCGCTGTTCGAGTGCGATAACTTCATCGTTTCCCCGCACATCGGAGCACAGTCTGTAGACGCTTCCAAGGATATCGGTATCCATATCACAGCTAAGGTAAAAGAGGCACTTGGCCTGTAATCAAAGATAATAAAGTATTGCATTAAGGCGGGATTCGCGAAGGCGTGTCCCGCCTTTTCAGATCCCTGCGGCAGAAGAGAGGACAGCACAAATCTGCCGCAGACGCCTTACGATATAAAAAGTAGTGTATTTCCCCTTTTCGCGAATCTCCCAAGAATAAAACGCAGTATTTTGTCACTTTCCACGAACTCCCCCTGGGAATAAAACATCGTTTCCGGTGACTTTAAGTGGAACAAGGCGGTTTATGTGAGAAGTGCTATAAAGAATAGGTTATATCGCAAATAAAAATGTAAAAAACTGATGAAAACTTCGTTGAAATTTCACCCTAACTCAGTTGAAATTTGTATGTTTTTTTGCCAGAATTGTCTTTATAATTATGAATATTAGATAAGCTGAGGATAGTTTGAGAAGGAAAAAACGGTGTTTTTGGCTTATCAGAAAGACAGAATTCAGCCGTTCCAGCGGCTGTTTCTGCAGCAAAGGAACTGTAAACGAAAGGCACCGTTTAAAACGGTGAAATCAGGGGGAAGTTTTTATGAAGAAAAAAACGAAACGTGTAGTGCCGGCTCTGCTGAGCCTGGTGATGGCGGTATCGTCTGTTCCCGGCCCAGCCTACGCCGCTCCGCTGGTTACGCTCTTTTCCTCAGCGGAAGACGACACGCAGATGGTTTCAGACGCAGAGACTGTGTTTGTGAATTTCTATGACGGCTCAGTCCGGTCTCAGGACTTCAACAGCAACTGGAAGTTTTTCCTGGGAAATGCCGGCAATGCACAGGAGGTCAATTTCGACGACTCCAAGTGGAGGGCAGTGAGCCTGCCTCATGACTACAGCATCGAGCAGGATTACTCTCCAAATATGGAGGCGGAGAGCGGCTATCTTCCGGGAGGAACCGGATGGTACAGAAAGAATTTCACAGTTCCGAAGGAAGCTGCCACAAAGCAGGTCCGCGTGGATTTCGACGGCGTGTACATGAACGCCACTGTGTATATCAATGGACATCAGGTGGGAACCCATCCTTATGGATACTCGCCGTTTTCCTTTGACCTGACGCCGTATCTGAACTACGGCGGAGACAATGTAATCGCCGTAAAGGTAGATCACAAGACTCCGTCCAGCCGCTGGTATTCAGGAAGCGGTATTTACAGAGATGTGAAGCTGACCATCACGCCTATGGTACACGAGGCGCTGCACGGAACGAAAGTGGAGCTTCCGGATCTGGAGTCCAACAAGAGCAATCCTTCCGTCCACGTGGAGACTGCCGTTCAGAATGAGTCCGGATCTGAGGCGGAAGTCACAGTATCTCATAGGATTTACCGGAAGGATGACGACAGCAAGACTCCGATTGGCGAGATTACGGCAGATCCGGTTAAGGTAGCCAGCGGAGCGACCGTGACGGTGGAGAGCGATATGACTGCGTCCAATCCGGAGATGTGGACTCTGGATGATCCGTATCTTTACGTGATGGAGACAACCGTCAGCACAGGAACGACTACAGATGTAACGACCTCTGATTTCGGTTTCCGTTACTTTGATTTTGACAGCAGCACCGGTTTCTCCCTGAACAGAGAGAACATGAAGCTGAAGGGCGTTTGTATGCACCACGATCAGGGCTCTCTGGGCGCGGAGGCCTGGGACAGAGCCATTGAGCGTCAGGTAGAGATTCTGAAGGACATGGGCTGTAATGCCATCCGTGTGACGCACAACCCGGCGGCTCAGGATCTGATCGATATCTGCAATGAGAAGGGAATGCTTGTCATTGAGGAGATGTTCGACGGCTGGCATGGTTCTAAAAATGGAAATAATGAAGATTATGCCAAGTGGTATGGAAAGAATATCGAGGACGGCAACCTGATTCTCGGACAGGAAGAGGGCGGCATGACATGGGCTGAGTTCGATATGAAGTCTGTCATCCGCAGAGACTGGAACGCTCCAAGCGTGATCTCCTGGTCCCTGGGCAACGAGGTCATGGAGGGAATTGGTATTGGAGTTGGCGATTACCCGAATCAGGCTCAGAAGCTGATTGACTGGGCGGTGGAGACAGACGATACAAGACCTGTAACCACTGGGGATAATAAGCTGAAGAGCGGTCTGGCACAGTCCCAGCAGATCGGCGAGAAGCTGGCAGATGAGGGAGGTCTGGTAGGCTTTAACTATACGGCCTTAAACGGTAACAACGCCTTATCCGATTACCATGCAAAGCATACGAAGTGGAAGATCTACGGTTCAGAGACAGCCTCCTCTATTAACAGCAGAGGCGTGTACAAGCCGTCCCTCTACGACAGACAGCTGACAGCCTACGACGAATCTAAAGTTGGCTGGGGCCATCTGGCCAGCGACGCCTGGTACACTACCATCCAAAAGGATTTCGTGGCAGGAGAGTTTGTCTGGACAGGCTTTGACTACATCGGAGAGCCGACCAACTGGAACGGCGTGGGATCCGGCGCAGTGGGAACATGGCCATCCCCGAAGAACTCCTACTTTGGAATCATTGACACAGCAGGGCTTCCGAAGGACAGCTACTATCTGTACCAGAGCTTATGGAATGAGGATGAGAATACCCTTCACATTCTTCCGGCATGGAACGGCGACGTAGTGGAGAAGGATTCTCAGGGCAAGGTAAAGGTAGTGGTCTACTCAGACGCTCCGACTGTAGAGCTTTTCTTCACTCCGGCAGGAGGACAGGAAACTTCACTGGGAAGCAAGACCATGACTGAGAAGCGAAGCGAGGGCGAGAAGGGTGCCGAAGGCCTCTATACTTACCAGATGTATGAGGGCGACGACAAGGACAGCACAGCCCATAAGAACCTGTACCGCACCTGGAAGGTTCCTTATGAGGATGGAACGCTGCGGGCAGTAGCGAAGGACGCTTCCGGCCGTGAGATTTCCAATACAGTGGGAAGAAATGTAGTTAAGACAGCCGGAAAGGCGGCCAAGATCGAGGCGGAGGCTGACAGAGACAGAATTGACGCCGATGGAGACGATCTCAGCTACATTACAGTAACGATTACAGACGAGAATGGAACGATGGTTCCGGACGCAGACAACCGTGTGAAGTTCACCGTGGAGGGCGACGGAAAGCTGGTAGGCCTTGACAACGGCTGGACTACAGACCATGATTCCTATCAGGCAGACAACCGCAGAGCGTTCAACGGACAGCTGGTAGCGATTGTACAGTCCACAGAGGAGGAAGGTTCCTTCACACTGAAGGCAGAGGCCGATGGACTGAAAGGATGCGAGGTCACAGTAGACACAGAGGCGGTTGAGAGCGGAGAGACCGATCCAGGCGCCGACAACATGGTGGCAAGCTATGAAATTTCCAAGAACTACTATGTAAAGGTAGGCTACGAGCCGGTGCTTCCGGAGACACTGCCGGTTACATACACAGACGGAACGACAGCAGAGCTTTCCGTTGTGTGGGATACCATTCCGCAGGACAAGCTGGACGAGGAAGGAAACTTCCTGTTAAGCGGCGATATGGAGGGAACCAAGGTTTCCGTCAGCATCAATATGATCAGCCAGATTGCGGCGATCTTAAACTACTCCACAACCGTGCATCTGGGCGAGGCTCCGCTTCTGCCGGAGTCAAGACAGCTGGTATCTGAGGATGGAGAGATCTTAAATATCGCCCTTCCGGTTGAGTGGGACGAGCGTCCGGCTGACGACTACAAGGAAGAGGGCATCGTAACGGTGAATGGAACCGTTTCCGTCTTCGGAGAGCCGATGGATGTGACAGCTTCCGTGCGGGTTCAGAAGGAGAAAGCGGTTATCACAGACAATGTGGGAACCAAGGCCAAGGTCAGCCAGATAGTAGGAAAAGCATCTGATACGCTGGGTGCAATCAACGACGGTTCCACGAAGAGCGTGGATGCTGCCAGCGGCCCTAACAAGTCCAGATGGAGCAACTGGGACTATACGAAGAAGACTCAGAATGATCCGCCGGCAGAGCTTCAGTTTGTCTTTGACACACAGGAGACACTGGGACAGATTAAGATTTACTTTGTAAGGGATAACGGCTCACTCCGATTCCCGGATCCTGGCATTACCAAGATTTACATTTCCAACGATATGAAGCAGTGGACAGAGCTTCACACTCTGGGAGTGGAGGAGACAATTCCGGATAAGGAAACCTCCAGCATGGTAAAATGCTATACCTACGACTTTGCCCCTATGGGAGCTACCTACCTGAAGCTGGAAATCCACAATAACAAAGTAGGCAGCGCGGGTGCTGCAGGCGCATCTATGCCGACCACAGGAATCACAGAGGTAGAGCTTTACCGCTCTGAGGGACGCTTCACAGCCAACAGCTCTACGGCTCTCAGCAGCCTGACTTTAAACGGCGTGGAAGCTCCGGAGTCTGCTCTGAAGGCAGGCGAGTACAACACTCCGATGAGCGTTGTGGAGGAGTTAGAGGCAGTCAGCAAGGAGAATGCGGCTATCACCGTACTTCCGGCTGCAGACGGACAGGTAAAGATTCTCTTAGAGTCAGAGGATCACTCTAAGATGGATGAGTTTATCATTCATCTGGAGCAGGATTCCACAGGAAGCGCAGACGACGATTCTATGGATTATCCGGTAGAGGATATGAAGGTAACCGTTGGAAATGAGCATGGAACTGATAAGAAAGAGAATGCCCTGGACAACAACTACGGCACAGTATGGCATACAGACTGGAATAATGTAACTCCTGTCGAAAAACGCTGGATTCAGCTGGAACTCGATAAGGAGACCAACATTGACGCGCTGCGTTACTATTCCAGAAATGACGGTCCTAATGGACGCGTTAACAAATATAAAGTGGAGGTAAGCTCCGACGGAAAAGACTGGAAAACAGTTTCCACAGGAAATTGGAAAAATGAAGGAGGCTGGAAGCTGGCGGCCTTTGAGGAGCCAGTAAAGGCTAAATTTGTCAAGCTGACTGGTGTGGAGACATATGGAAATACTGCCAATATGTTTATGAGCGCCGCCGAGGTGAGAGTCCGGACAGCCAGAGAGACAACAAAACTGACAGAGGACAATGTGACTCTTTCAGAGGATACCTTTATCATGGACGAGGATCAGACTCCGGTGAAGCCGGAAGTATCTGTTTCCATTGACGGAAAAGACCTGAGATACGGTATTGATTACACGGTTAATTATGAGAACAATGATAAGCCGGGAATCGGAACTGTGATTGTAAAGGGAATCATGGACTACTCAGGTGTTATCCGCCTGGAGTTCCGCATCGTGGGCAGCAATACCCAGAATGTGACGGTTCTGGACGGAACCATCACAAAGCTGGATGATCAGGAGCTGGAAGGCCAGACTCAGATCGAGGCAGAGAGCGGAAGAATCGTTACAGTGAAGGCAGACGTAAAGGATGGAATGGAGTTTGACCACTGGAGAACAGCTCCGGCCAACCTGTTAAGCAAAGAGGATATGGAGAAGGAAGAGGTTTCCTTTATCATTCCTGAAAGCGGAAGCCGTCTGCACGCAGTATACAGAGAAGAGGGAGAAGACAAACCGTCTGAGGAAGCTTACACGACAGCAGAGCCGTCAAACTGGTTCGCATTCGGCGACGAAAGCGACATGGAGGCGCTGCTTGAGGCAGCTCTGACAGACAGCGACGAGGTAATTCTTCAGAGGGGCGGATCCGCAGAGGTTAAGATGAACCTGGAGCGCTCTAAGAAAGAACCGAGCAAGATGGATATCCTGAAGAGCTATGAGCTTCTGGCAAGTCCGTCTGACGCAGAGGAGGAAGAGGATGACGACGATAAGAACGTAACCTCCAAGGCAACTGCCTCCAATGCAGAAAAGAGCGAGACAGTGAAGGCAAGCGCATCTGACGCAGAGGAAACACTGAATCCGAGAGACATTTTGAAGGACGATGTACTTTCTCCGTTAAAGGCAGTAAAAGAAGAGGCTGGTCTTAACGATGACGAGGAAGCTGCCAGAACGACAAAGATTGCATTCTGGATTCGGACAACAGCTGAAAAGGTAGTGACAAACAGCGCTGGAAATCCAACCAGAACACAGCTGGTAGATCCAAAGCTTCCGGAGGTTCAGATTACAGCGGAGCTTCCGAAGGACGACAGAAGGATGGAAGACTACCAGGTAATGCGCTACGAGTACAGCGAGGACGGCACAAGCGTATCAGTGGTAAGCTGCGAGGTAGAGGGAAATAACCTGATCTTTGACGCAGCGCCGGACGGCGTTTACGCAGTCATGTATACACAGTGCTTCGACGTAATCTTCGAGGACTACGACAAGACAGTTCTGAGCAAACAGAGAGTTGCCTATGGCAATGCAGCTGAGGCTCCGGAGGATCCGAAGCGCGAGGGCTACACCTTTGCAGGCTGGAACAAGGACTTTGACTATGTAACTTCTGACATGAGAATCCGCGCTGTGTATGAGGAAGGCGAGGAGAAGCCGGAGGTAAATAAGAACCGTCTGGAGGCCAAGATTGAGGAGATCCAGAGAAAGATGGACGCTCTCGATGAGGACGATTACACAAGCTCCAGCTGGAGCAAGCTGGAGGACGCTCTTGACGAGGCCATCGCCGTACTGGAGGATGAGGACGCGACTCAGACTCAGGTCAATAAGGCGGCAGAGAAGCTGGACAAGGCCTATAAGGCGTTAAAGAGAATAGGCGGCGGAAGCAGCCATTCCGGCGGTTCCGG
>ULNP01063304.1_pt1 | contig 16331 bp, 12 predicted proteins | sample 1951941 | NCBI WGS metagenome assembly ULNP01 (sample SAMEA4835579, study PRJEB28245) | human gut metagenome | biome: gut microbiome; material: fecal sample | place: Denmark | collected 2008
TTCATCCCTGTTCTTGTTCTCAGCCACCTTTGCGGCATCTGACAGAGTATCGGGAAGAATTATGCTGTCGTTGTAATTATCCGGAAGCGAGGTACGGTTATTTTCGCTTATGAAAAGCTCCCACTTTCCGCTGATGTCTATCGTATTTATCATAGCCGTTTTCCTTTCGTGTGAACGTTTAAATTCTTTGACTATGATACTATAAAGAAGCAACACTGTCAATAGACGAACGGGAAGAAAATATTAAAAATAATCCGCAGAATTTAAATTCAGTTAACAAACGTCGAATATAATATAGATACAGGGTGAGGAAAAGCCCTATAAAGTTGCTATCTTCGTTTTCATATATTTCCCCAAAGCATTGATGCCCGGCTGTAAAAGGCCGGGCATCAATGTTTTTATTTATTGATTATTTTCGGCGGAATAATCCTTCCACAATTCAGTTACGTTTCCTTCGCCGTTATGCTTCGCATAAATATCTCCCATAAGCATAGCGTATGTATAATCGCCGCACTGCCACACCTCACGGTAGCGTTCACGCACCTCCATAACAATACCTTTTCCGAGAGCCTCCGCAATATAGATATTATTCTCGTCAAAGCCGGCGATTATCGCAATGTGACCGTCACAGCCGATAAGATCGCCCACCTGCAATATTCCGCTTCGCATTACCTCCTCGTCAAGCCATACACGCTCGCCGAAATCGGAATATTCATCGTCATAGCCGGGAGTATCCCCTGCGCCGACATCGCCCAGCGGAACACCGCCGTTATACAGGCACCACGAAACAAATCCGGAACAGGTCATTCCGTTTGCATATTTTGCACCGGGAATAAGTCCGAATGCGTCCTCCCAGTTTGTGAGCGGTTCGCCCCACGTTGCAGGACCGAATAATATGCCTTTCTTATCAAGAATGTCAAACTTGCTGTGGGTAAGATAAAGTCCCTTGTGATAGAATCTGCCCTCGCCGTCACAATACGGCCTTTCGGGCTGTGGATTCAGCCTGCCGTTTTCATAGAAATACGGTATCTTGTAATTGAATTCAAGCGGAATAAACCTTGCCGCCGCAACTACGCCTGCTCTTGTTCCGTAGCCTGCGGTATTTACACGGCTCTCAAGCACAGTGTCAATCATACTTCCCTCCGCCTCACTGTATTGACCGGGCTGAAGAAGCGGCTTTGTTGCAGTAATCTTCGGCGCTCTGAGTAAATCCGTGACCGTTATTTCTATACTGTCTGAAATGCTGTCCGATACGCTTGCTGTTATTGTCGCCGTACCCGCTTTCAGTGCAGTGATTACACCGTCCTTGACGCTGACCGTTTTCGGTGCGGAGCTGTTCCACTTTACCGACTTTTCGCTGTCTGCGGGATTGCCGATAGTTTCAAAAGCTGTTGTAAGCGTACCTGTCATTCCAACATTCATATATGTATCGGTTTTGTCTATTGTGATTTTGGTTACCGCATCAACGTTTATTGTAAACTCATCACTCCGCACGGCTTTTCCGCTGTCGTTAGTCACGGTTATAATGTAGCTTCCTTTTGGCAGAGCTAATTCCGCTTTTCCGCCTTCAAGCCTTTTCCTGTCACTATCGCCGTTATATGAATAATACAACCCGTCCGTTGTACCGTCCTCGTTTCTGCATTCTATTGCTACATTGCGTGTGAAGTCTGCATTCAGTTCTTCCGCTACCGATACTGATATGATTCTCGGTACAGGCTTTATTTTTGTGACTGTCAAAGACGGCTGTACTTCGGTAGAAGGTCTGTTAGGTCTGTTTTGATTCCTTTGTGTCATAGCATAACCGCAGAAAAGCATTATCCCCGTACAAAAGGCTATCACGACCGAAAGAAAAACGATGCAGAAATCCCGCAGCCGTCCTTGTTTTCGCTTTTTATGCCCGTTTACAGCCGTTAAGGCGTTTCTTTCACAGACAGAAACAGAAATATTTTTTTGAGTGTTGTTATTGACCGTTTTAGCTGATGTTGATGCTGATGAAGATAAAGATGTCATGGCTTTTACCTTTTTATTATTGATTTTATGATTTTTCGGATTTTTAATATAAATAACTGTTTACTTGAGTATAGCATTTAAATTTTGAAAAATCAACTAATAAATGGTTACAATTTGGTTACAATTTGGTTACAATTTTTGCATATATTATCGAAAAAACAGTATTGCGTATTTTTCCGAAAAATTTTTTTCAAAACCTCTTGACTTGGAGTTAACTCCATGTGATACAATACAGTTGTAACAGGAAAGCAACGTGCTGTCCGTCTTATAGAGGCAGGACATACGGAAAAGGAGAATAACAATGTATCTTGAAAAAATCAATTCGCCGTCGGATATAAAGAAGCTGAGCGTTGACGAAATGAAAAAGCTGACGCAGGAAATGCGTGACGCACTTATATTCAAGCTCAGCCGTCACGGAGGCCACTGCGGTCCCAATCTCGGTTTTGCGGAGGCAACGGTCGCTCTGCACTATGTATTCGATTCGCCTGTAGACAAAATAGTATTCGATGTATCTCACCAGACATACTGCCACAAGATGCTCACAGGCAGAAAAGACGGTTTCCTTTATGAAGAGCATTTTGACGATATTTCGGGCTACTCTAATCCCGCCGAAAGCGAACACGACTTTTTCGTCATCGGTCACACCTCAACTTCTGTAAGCCTTGCACTCGGTCTTGCAAAGGCAAGGGATTTAAAGCACGAAAGCGGAAACGTTATTGCGGTAATAGGCGACGGTTCGCTCAGCGGCGGCGAGGCTCTTGAGGCCATCGACTACGCAGGCGAATTTGACGGAAATCTTATCGTTATTATAAACGATAACGATATGTCTATTGCTGAAAACCACGGCGGTATGTACAAAAATCTCAAGGCTCTGCGTGATGGCAACGGAAAAGCCGATACGAACCTGTTCACAGCTATGGGTCTTGACTATGTGTTCGTAAAGGACGGCAACGATATTGAAAGTCTTATCGCCGCTTTCAGTAAGGTAAAGGACAGCAAGCGTCCTGTCGCAGTGCATATAGTTACCGAAAAGGGAAAGGGTCTGTCTTTTGCGGAAGAAAACAAGGAGGACTGGCACTGGCATATGCCGTTTGACGTTGAAACGGGCAAGGCAAAGTACAATTATGACGGCGAGGATTACGGCGACCTTACAGCTAAGATGCTTCTTGAAAAAATGAAGAAGGACGAAAGCGTATGCGTTCTGACCTCCGGTACTCCCACAGTAGGCGGGTTCTGGAAAGGCAGAAGAGATGAGGCAGGCAGACAGTTTATAGATGTAGGAATTGCGGAGGAAAATGCGGCGGCTATGGCGTCGGGAATCGCAGCAGGCGGCGGAAAGCCTTTGTACACAGTATACAGCACATTTATACAGCGTACCTATGACCAGATCTCGCAGGATATATGCATAAACAACAGCCCCGTTGCGATAAGCGTATTCGCAGGCTCTGTCTACGGTATGAGCGATGTTACCCATCTCGGACTCTATGACATTCCTATGCTCTCCAACATTCCGAATCTTGTTTATCTTGCTCCCGCAACAAAGGAAGAATATCTTTCTATGCTTGACTGGGCAATCGAACAAAGCAAGTATCCCGTTGCGGTGCGTGTACCGGGCGGTGCGGTGATTTCGGACGGCAAGGAAGTTAAAAGCGACTGGTCGGATATAAACAAGTACGAGATTACAAAAAGCGGCTCAAGAATAGCAGTGATAGCACTCGGCACCTTCTATCAGCTCGGTGAGAAAGCGGCAAAGCTTATCGAAGAAAAGACAGGCACCGCTCCCACTCTTATAAGTCCCCACTATATCACTGGCATTGACAAGGATATGCTTGAAGACCTTAAGAAAAACCACGATGTTGTGATAACTCTTGAGGACGGAATTCTTGAGGGCGGTTTCGGTGAAAAGATAGCACGTTTCTATGGCAGCAGCGATGTTAAAACATTGTGCTTCGGTCTTGAAAAGAAGTTCTACGACAGATACGATGTAAACGAGCTTATGCATAAGGCGCATCTGACTCCCGAACAGATAGCAGAAGACACGATTGCTCTTTTGAAATAATATTTATATATAACCACAGCCCGTAACGGTCTTACCGCTGCGGGCTGTAGTTTTTTATGAATACTTCTTATAAAGCAATTCCGTCAGCTTTATAATATCCGAACGTGTATTGAACACCGACGGCGCAAGCCGTACCGTCCCAGTTTCAAGCGTACCCTGCTTTTTGTGGGCAAGAAAGTTGCAGTGAAGCCCACCACGCAGATAAAACCCGTTTTTCGACAACATATCGGCTGTGACCGAGCTGTTTTCATCGCCCGCCGTAAAAGATACCACAGGGAGAGATTTTACCTTTTCCGGACGATAGACCCTGATTTTCCCGATATTTTCAACACGCTTTATAAATAAATCGCACAGCGACATTTCGTGAGCGTAAATCCTGTCGATGCCTTTTGAATTTACAAATTCCACTCCCCTGCCGAGTGCGATAGCACCGGGAGTATTTATCGTTCCGCTTTCAAAGCTGTCGGGCAGAAAGTCGGGCTGGTCGATTTCTCCGCTTGCACTGCCCGTTCCGCCCTCTATAAGCGTGCTGAGCGGATATTTTCCGTCAGTCACAAGCACTCCCGTACCCATAGGTCCGTAAAGTCCCTTATGACCTGGTGCGCATATAATATTGATACCGTCCGTCAGATTAAGCGGTATAACGCCTGCCGCCTGAGCGCAATCGGCTATAAGACATATATTGTGCTTCCTGCAAAGCTCCGCAATTCTGGCAAGCGGTGTCACTCTGCCGTTTACGTTACACCCTGCGGTCATAATGACCACGGCAGTGTCACGGCGGATTTGCTTTTCCACAGCCGACAGCAGTTCATCGTCACTGCCGCCGCTGTCGGCTATGCTGTAATTTATCCGTTTTTGTTTATACAGAGCGTGAAGCGGCCTTATTACCGAATTATGTTCAAGGTCGGACGTTATCACATGGCAATGTCCCTTTGCGTTGCAAACGCCCTTGAGCGCAAAATTAATGGCGTGGGTACAGTTGAGCGTGAAAACCGTATTTTCGGTTTCACCGCCGAAAAATTCCGCACATTTCTCCCTTGCGTAAAACACCTGCCGTGAGGTTTCAAGCGAAAGCCTGTGACCCGACCTTCCGGGATTTGCCCCGTAGTCGTACAGCGCCTTTTCCGCCGAATGAAGCACCGAAACGGGCTTTGGATAGGTGGTGGCGGCATTGTCAAGATATATCATCCGGCATCACCGCCGTTTCTGATCTCCATACAGTTAAGACCGCCCAGCGACAGCAGACGGCAGGTCTTATCGGGATCGTGTTCCGTGTAAATTCCGAACCTGCAGCCCTTTGAAGTGGTGATTTTTCCCGTAGTAGATGATATTTTATAGCCACTGAGGATTTTTCTTGCTTTTTCGGCAGCTGTAGCCGAGCGTAAAACAATAAAATACATAATCAGTACCTCGTTTCCGTATATTCACTGCTTCAATATATGCCGCAGGAAGCGAAAGAGTGATGATAAGCAAAGCGGCAAAAAAGCGGAAAAGCAAGATAATTTACAGGCTGTCGATAAACCTATACAATTTAAAAATAGGGTTTGGGGCGTAGCCACAATGCGGGTTGTCAGTCGTTGGTGTCGCTGCATCGTGCAGCGACTGTGTGCGACTGACTGCAAGCGTCCTTGCTTGGTGAGGGCGGCAGCCCCACACTCAGCCCCTTTCCAGGGAAAGGGGTTTGGGGATAGGGATTGAGGACAAGCACTCTTTTTGAAAAACATACTTTTTCTACAAACTGAATTATTTATTTTTCTCTTTTTCGGCTTTATAAAGCAAAATACGACCGTTTCGGCATACTTATTATTCTTGACAATATCGTTTTTATGTTGTAAAATATATGTTGAATGCGGCAGTAACCGCTTTCCGCTTTTTTCACGGTGACAGCGTGACAGATTTTCCATGCAGGCTCGGCAAATGATTTTAAGCGGAATGAATAACGGATTTATTTTAAGTAAATTATAAAAACAAAAGAATAACGGAAAAGCGGCTTTAAGAAATTATATATTTTCCTTTTACTTCAGCATAAAATTTCGATAGCACGAATACGGTACTTACAAGGTAAACGTTCAGTTACGGTAAGAGCAGCACGTTTATTGTACTCAGGACGACATATTGACAATGCCGCTTACGGCAGGAATGGCTGTATAACCGATACAGGCTTAGCTTCGCTTTGGCTTTTGCAGGGAGAGGTGTGTCTTTTTGCAGGAGCGTACAAGCGGTTTTGGCTTTTTGCCGTAAAAGCTGTGGACGAAATTATATACCGCCGCTTTTCCGTACAGAACCGCCGACAATGGCTGTATGTCATACATAAAGATAAAAAGACAACACCTGTCGGCTATTCGGAAGGATGGTATATTGAATGGGAATTATTGACTCAAAAAACTTACTGACGGCGACTGAAAACATAAAGCCGAAGGCTACAAAGCCTTATTCGAAAAGAAGAAAGAATCCTTTTGCAAAGCAGTTCAAGCTGACCGACAGGAACGCCCCTAAGGACGCTCCCGCAAGCGAATCGCTTACAGGGATATTAAATGCAAAGCCTGCAAATAAAACAGTTCTGACAGACAACAGACAGCAGAGCAAAAAGCCTGTGCTGACTGACAGAAGAGCAGCTGAAAGCAAAAAGCCGGTACTTACCGACAACAGAAGTCAGAACAAAAAGCCGGTGCTGACCGACAATAAAAGCAGTGAAAAGAAAAGCATATCAGCAGACGGCAGAAATGACAAAAAGCCTGTTCTTACAGACAACAAGCCGCATCATAACAATAACAAGCAGGAACCGAGAAAGCAGGAGTACCCTTCTTTCTTTGCGGAGGACGAAAAGAAAAGCGGCAGAAAGACGCCCGTAAGGATTATGTCGCTCGGCGGCGTAAACGAGATAGGCAAGAACATCTACGTCTACGAGTGCTGTAACGATATATTCATCATAGATTGCGGACTTGCCTTCCCCGATGACGATATGCTCGGTGTCGACCTTGTTATCCCCGACTTCACCTATCTTGAAAAGAACAGAGAGAAGATAAGGGGCATTGTGCTGACGCACGGTCACGAGGATCATATAGGCGCACTCCCCTACTTCCTTAAGAAGATAAACGTACCCGTATACGGCACAAGGCTGACGCTCGGACTTGTCGAGGGAAAGCTCCGTGAACACGGCATACTGTCGCAGTGTTCGCTGAACGTGGTCGTACCCCGTCAGAATGTCAGAATGGGCTGTATGAGCGTTGAATTTATCAGAGTGAACCACTCAATCCCCGATGCCTGCGCAATGGCAGTGCATACGCCCGCAGGCGTGATAGTGCATACAGGCGACTTCAAGGTTGACTATACACCTATCGAGGGCGGTATAATTGACCTTGCACGATTCGGTGAGCTTGGAAACAAGGGTGTTCTCGCACTGCTTTCGGAAAGCACAAACGCAGAGCGTCCGGGCTATACGGCTACAGAAAGAAAGGTCGGAGAGAGCTTCAAGAGCCTTTTTGCAGGAGCAGAGGGCAAGAGAATAATTGTCGCTACATTCTCCTCAAACATTCACAGAATACAGCAGATTATAAACAATGCGGAAAGCTGGGGCAGAAAGGTCGCCGTTTCGGGCAGAAGTATGCTCAATGTGCTTACTACCGCAATTGAACTCAATTATATAAAAGTACCTCAGGGTATGCTTGTAGATATAGAAGATGTCAACAAATATCCTCCCGAAAAAATGGTAATTATCACAACGGGAAGCCAGGGCGAACCGCTTTCCGCACTTTCGAGAATGTCATCGGGAGATCACAGACAGGTATCTATAACACCGAGCGATCTTATCATTATTTCGGCTACTCCGATACCCGGCAACGAGAAGTTTGTCGGAAAACTCGTAAACGAGCTTATGAAGCAGGGTGCAGAGGTAGTATACGAGGCTATGTACGAGGTACACGTTTCGGGTCACGCCTGCCAGGACGAGCTTAAAATGATGCTTGCGCTGACAAAGCCGAAATTCTTTATACCGATACACGGCGAATACAAGCATATGAAAAAGCACGAGGGTCTTGCAATAAAGATGGGCATACCCGAGAAAAACATATTCCTTCTGAATATCGGTCAGGTGGTTGAAACCGACGGTGTTGAAATGAAGGTAGTAGGTCAGGTGCCTGCAGGAAAGGTGCTTGTCGACGGTCTCGGAGTGGGAGATGTCGGCTCGGTCGTACTGCGTGACAGAAAGCATCTGTCCGAGGACGGTCTTATCGTTGTTGTAACCACTATAAACCGTGAAACAGGTATGGTAGCGGCAGGCCCAGATATAGTATCAAGAGGATTTGTATATGTAAGGGAATCCGAGGAGCTTATGGATGACGCTAAACAGCTTGTCAAGAAAACGCTCCAGACCTGCGCAGACAGAAACATCAGAGAATGGGGCAATATAAAGTCTAACGTAAGGGATGAGCTTGGCAACTTCATATTCCAGAGAACCAAGAGAAGTCCTATGATACTGCCTATCATAATGGAAGTGTAAAATAACGGAATACAAAGGAGGCGCAAAAGGTGAAGAATTTTTATCGTGACGGCGGACTTGTAATATCGGTTTCCGCACTGGTTGTCGCACTGGTAATAATCCAGGGATATATTTACACGAAGGACATCAATGTATTCTGGGTGTCTGCGCCTTTTGTCGTGCTTATAGGCGGTTTTGCGATAGGAAAACTGATACAGGTCACAAGAAAAACATTCCAGTATTATGCACGAATAGACGATGAGCTTGAATCGAAGATGCATATGTCCGTGCATAGCTTTCCTATGTCCGCCGTTATAATCGACAGTGCCGGAAGAATAGTCTGGACAAACGGAAAATTCACAGAAGAATTTCCCGACTGTTGCGAATACGGTATGGAGCTGTCGAATATAACCGATATTCCGCCTGCCGATTTCTTCACCGATGACGGAATAACCGTCAGATACAAGGACAGCGTATATAAGGTTTTTGCAAGAATACCCGATGAGAACGAAGCAAAAGAGCTGACGCTGTTATTCTTCAAGAACATAACCGACATAACCGCTCTTGAAACAGAGAAAAAGCTGTCACAGCCCGTTGTCATACTGTTTATGGTAGACGGCTACGAGGAGCTTATAAGCGGTTGCCTTGAAAGTGAAAAGGCTCACGTTTCGGTACAGATAGACAAGCTGCTTGAAGATTTTGCGGGACAGACGACAGGCGTGCTCAGAAAGAATGCGTCCGACAGATTTATAGCCGTAATAGAAGAAAGACACCTGCAGGAAATCCTGCGTAACAAGGTCGAAATTCTTGATAAAGCAAGAGAAATTTTCGTGAATGACCGCCTTAACGTAACAATGTCGATAGGTATCGGCAGAACAGGTAAAACGCTGAAAGAAAGCGAACAGTTCGCTCGTCAGGCGCTTGAAATGGCACTCGGACGAGGCGGCGATCAGGCGGCTGTAAAGACAGACAACGGCTTTGAATTTTACGGCGGTGTTTCAAAGGGCGTTGAGCGTCACACGAAGGTCAAGACACGAATCATCGCAAACTCACTGCTTGAGCTTGTTGACAATGCAGACAAGATATTCATAATGGGTCATAAGTACAGCGACCTTGACAGTGTAGGCTCATCTGTAGGCCTTACCTGCGCCATAAGGAATCTCGGCAAGAGCGCCTGGGCGGTATGCGACTACAGCACCTCGCTTGCAAAAGTTCTGATAGACAGATTCCCCCACGTTGACGGTGAAGAACCGCTGTTCACAGAGCCTGCGGACGCAATGGAGGAGCTGACGGACAATTCACTGCTGATTATCTGCGATACGCATAATCCGCTTATAATAGAAAGCAAGGAGCTTTACGAAAAAGCAAAGAAGGTAGTTGTCATCGACCACCACAGGAAGATGGTAAACTACATAGACAATGCGGTCATATTCCACCACGAGCCGTACGCTTCATCCGCATCAGAAATGGTGACGGAGCTTATACAGTATTTCGGCGAGGCAGGAAAGCTCAGAGCGGTGCAGGCGGAGTGTCTGCTTGCAGGCATTATGCTTGATACGAAGAATTTCGTTATGAAAACGGGCGTAAGGACATTTGAAGCGGCGGCTGTACTGCGTAAGATGGGTGCGGATACTATAACCGTAAAGAAGATGTTCTCAAGCTCTATAGACAGCTACAAGAGAAAAACGCAGATAGTCGCAGAGGCGGAAATTTACCGCAAGTGTGCGATAGCGCCGTGTGACTTCTATGCGGACGATCTTAGGATAGTCGCTCCTCAGGCGGCAGACGAACTGCTGACTATCAAGAATGTTGACGCATCGTTTGTATTGTTCAAAACGATGAGCAACGAAATATCAATAAGCGCAAGAAGTATGGGCAACTTAAACGTCCAGCTTATAATGGAGGCCCTTGGCGGCGGCGGTCATCAGACTATGGCAGGTGCTCAGCTAAAGGACGTTACGGTAAACGAAGCGCTTGATACTCTCAAGAAGTCGATTGATGACTACTATTTAAGTCTTATAAAGGTAAACTCAAACGATAATAAGACTGCACAGCGCAGTTAAAGAAAGGACGATATAAAATGAAGGTAATTTTCACACAGGATGTGGCAGGCTCAGGCAAGAAGGGCGAGGTAAAGGAAGTTAAGGACGCTTATGCGAGAAACTGCCTTATAAAGAAGGGTCTTGCGGTTGAAGCTACAAACGAGAACCTTAACCACCTTGAAGGACAGAAGGCGTCCGCACAGCACAAGCTCGATGTTGAAGCGGCCAACGCAAAGAAGATAAAGGATACTATCGACGGCAAGGTGCTTACATTCAAGGCAAAAGCAGGTCAGGGCGGAAAACTGTTCGGCTCTGTTACCGGCAAGGATATAAGCGCACTTATAAAGCGTGATTTCGGCTTTGATGTTGATAAGAGAAAAATCGTTACAAAAAGCGATATAAAATCATTCGGTACATTCACTGCAGAGGCAAGGCTGTTTACAGGCATCGTTGCACAGTTCAGTGTAAAGGTTGAGGAAGAATAATGGCTGAGATGGAGCTTGCGGGGGTAAATCTTCCGTACAGCCTTGACGCAGAGCAGTCCGTACTGGGTGCCATACTGCTTGACGGAAACGCAAATATGCCGAAAGCGTCGGCAAAGTTGCACCCGGAGCATTTCTATGTAAAAGTCCACACCGATATATACACTGTTATGATGCAGATGTTTGCGGCAAGCGACAATATTGATGTTGTTACCGTGCTTGAAAACTGCATGAAGAACAATGTTTTCGAATCGCAGGAGGAAGGCAGAAACTATCTTGTAAAGCTGATGGAAACCGTCCCCAGCATCTCAAGCGTTGACAGATATATAGAAATAGTCGAGGATAAGTACACAAGACGGCTTCTTATAAGCATAGCAGGCGATATTCTTGAAAATGCAAATGAAGGACAGACGGACACTGCCGCTCTGCTTGAGCTTGCCGAAAAAAGAATATACGACATAAGAAACGAGAACCAGGTAAAAGGTCTTACAAGGCTGAACGCTGTCATTGTCGGCATTCTCAACGAGCTTTCCGAGCTTTGTGCAAACCCCGACAAGCAGGGCATACAAGGTCTGAAATCGGGCTTCCCCTCGCTTGACAAGTACATACACGGACTGAATAAGTCGGATCTTTTGATAGTTGCGGCACGTCCCGGTATGGGTAAAACGTCATTCGCTATGAATATGGCGACAAATGTCGCAAAATATCATCCCGAAAAATCAATATGCGTATTCAACCTCGAAATGTCGAAGGAACAGCTTGTAAAGCGTATGCTGTCCTCTGAGGGAAGAATTTCAAGCGAGCTTATGTCAACGGGCAGATTTGACCCTGCACAGTGGAGAAATCTTGCCGATGCCGCATTCGTACTGTCGAATATGAATATCTACATAGACGACAGCTCAGCGATAACGGTCAATGAAATGAAGGCAAAGCTGCGCCGTGTCGATAATCTCGGGCTGATAGTAATAGACTATCTTCAGCTTATTTCTTCGGGCAGAAGGGATCTTAACCGTGTAAACGAAATTTCGGAAATGACACGAAACCTCAAGATAATGGCAAAGGAGCTTAATGTTCCGATAATCGTACTGTCACAGCTTGCACGTTCCGCCGAAAAAAAGGATGATAAACGTCCTATGCTGTCAGACCTTCGTGATTCGGGTTCTATCGAGCAGGACGCAGATATAGTTCTGTTCCTGTACCGTGACAGCTATTACAACAAAGAGGCAGAGGATCAGAGAGCCTGCAAGTGTATCGTTGCGAAGAACCGTCACGGTGAAACCAACGATATAAACATGATATGGGACGGTCAGTACACGAGATTTACAGATGTGGAGTATGTCCATGCCGAGCAGTAATTTAAAAAATTCCGTTAAAAATACTATAGAACGGTATTCGATGATAAATAAGGGCGATACTGTAATTGCGGCGGTAAGCGGCGGCGCAGACAGCGTCGCCTTGCTGTATGTCTTATATTCGCTGAAAGACGAACTCGGCTTTTCGCTTGCCGCCTGCCATGTAAATCATAATCTGCGTGGTGAGGAAAGCGACAGCGATGAGCGGTTTGTCCGCAGGATGTGCAGATTCCTTGACATTCCGCTGTACACTGCAAGCATAAAGGTAAATGATTTACGGCAAAAGCACGACAGCCTTGAGGAATGTGCAAGGCGGTTAAGATATGAATTCTTCGAGAGCATAAGCAAGGGCAGGCTGATAGCGACCGCCCACACAGCGTCGGATAACTGCGAAACCATTCTCATAAATATGGTCAGAGGCACTGCACTCTCGGGTATATGCGGAATTCCCGCAAAGCGTGACAATATAATCCGTCCGCTGTTATACAACACCCGTGAGGATATAGAACTTTATTGCAGTGAAAACTGTCTTGATTATGTCACCGACAGCACCAATCTGTCCGATGATTACACAAGAAACAGGATAAGGCATAAGGTTGTGCCTTTGCTGAAGGAGATAAACCCCTCGCTTTTCGGTGCGATAAGCAGGCTGTCGCAGTCTGTGTCGGACGATGACAGGTATCTTGACAAAATAGCATCTGAGCTTATGGAAAAGGCTCGCACCACCGATGATAAATATGATGTCGGTATACTGCGCACCGCCGATGAGTGCATACTTCGCCGTATCGTTACGATGATTTTCAAAGATAACGATATACCGCCGAATATGAAAGCGGTTGAAAGCTGCGTAGGAATTATAAGAGCCGGACAGGGAAAGATAAACCCGTGCCAGTTCAGATTTGTTCAGATAAGAAAGAAAAAGCTGTTTGTTGTTACAGACCGTGAGAAATTCAGACGAAATTAATGTGATAAACAGCTTAAAAATGATTATCGCCGTTGCTTTTTCGGCATAATCGTGCTATAATGGCTGTATTGCCGTTTTGTTTTCATCGCTTAACATTTATTTAACATAAGCGATGTATTATTTAATACAACGTGATTACGGAGAGAATTAGTAGTGAAAAACATACATGATGACATTGAAAGAGTACTTTTTACGAGCGAGGAGCTTGTAAAAAGAGCTGAGGAAATAGGCAGACAGATAACACAGGACTATAAGGGCGAAGAAGTAACCGTGATAGGCATACTGAAAGGCTCGTTTATGTTCCTGTCGGATGTGTTGAAGAATGTCGATCTTTATACAAAGCTGGATTTCGTAACGGTTCAGTCTTACGGAAACGGCACCACATCCGGAGAGCTAAGACTGACTAAGGATATTTCGGCAGATATAAAGGCCAAACACGTTATTCTTGTCGAGGATATTCTCGACAGCGGAAAAACGCTGAAATTCGTAAAGGATCTTTTCCTTGAAAGAGAGCCTGCGTCGATAAAGGTCTGCACTCTGCTCAACAAGAAAGTCAGAAAATCAGAAGTAATCAAGGCTGATTATATCGGCTTTGACGTTGACAATGTGTTCGTAGTAGGATACGGACTTGACTACGCCCAGCTTTACAGGAATCTTCCTTACATAGGTGAGCTTAAGGTCGAGGCACGTTGAAAGCAACGTCGAGGCTGTAAAAATATAACCGTAGAGGCGGTCGGATGCTATGCAGATACGACCGACAGAAAGGGAAACTGATGAATCAGAACAACAAATTCAAAGGCGTTTTCATTTACCTTGCAGTTATCGTTCTGCTTGTTATCGGTATGGTAACAATGCTTCAGATGAGTGCAACTCCCGGCGAGCATACGACATACTCAAAGGTGATAAGCGAATTTGACAACTACAACGTATCGGGCTACACGCTTGATCTCGGTTCGGGCGAATTACAATACACCCTGAAAAGCGACAACACAAAGAAGTATAAGTATTCCGTACCGAACGTAAGCCTGTTCTTACAGGATACGCAGGGCTACAGAAAGGCATACAACGAAAAGAATCCCGACAGTCAGCTTGTCGAGGACTTCTATCCCGTTTCAGACAACTCGTTCCTGCTGAGCTTCCTGCCTTATCTGCTGATGGTTGCGCTGATGATAGGATTTACATTCGTCATAATGCGTCAGGCGAGCGGCGGCGGAAAGATGTCGCAGTTCTCAAAGGCAAATGCAAGGACTCAGCCTTCAAACGGTCCTAAAATAACCTTTGCCGATGTTGCCGGTGCCGAAGAAGAAAAGGAAGAAATGAGCGAAATCGTTGATTTCATGAAGAATCCCAGAAAGTATCAGGAGCTTGGTGCAAAGATACCGCGCGGTGTTCTGCTTTTAGGCCCTCCAGGTACAGGTAAGACATTACTTGCGAAGGCTGTTGCAGGCGAAGCAAACGTTCCCTTCTTCTCAATAAGCGGTTCGGACTTCGTTGAAATGTTTGTCGGCGTCGGTGCAAGCCGTGTAAGAGATCTGTTCGATCAGGCGAAAAAGCACACCCCGTCAATAATTTTCATAGATGAAATAGATGCCGTAGGCCGCCAGAGAGGTACAGGTCTTGGCGGCGGTCACGATGAGCGTGAACAGACGCTGAACCAGTTACTCGTTGAGATGGACGGTTTCACGGATAATCAGGGCGTAATAGTTATTGCGGCTACCAACAGACGTGATATTCTCGACCCTGCACTGCTCCGTCCCGGACGTTTTGACAGACAGATTACTGTCGGCTATCCCGACATCAAGGGCAGAGAGGCTATCCTGCGTGTTCATACAAAGAATAAAAAGCTCGCTCCCGATATTAGCCTTGCTACAATAGCAAAGGGTACGGCTGGATTTACAGGCGCAGACCTTGCAAACCTTGTAAACGAGGCGGCTCTGCTTGCGGCAAGAAACAACAGAAAGGCTATCACTCAGCCTGATATAGAGGAAGCTACCATCAAGGTGGTTGCAGGTCCCGAAAAGAAGTCGAAGGTTGTAAGCGAGGACGAAAAGCGCCTTACGGCATTCCACGAGGCAGGTCACGCTGTCTGCACATTCCACTGCAAGACGCAGGATCCCGTACACCAGGTTTCAATCATACCGAGAGGTATGGCAGGCGGCTATACAATGTCGCTCCCCGAGCATGACAGGAGCTTCAGAACCAAGACGCAGATGGAAGAAGAGATTATTGTTCTTCTCGGCGGCCGTGTTGCCGAAAAGATTGTGCTTGACGAAATCTCGACAGGCGCAAGCAACGATATTGAACGTGCTACCGACCTTGCAAGAAGTATGATAACAAGATACGGCTTCTCCGAAAAGCTCGGTCCTATCGTATACGGACACGATAACTCGGAAGTGTTCCTCGGCAGAGATTATTCTCAGGGCAGAAACTACTCCGAAAACGTTGCGGCAGAAATTGACGGCGAGATCCGTGAGCTTATTGACACAAGCTACGAAAATGCTAAGCAGATACTGCTCAGCCACAGAGATCAGCTCGACAAGGTCGCTCATTACCTTATGGAACATGAGAAGATTGACGGCGAGGATTTCTACAAGCTGATGAACGGCGAACCGCTTGATGATAATACAGCCACTCCCGTCAGCGAAAACAGTGATACCGCTCCTGCCGATTGCGAGGATACCGCAGAGGCCACCGGCGATAACAACGACGAAACAAACGAATAAATGCATCTTTACATTCGCTCCCTTTTTCAAGGGAGCGATTTTTTTTGCAGATACAAAAAAATCCGTACCGGCAGCTCACCGGTACGGATTTTATGAAAAACAGATTATTATTAAAGCCTCACTGTGAAATATAGTGCCAACACCGCTTAAAACATTTTCCGTACGGACAAGGCACTAATAATTTCGTGAGTGTATCAGTGCAACTGCTCTAACATTGACTCT
>ULNP01063844.1_pt1 | contig 16209 bp, 10 predicted proteins | sample 1951941 | NCBI WGS metagenome assembly ULNP01 (sample SAMEA4835579, study PRJEB28245) | human gut metagenome | biome: gut microbiome; material: fecal sample | place: Denmark | collected 2008
CCTTACGCATCAGCAAGGCTGGCCCCGGCCCCATGGCGGTGGGGCCAGCCCTTTATTATGTAACAAGGAGGTTTCCTTTATGAGCGCACCTGCTGCCAAGACAGTGACCCGCACTCCTTTCAAAAAATGGTGTGATGAAAACGTTGGCCTTTTGTTCCTGATTCCCTGGATCATTGGTTTTGTGGTGTTCAAGCTGTATCCGTTTGCCACTTCCCTGTTCTACAGCTTTACGGATATGAACTTCTTTGACGGCATTACCAAGTACGGCCTGATGAACTACATCTACATTTTCACCAACAAGAAAACGCTGACCTCGTTCATCATCACCTTCCGTTATGCCCTCATCACCGTTCCCCTCAAGCTGATTTTTGCTTTGTTCATCGCTTACATCCTGAACTTCAAGATCAAGTGCGTCAACCTGTTCCGTACCATCTACTACATTCCCTCCATCCTGGGCGGCTCTGTTGCCATTGCCGTTCTGTGGAAGGCCCTGTTCAAAGAGGATGGCATCATCAACATGCTGCTCTCCTTTATCGGCATTCAGGGGCCCAGCTGGCTGGCTGACCCCGATTACGCCATGGTCGTTATCATTGTGCTGCGTGTATGGCAGTTCGGCTCCGCCATGGTGCTGTTCCTTGCCGCATTGAAGGGCGTTTCGGTCGACCTGTACGAAGCCGCCACCATCGACGGTGCTTCCAAGACCCGCCAGTTCTTCTCCATCACCGTGCCGATGATCACCCCCGTTATCTTCTACAACCTCGTTACCCAGATTGCTCAGGCGTTCCAGGAATTCAACGGCCCCTACATTATCTTTAATAATGGCGGCCCCCGCGGTTCCGTCACGCTGGTTTCGCTGCTGGTTTACAACTATGCGTTCAAGAGCAACGAAATGGGTATGGCCTGCGCCATGGCCTGGGTCATGTTCATCATCATCGCCCTGCTCACTGTCATCGCATTTGGCAGCCAGAAGCATTGGGTCTACTATGCTGACTGATTGAAGGAGGAATTGATTTATGGGTATGAAAGCACGCGCCAATGTGGCAACCTTCTTCAAGTATTTTGTTCTGATTTTGATGGGCTTTATCATGGTGTACCCGCTGCTGTGGATGGTGGGTTCCACTTTTAAGACCAACGCCGAAATCTTTACCAGCCTTTCCCCGTTTACCGCGCATCCCACCCTGGATGGCTATTATAACGCCGTGACCAAAACTTACGGCGGCGATATCACCATCTGGCGTGCATTCCTGAACACCTACAGCTACGTTATCCCCAAGGTTGTGTTCACTGTTATTTCTTCTGTCATTGCTGCTTACGGTTTCAGCCGTTTCAAGTTCAAGGGCCGCGATTTCCTGTTCGGCGTTATGATCATGACGCTGTTCCTGCCGCAGGTTGTTCTGAACGTTCCGCAGTACATGATGTACAACAAGTTTGACTGGATCAACAACCCCCTGTACCCCGCCCTGTGGGTGCCGTCCCTGTTTGCTACCGAGACCTACTTCGTCTACCAGCTGGTGCAGTTCATGCGCAGCATCCCGCACGACCTGGACGAAGCCGCCGCCATTGACGGCTGCGGCCCGGTCAAGATCCTGTACAAGATCATCTGCCCCATGCTCAGCCCCTCTCTGGTCGCCTGTGCGCTGTTCCAGTTCATGTGGAGCTGCAACGACTTTATGGGTCCCCTGCTTTACGTTACTACCCCGCGCAAATACCCCATGGCAATCTTTGTTAAGCTGTCTATGGACAGTACCAGTGAAGGCATTCAGTGGAACCGCATCCTTGCCTTGTCCCTGATTTCCATTATCCCGCAGCTGCTGGTTTTCTTTGCCGCTCAGGATTCCTTTATTGACGGCATTGCCGCTGGCAGTGTAAAGGGCTAAGGCAACACCGCACAATCCCCGCCTTGCGGCTTAAGCACCGCTCCGGCAGCTGCGGCACGGCATCTGCGTTGCCAAAATGCTCGATAAGACATCCAGTATTATCTGCGCTTTTGGCTTGGCATCTGCCGCACCTCGCTCGCCGTATCGGCACTTAGAATTATGCGGTATTGCCCTAAGCTTCAAGTTTTTTCCAAAACTTTTGATCTCTTTGCGCCCAAACCACCACACAGGCTGCCCCGTACCGCTGCAAAAGGGGGTACCGGGCAGCTTTTATTTTGAAAACTCCGGCCACTGGCTTTTCTCGCTTTTGGCCGTTCCTAATATTCAGGATGCAGCCGGAATAAAAAAGCTTTCGGCTTTCTGCTGTATTCCGGCACATGATGGTGCCTTTTCTGCTGATCCCTTTGCATCGCTCTCCCCTGCCCTGCTTATCCGTTAGGGGCAAAACAAAAGCGGCTGCCTGTTGGCAGCCGCCGGGGGTTGTGGTTTTGTGCTGTAACATTTTTGGCCTTATTTTTCCGGTTTGTTTACCCGCTTGAAATATTGGCGGTACTGCTGGGGCGAAAGCCCTGTGGCATCTTTGAACACCCGCCGGAAATGCGCGCTTGTCATAAAGCCTGTCTTTTCCGCCACGCTGGAAATGCTTTCGTTGGTCTTTTCGATCATGTTCTGCGCCGCTTTGATGCGTACGCCGTTGATGTATTCGATCAGGCTCAGGTTGATGGTCTTTTTGAACAGACGGCTGAGGTAATACGGGCTGATGTAAAACTGGTTGGCAATGCTTGTCAGGGTCAGCTTCTCGGCGTAATGCTCCGCAATATAGCCTTGGATCTGGCTGACGATGCGGTTGGTCACCCGGCCGCTGTCGCCCCCCAGCTCATGCTGGTTTTCGCACATCTTTTTCAGCTGCAACAGCAGCGTGGCCAGCAGCATTTTGCGGGTCACAGCGCTTTCGGAGCTGTTTTCGTCCTGCATCTGGATCAGCTGCTGCAGGATGGAGTAGATATAGTTCTGCTGCTTAACCGTGATGTTGCTCAGCAGGTGGTTGTTCTCCTCGCTCATAAAGCTGAACAGGTCAATCTCCGGGAAAGCCCCGCTGATCTCCTGCAGATACTCGCGGCTGAAATTGCACACAATGCGGCTGGTGGGGCCATCCCCTACCGAACCAGTCTTGTGGATCTGGTTTTCCCCAATCAGGATCACATTGCCTGCATTGACGATATAGGCGGAATCCTCAATAAAATAGCGCCGCGCGCCTTCCACTTCATAATACAGTTCATATTTGTGGTGTGTGTGGAAACTTCCCATATCGTAGCTATGCTCGCGGTCGATCATATCGATATAAAAGTCCACATGGGGGGAATAGGTATATTCCTTGACCATCCTGTTCAAACCTCCCGCCACGCCCCGCCCAAGCATTTTTGCCAATTTTAGGGCAGAACGCGCTTCAATTTTGTTGATTTATTTCATATTAACACATTTCTTGTTGAATTTCAAAACTTTTTTCATCTTTTATGGAGGAAATTATCGTATGAAACTCGCTCTCGTTCGTGCCTGCACCCGCAGCGCCTGTTTTGAGCTGCAAAACAACACCTGCTATACCGCCCCTGCCCCGTTCCGGGTTCAGCTGAACGGCCAGACTGTGCTGGAAGCCTGCTGCACCAACGTGTTCAGCGTGTTCAGCCTGGAACCCGGCAAAACCTACCGCCTGGAAGTGCTTGCCACTGATGGCGATACCGGTACACTGGACTTTGCCACCGCGGCGGAAAGCTTTTTTGTAGATGCTTCCCGCTATGGCCTGGTGAATGACGGCGTGACCGACAACACCGCCTTTTTGCAGGCTGCGCTTTCCACCTGCCCGCCGGGCGGCACGGTGTATGTACCCGCCGGTACTTACCGCACCCAGAGCCTGTTTTTGTGCAGCAACACCACCCTGTACCTGGAAAAAGGCTGCACCCTGCTGGGCGGCACCGACCGCCGCGAATATCCCATCCTGCCCGGTGTGCTGCCCTGCGCCGATGAACAGCACGAAGCCTATCTCGGCGGCTGGGAGGGAAACCCGCTGGACTGCTTTGCCGGTTTGATCAATGTCATCAATGCCGAAAATGTGACCATCACCGGCGAAGGCTGCATCAACGCCAACGCCGACAACGGCGACTGGTACCAGCACATCAAGGTGAAACTTATCGCCTGGCGGCCGCGGCTCTTCTTTACCAGCAAAGCCAAGAATGTGACCCTGCATGGTGTGGAGGTGTGCAACAGCTTCTCCTGGACCATCCACCCCACCTACTCGGACGGGGTGAATATCCTGCAGCTGCAGATCCACAACCGTGCCGACAGCCCCAACACCGACGGCATTGACCCCGAAAGCTGCAAGAATGTGAACATCATCGGTGATTCCATCCATGTTGGCGATGACTGCATCGCTCTCAAGTCCGGCAAACTCTTCCTTGGCACTGTGATGCATACCCCCTGCGAGAATGTGACCATCCGCAACTGCAACCTGAACCGCGGCCATGGCGGCCTGGTTATTGGCAGCGAGATGAGCGGCGGCGTGAAAAATGTGGTGATGACCCAGTGCCTGATGGACCACACCGACCGCGGCCTGCGCATCAAGACCCGCCGCGGTCGCGGCAAGAACGCCGTGATCGACGGGCTGGTGTTCCGCAACGTGGAAATGCGCCATGTGCTGACCCCTTTCGTCATCAACATGTTCTACTTCTGTGACCCGGACGGCAAGAGCGACTATGTACAGAGCCATGACCCCCTGCCGCTGGACGATGCTACCCCCCGCCTGGGCAGCCTGACGATGGAAAATATCACCGCCACCGACGCCGAGTATGCAGGCTGCTGGTTCAGCGGTCTGCCGGAGCAGCCGGTTGAAAAAGTGGAGATGAACAATGTCAGCATCTCCTTTGCCGAAAACGCCGGGGCTGGCCACGCCGCCATGATGTGCGGTGCCGCCGAATGCAGCAAGCTGGCGATCTGGGCCGAAAACGTGAAGGAGATTCACTTCCACAATGTCAAACTGGAAGGCTATGCAGGCGAACGCCTGAACTTTATCAACGTTGGCAGCTTTAAGGAGGATTAAGCCATGACCCATGAAGAGATTTTGACCACCCTGGGCAATTATGTGGATTATCTGATTGCCGGCAGCTCTGCCGAAGCCCCACTGTGGAACATTGAAAAGGTGTGCAGCGGCAAGCCCAATAAATGGAACTATGTGGACGGCTGCATGATCACCGCCTGCCTGAGCCTGTACAAGACCACCGGGGATGAAAAGTTCCTGAAGTTCTCCCGCGATTTTGTAGACTACTTTGTCAAGGATGGCGGCGAGATCTACACCTTTGACGCCAACGAGCATAACCTGGACAACATCAACCAGGGCAAAAACCTGTTTTCCCTGGTTGATTTGACCGGCGAACAGCGCTACCGGGATGCCATCAACACCATCCGCGCCCAGCTGGACACCCAGCCCCGCACCAAGGATGGCAATTTCTGGCACAAAGCCATCTACCCGTGGCAGGTTTGGCTGGACGGCACCTATATGGCACAGCCATTCTACATGGAATACGAGACCCGCTACAACGGCATGAAGGGCTGCCAGGACAGTTATAAGCAGTTCATGAACATCAAAAAGTACATGCGAGACCCCAAAACCGGCCTGTACTACCACGGCTATGATGAAAGCCGCCAGATGTACTGGGCCGATCCTGTAACCGGCTGCAGCGCAAACTTCTGGCTGCGCGCCATGGGCTGGTTCCTGGTTGCCATGGTGGATGTTCTGGAGCGCATGGACGAGCAGATGTATTACGAATACCGCGCCATTATGGCTATGTTCAAGGAAGCCGTGGAAGCCATGATCCAGTTCCAGGATGCCGAGACCGGCATGTTCTGGCAGGTCATTGATAAAGCCGGCGTACCGGGCAACTATCTGGAAACCTCCGGCAGCTCCCTGTTCGCTTACGCCGTGCTCAAAGGCGTGCGGCTGGGCTACCTGCCCAAGCGGTTCCGCGCTTACGGCGAAAAGGCATTCTATGGCACCTGTGACAAATACCTGGGCGTGAACGATAAGGGCGAGCTGCAACTGTCCGGCATCTGCCTGGTAGCCGGTTTGGGCGGCGCCACCCGCCGCGATGGCAGCCTGGAATACTATTTCAGCGAGCCAGTTGTGGAAAACGACGCCAAGGGCGTCGCCCCCCTGCTGCTGGCCTATACCGAAATGATCATCCAGTAAGGAGGTTCCGCTGTTATGGCCATATTTACCGTTGGTGCCCGCCTGCATGATTACGGTAAGGGCACGCCCGATGAGCTGTTTGGCAAGGTTTCCGCAGACGGGTTTGCCTGCGTGCAGCTGGCCTACAAAAAATGCGTGCCCGGCGTTGCCAGCTATGCGGACGTTACCCCGCAGCTGGTGCAGAGCACGCTGGAAGCACAAAAGAAGCACAACATCGCTGTTGCCGTGCTGGGCACCTATGTGGAGCTTGCCATCGCGGACGAAGTGCAGCGCAGCGCCAACGCAGCGGATTTCAAAAGCCAGCTGGCCGTGTGCAAGGCGCTGAACGCGGGCTGCATTGGCACCGAGACCACCGGCATGCACAAGCAGCCCGCCGGCACCACCCGCGAGCAAGCCCAATATATGCTCTGCAAAAGCCTGGAAACCATTCTGCCGGAAGCTGAGCGCCTTGGCGTGACCGTTGCCATTGAGCCCGTTGTTGGCGACAGCACCAACACCCCGCAGGCAGCGCGGCACATCCTGGATATGATGCAAAGCCCCGCGCTGGGGGTCATCCTGGACATGAGCAACCTGGTCAGCTTTGAGGGCAAGGACAACCAGCAGCCCCTGTGGGACGCCATGGGCGAGCTGCTTGGGGACAAAATCAAGGCCGTACACTTTAAGGGCAAGGACTTTGCGCCGGACGGCACCATGCTGCACACCAGCCTGGAAGATTCCTGCACCGATTACGCCGGTGCCTTTGCCATGCTGCGCACCCTGCCGCAGCCGTTGCCCGTTCTGCGCGAGGAAGCCGTGCCCGCCCGTGCTGCCAGCGATATTGCTTTTATCAGACAGTTTTTCTAAGGTGTAATGCCGCTTCTTTTTGCCCCACCGGACCGGAGTATTTGCACTGATACCATGGAAGCCTTTTTGTGAAAGGAACCGATTCAATATGGAATGCAAGCTTGTAACCGTTGCCGTGGATGGCAGCGCTGAATTTACCACCCTGACCGCCGCTGCTGCCGCGCAGGACCCCGCCCAGCCGCTTCACTTTGTGCTGGGGGCCGGGACCTATTATGAACGCCCGTTTTTGGAACTGGCGGATTACATCATCACCGGTGCCGGGATGGGGCAGACCGTGATCTCCGCCGGGGCCGCCGGGCGCGACCCCTGGCCTGGCGAGGAGCGCACCGGTACCTTTCGCAGCCAGACGCTTTTCCTTGGCGGCGGCAGCGCCCGGCTGGAGCACCTGACCGTGGAAAACACCGCCGGTGATGGTGCGGACCGCGGCCAGGCGCTGGCGGTATATGCCGATGCCAGCCGTGTGTGCATGGTGGATGTTTCCCTGCACGGCAACCAGGATACGCTGTTCACCGCTCCCCTGCCGCTGGCCGTGCGGCAGAAAAACGGCTTCCGCGGTCCGCGGGAGAACACGCCCCGGCTGGACACCAAACAATACTACCGTGACTGCGAGATTTCCGGCAACATTGATTTCATTTTCGGCGGGGCCAACGCGGTGTTTGACCATTGCCGCATTGTGCCCGTTGCCCACCGCGGCGTTACCAGCTATATTGCCGCCGCCAGCACGCCGCAGGGCAAGCCGGGCTACCTGTTTGCCAACTGCACCGTGCAGGGCAACAGCCCCGCAGGCAGTGTCTATCTGGGCCGCCCGTGGCGGCAGTATGCCCGCGTGTACTGGCTGGACTGCAATTTAAGCGATGAGATCATCCCCCTTGGGTGGGACAACTGGTCCGACCCCGCCAACGAGGAAACCGTTCACTTTGGCGAGTACGGCTCCAAAGGCCCCGGTGCCCCCAAAGCAAGCCCCGCCCGCGCCGGTTACGCCGCCCTGAATGATGAAGCCTCCGCCCAGGAAATGCGCGCCATGCTGGCTGAATTCCGGGCCGACTTCGGTGCAGAAGCGTAACAAACTCTTTGCGGAGCTGCCAATTATAACATTCCACCTCCTCCTAAGGCAACACCGCACAACGAATGATTTTATGTTTCTCCGCGGCGGGGTGAGAGCATCCCGCCCTACTGGTATTTTAGAAGGTTAGCCGCGCAGAATAAAATGTTCTGTAGGGAATGGTCTTGACCGTTCCGGGGCCTTGTCCAAATCTGGCATAATGAGATTTGTGACCGGGCCCGTCCGGCGGCCAGAGGGCTGGCCGCCCCACTTTCCCCTACCGCCCTGCTGCCCACACTCAGGATATAACAACAGCCCCGGCTCTGCAAACGCAGAACCGGGGCTGTAATACTTAAATGATACCTATGTACCTTATTTACCGCCCATGAAAGCCGGCAGAGGTTTGTCCTCTTTGAGCCACTGGTGGTATTCGGCGGTGGCGGCAAATTCCACGTCACCGGCGGAGTTCAGCGCAGTCTCAACGGAGTCCTGAATAACGCCAATGATGAAGCCAACGCCGACGACCTGCATGGCAATATCATTGGAAATGCCAAACAGCGAGCAGGCCATGGGGATGAGCAGCAGCGAACCGCCCGCAACACCGGAAGCGCCGCATGCGCCCAAAGCCGACATGATGGACAGCAGGATGGCGGCAGGCACGGAGACCTGCATGCCCAGCGTGTTGGCGGCAGCCAGCGTCATGATGGTGATGGTAATGGCAGCGCCGTCCATATTGATGGTTGCGCCCAGCGGGATGGAGACGGAGTAAATATCCTTATCCAGGCCCAGCTTTTCGCACAGAGACATGTTGACCGGGATGTTTGCGGCGGAGCTGCGGGTGAAGAAAGCGGTCAGGCCGCTTTCACGCAGGCAGCGGAACACCAGTGGGTAGGGGTTGCGGTGCAGGTAGATAAAGATGATGAACGGGTTGATCACCAGCGCCATCAGCAGCATGGTGCCCACCAGCAGCAGCAACAGGCGCCCGTACTGGGTAAAGATGGATAGGCCGTTGTCCGACACGTTGGTAAACACCAGACCCATAATGCCAAACGGCGCCAGGTTGATGATCCACCGCACAATGGCAGAAATTGCATCCGCCGTGTTGGCCATAAAGTTCTTGGTGGTATCGCTGCCCAGCTTTTTCATGGCAAGGCCGAACAGGCAGGCCCACATCAGGATGCCGATATAGTTGCCGTTCATGATGGAAGCAACCGGGTTAGAAACAATGTTGGAAAGCAGGGTGTGCATCACATCACCCAGGCCCTGGGGCACCACATCCGCCGTGGCAGCTTCCGCCAGAACCAGCGTCTGCGGGTACAGCTTGCTGGTCACAACGCTGAGCGCAGCCGCCACAAAGGTGGTGAGCATGTACAGCCAGACCACCGTACCAAAGCGGCGGTCCAGCTTGGAGGAGCCCTGCGCCAGTGCACTGGCAACAATAACAAACACCAGCACCGGTGCAACGCCTTTCAGCGCGCCGACAAACAGGTTGCCGAATTCTTCGATCCATGCAGCACCGGGGCAGATCAAAGCCAGCACCGAACCGACCACCAGGCCGATTGCAATGCGCAAGATCAGGCTGGTGGAGTTGTACTTGGCAGCCAGCGTTTTGGCCGCTTTTGTGAGTTGATTCATAACGATTCCTCTTCCCTATTTTAATTGGGTTTGGCAGATGTTCCGCACCTGCCCATTCCGCAGCCGCCCGCACAAACGGTTTCGCGGAATGTTTTCCATTATACCGCAATCGTTCAAGATTGCAAGAGGCGGACAGGTGTGCCCTGTGGAAAAACAATCTATTTTTATCGTTGATACGAAGTAAAAAATATTTAAAAAATGTTTTTGTGGACAATATATCTGTGTTCCGTTCGTGGACATTTCGTTGTATGAAAGAGGGCAGCATACGAATACACTGCCCTTTTATCTTGCTTTATTGGGAACACGGTTTAGAGCCAGATTCAGGGCCACAGGGAAACGCAGGCATATGGAAATTCGCCTGACAGCTTGTGGTAAACCTTCATATGGCCTTTTTTCCTCACTGATACCGGAGCGGTAATCATCTCTCTGCTTTTGGCAGGGCAATAAACAACTTAAAAGCCAAGACAAAGAAAAAGAGCCTCAAGCCAAAGCTTGAAGCTCTTTGGTGCGGATGAAGGGATTTGAACCCACACTCTTTTAAGGGAACTAGAACCTGAATCTAGCGCGTCTGCCAGTTCCGCCACATCCGCTTATTTTGTTTGGCCGCCTCACCGGCGACGAGTATTATTATAACCAAGTATCCCCCTTTTGTCAACACTTTTTGAAAGTTTTTTTATTATTTTATGCCTTTTTAGTTTCGTCAAAATACCGTTCGTTTCATCGTCATTTATTTCCCATATCTTACAAAGTTTTTCCTGTTTTTGTTTCCCGAACTCCCCTTTTTCATCCGAAATTCCTCTTTCCAAAAGAAAAGCACAAAATTTCCTTTGTGATTTTTTCAAAAAAGAGTAGCGATATTTTTTTCTTTTCCCGTAAAAGGTTGACTTTTATAAGGCTGCGGAACGGTCAATCCCGTTCCCTACAGCATTTTTTCAGCATGTGGCTAATGATACAGTGCCCTATCGTGCTTTTCATCCGCGGATGGATTTCAAAGTTTTATTTTAGGCAACACCGCACAATTCCCGCCTGACGGCTTAAGCACCGCTCCGGCGGCTGCGGCACGGCATCTGCGTTGTCAAAATGCTCGATAAGACATCCAGTATTATCTGCGCTTTTGGCTTAGCATCTGCCGCACCTCGCTCGCCGTATCGGCACTTAGAATTATGCGGTATTGCCTTTACAACTTCACAAGTATCTCCCCCGCACCGGAATCCGATTGCCCTTCTCCCCTATCCCCCAACCGCGCGTACCGTTCATCTTCATCCGCTCCCCCACCCCAAAACAAAAGGCATGTGCCCCCTTATCTCTATCATAAGGTGGGCACATGCCGTTACATTATCATGATTTTATCACGCCAAAGTCATCAGGCAATGCAGCCATCGGCAAAGCTGTTGCGCTTGGCTTTCTCTTTCTGCTGGTTGCGCTTGGCGATGATTTCTTTGCTCAGGCCAATACGGTTGGTCTTGAAGTGGAAGAACGGGCGTTCCGGTACGGTGAAAATCTCCACCGGACGCATGTAACGTTCCGGCAGGCAGGCATTGATCTTATCGCGCACATCGTCCAAGGTGTAGCCATCTTTGAGCTGGACGTACAGGTACGGCAGGAAGCAGCCCTCGTGCTCATCATCCGGCACGATAACAAAGAACTCGTCCTTGATGCCCTTGATGTCGGCATCAGCCACGATGTTCTCCAGCGGCTGCACCATCAGGTCGCCGCCGCCAAAGCGCGGGGATGCGCCGCGGGTCATCGTGTAGAGCACACCGTCCTCGGACATATAGCCGATATCGCCGGTGTGCAGCCAGGTCTTGCCGTCTGCGTGAACCTGCAGTGCCTTGGCGGTTGCTTCGGGGCGGTCATAGCCCAGCATCACGCCGGGGCCCGTCATGCAGATCTCACCGGGGGTATTGTAGGTCAGCTCTTCCTGGGTGCCGGGCTTGAAGATGCTGATGACGCTGTGGATCATCGGCACACCAACGTTGCCGTCACGCACCGGGAACGGAGCCATGGGCAGAGTGGCGTTGGAGCCGGCCTCGCTGCTGCCGTAGCCGGCAGTAAAGCGCAGGTTGCAGTTATGCTGCTTGAGGAACTCCTCAACATTGCGCAGCTGCTTGTTGTTGAATGCCTCGCAGCCGGCGCCGATGGCCAGCATGTGGGACATATCATAGTCAGCCGGAAGACGCTTGCTGCGGCGGATAACCTCCACAAACATGGGGATCAGGGGCCAGTTGTTGGGGCGGTAGCGCATCATTTCCAGGTCAACATCGTACACATCCACAAACGGATCCAGAATGAGCAGCATACCGCCGGCCAGGGGCAGCAGCATCATGGAAACCACAACAGCGATCAGAGCCGGGGGCAGGATGGTCAGCAGCCAGGTGGGGCGGAATTTATCCGAAGAGCCATAAAAGTTCATCTGGGCCAGCACGCCGATGATGCTGTGTGCAGAATGGATGACCTGCTTGGAAGGGCCGGTGGAACCGCTGGTGTAGGCGCGCAGCAGCGGGCGGTCAATGTTGACAGGAGCGGGCACAAAGCCGCGAAAACGCTGGCCCATGTTACAGAAATCAGCCCACATCATGGTATCAGAGCCACGGGCGGGAACATCCGGATACAGGGCATCCAGGGAATGCTGCAGGTAAACCGGCATAGCGGCGCGGTCGCCGCTTTCCAGAGCGGGAACGATAACATAGGTATTCACGTTGGTCTGCTCACGGTAGGCTTCGATTTCGGCCTTGGAGAAGAAGTCGTGAACAAAAATCACCTTGGCATTGGCTTTCTGAACAGCTTCAATGTTTTCTTCCAGGGTGTTGTCACGGCACAGCAGCGAAGCGCCGATGCGCTCGGCTGCCAGCAGCAGATAAATAAATTCCGGCACAGAACGCAGGAACACGGGGATCTGGTCCCCCTGCTTGATGCCAAGCACCTGCAGAGCGCGGGCGGTGGCGTCTACCTTACGGAACACGGTACCCCAGGTGATATCCACGCCATAGTAGTGCATGGCAACCACGTTAGGGTCTGCAGCGCGCACGGAGAGGTACTGCTCCACGGTGCAGGCCGGAACCTGGATACCGCGCAGAACTTCTGGATAGAACTTCATCCAGGGGCGGTCAATGCTGGGCTTGCCAGTCAACATCGCGTTTTCATTCATTGCAATTTCCTCCAAATGTCTTTCCCTTATAGTTGCAGGGAATTAAATTATCCAAATCAAATCACGCCAAACCTTTATGGCGCTTTCCCCTGCTGTGCACATCGTTGCACAGCGTCGCCGAACCATAATGCTACAATTATCTTCGGTGCTGAACATAGTATACCATTCCTGTTTACGGAAAGCACGAGAATCCCATGGCACAAATTTCCAGAAATTGATTCCGCATGATTCACTTTTTTCACATGGATTTTCACGCTTTGGCATGGAGTTTTCTTGCAATTTCATTTTCCTTGGTGCAACAAAAGCCCCAGCTACCGCAGCAGCCAGGGCTTTATGTTTATGCGTATGTATGTTGTATTTTTAGATTTTATTCATCCAGCTCTCTTGCAGTTCTTCCATTTCACCACTTTTGGCGCGGGTAATCAGATGGATTCCCTGCAGGACATGATGGATGTGCTCCGCAATGGCGTTGCGCTCTTTTGTCACGTTCTGGTCATCCAAATTCCAGACCTGATCAAAATATTCACTCAGGCGGTCTTCCATCACACTGTTGTTGACCATTGCAATCCGGTTGATGGGGCAGTTGTTATCCAGCCGAAGATACGATGCAGCGCCAGAAAGAAACATATTGGGGTCCGCCACATACTGGAAATCGTTCACAATGCGGCCGCTGATCAAGCGGAATTCAAGTTTTTCACGCTGCTTGCAAAGCTGCAGCACATAGCTGATGCACCGGCTGCGCTGATCCGGGGTAAGGCTGACCTTGTAACTGAAAAAGTCCAGCTCGCCGGAAACCGCCATGGAGGAAAATGCAGCTTCATAAATCAGGATGCGGATGTTTGTTTCCTCCACCACACCTTTGGCAAGGTTGTGTACGCTACGCAGCTCCGCAGGGGTAGCACCCAAAAAATCTTTCAGCTCGGCCTCGTGGGCGGTCAGGATCTCTTCAAACAAGTCATCCGGCAGCAGAAGCTCATTCAGGTGGCCGAACATCCACCGCAGATTGGAGGCCAGCAGCGTGTGCATATAGTCGTACTGGCTGATCAGCTGGCGCATGCTGGTATCGCGGAAAAGCTGGTCATCCCGCACGCAGAGCTTGGAGAAGTTATCATACAGGCTTTCGCAGTTCTGCGGGTCCTCGGTGGCGGTAACGGCGGCGCAGCGGCTGTGGCTAACCAGCAGGCCGGTAATGGCAAAATCGCCCTTGACCACAAACACCGCGCGCCCGGCAGCCGCGGTGCTGCCAAACAGCTTGAAATGAATATGGCTGAAGTTGGTCAACACGTTGATAATGAGCGCGGCATCATAGATGGGGTCCCATTTTTCGCGGCTGATATCGATCATCAGCTTGAAATAGACGTTATCATAGCTGCGCTGGTCCACCAGCTGGCCGTTTTGCAGGTTGGCAACTTTCAGGCGGTATTCGCGCGCCATTTCCATCAGGTCCATCACAGCCACAATGTCCAGCTGGCTGACGCGGCGCAGCACGGGGTGCGCCATTTTGGTCAGGTATTGCAGCATGTTCAGCTCGGCCCAAAAGTCCGTATAGGGGCCAATGCGCGCCTCGCCGCTGTCCAGCTCCTCTTGCAAATAATCATATTCAGCAATCAGGTTATCATAAATGGCGGCTTTCAGGTCACTGGGGATGCTAACGCTGTATTCCCGCAGCAGCAGGTCACGGCCATCATCGGTGGCTTCATCCACCACGCAGGCACTGATGCCCTCCATCACGCGCTTTTCAGTCTTTTTGGCAGGCAGCATGCGGCCGCTGACCCATTTGCTGATATAGGAAACATCGTATTGCAGGCGCTTGGCCAGGGTATAGTTCTTGACTTCCGCAACTTCCAGCAAATGCTCCAGCAGAATGCTGAATCTATTTTTATCTTCCATTGCACCAAATCCTCTTCACCCATTTAGTTTGCACTTTTCTTTTATTCTATTATACAAGTTCCATATTTCGATTGCAAATTCAAATGATAACAGGTAAGGAGAAAACGAAGAAAATATATTAAAATCTTTCACAATTCGCGGCCGCATTCTTTGGCATCCATGCCAGTTTGTTGTTTTTTTGTTGTTTGAACTGACAAAGTTTGTTGTCCTGCTTGTGATATCCTCCAAAAATTATACTTCGCGCGCCATATTTGCCAAATTTAGCCGCAGCTTTTTAGTAGGTTTTGCCCTTGCACCGGCCTGATGTGTTCGCCATGTTTTTGTGTGTTGCCTTTATTATGCGGGTAAGGTAAATTGCGATTTTTTAATCGTGTACTATTTCTAGCTTTCGGCGGGGTGGGGTCACCCCGCCCTACTGGCCTGGCAAATATTTCACCGAACCTATGCCCACAAATACAAAAATGCCGCAGCAGACTGTTACATCTGCTGCGGCATTTTTATTTAGAGGTTAATGGGCTGGTTACAGCTCATTGTTCGGCTGTGGGATTACTGCAGAACGCCGGTGTTCTTATCAAAGTGATAAGTGCGGCCGTCGATGACTGCATCGCCCTTAGCCATGGTGCCATAGATCGGGTCGAAATAGTAACGCTTGTCAGCGCTCCAGCCCTTGATCATGTGGCCCTGTGCATCGTAACGGACCCACTTGCCGGTGCCATCGGGCCTATCAGCCCACTGGCCAGCTTCGGATTCCTGATAGACATCCTTGCTGGTGGCTTTCTTGCCCTGATCAACAGAGTCCAGCCAGTACCAAGCATCGGAAGCCGGGTCATAGATTTCCTTGCCGCGGCCTTCCAGACCCTGGCGAACGCCATTTTCGTACCAGTAATCGGCGCCATTGATGGTTACCCACTGTTTATCAAGGCCAATGCCGGTGTTCTGATCGAACGCGCACGGTACGCCGTCAATTTCGGTAACACCCTTGGCCATGGTGCCAAAGGTCGGGTCAAAGTAGTAAGTGCCCTTCTCGGTCGTCTGCCAGCCCTTGATCATGTGGCCGTTCTCATCGTAACGGACCCACTTGCCGGTGCCATCGGGTCTATCAGCCCACTGGCCGGCGGCGGATTCCTGGTAAACGTCCTTGTTGACGGTCATTGCGCCGCCCTGGACAGCATCCAGCCAGTACCAGGCGTCGGAATCGGGATCATAGATCTCTTTGCCGCGGCCGGTGGTACCCTGCTTCACACCCTTTTCGTACCAGTACTTCTTGCCGTTTTCTTCAACCCAGCCGTTCTTCTCGCCGTACTTGGCGGTGTAGTCCTTGCCGTTGAAGTTGACAGCAGCGGTGGTAACGCCGCTGGTCTGCTTTACCGTTGCATCCACGAACTGAGCGCTTGCGCAGTTCTTATCGGTGCAGGTAAAGACAGCCATTGCGGTAATGGTGGTCTTTTCAGCAGCGCCGTGAGCGGTGCGCGTTTCGGGTTCAGTAGACGGTACCTCAGTCGGCTCCGGCACAGCAGTCGGCTCCGGCACAGCAGTC
>ULNP01064028.1_pt1 | contig 16076 bp, 11 predicted proteins | sample 1951941 | NCBI WGS metagenome assembly ULNP01 (sample SAMEA4835579, study PRJEB28245) | human gut metagenome | biome: gut microbiome; material: fecal sample | place: Denmark | collected 2008
TTTTGGCAGACCAGGGATAAGGCGGCGGCTGTCAGAACTGCGGCCGCCGTCTTCTGCAGCTTTTTTGACGGCGTCTTCTCCCCCTCTTTTCCCGCCTTTTTCTCTGTTTTTTTAGGAGACTTTTTCCCGGAACCTTTTTTTCCATTCTTCTCTGTCTCCGGATCCTTCAGGCCGATAAAGACCACAATGGTCCTGGCAGGAACCAGAAACTGCTTCTGCTGTTCCAGACACGGCTCCTTCCCCTCCTCGTAAATGCCGTTTCTGTCCTTATCGTCCGTATTGAAGGCCAGATGCCATTTCATGCCTTTCGGGAGCTTTGGAAGGGCAAATTCATGGGGCTCCCAGTGCATGTTGTAGGCTGTGAAGAAGAAATCGTCGCTGCTTCCGTCCGGCCTCTTCGCATAATCGCCGCAGTACATGATTCCCAGCTGTCTGCGGAAATTCTCAAACTCCGGACACCAGGCCTTGACTCCATGGTAGGAGACGTCCGGGTGGCCGCAGACCAGGTAATCCATGCCCATGGGCTCCTGAGGCATATGGAACACCGGGTGTTTCTTTCTGAATGCAATGACCTGCTTTGTGAACTGGAACAAGTCCCGATTTGTCTCCAGAAGCCGCCAGTCCAGCCAGGAAACGGCGTTATCCTGGCAGTAGGAATTATTATTTCCTCCCTTTGTAGCGCCGAATTCATCTCCCGCCAGAAGGAGAGGCGTGCCCTGGCTTAAAAACAGAATCAGAAGAGCGTTCCGAATCTGCTTCTGCCGCATGCCGACAATCTTCTTTTTGCGGCTTGGTCCTTCCACGCCGCAGTTCCAGGTGTAGTTCCAGGCGCTTCCGTCCTGATTGTTCTCCCCGTTGGCCTCGTTATGCTTCATCTCATAGGAGACAGAATCTGCCAGGGTAAAGCCGTTTGAATGGGCCATGTAGTTGATCACGCCCATATTCCTGGGATTTCTCCTGCTCCTGAAAATCAGGCCGTTCATCTGATCCTCGTCTCCCTTTAAAAGACGCCTCATGTCCACCAGAAAACCGTCGTTGTACTCCGCCAGATGGCGGCTCTTCTCCTGTTTTCCCTTCTCAGAGCCACTCTCCTCCCAGAAGGAGGCGAACAGCTTTGTCCTGGAAAGCCAGGGATCGTCTGCCAGAGACGGGCAGGAGGCGATTCCCGTCAGGTGTATGCCGTCCACATGGTATTCCCGCACCCAGAACCGCACTGCCTCGCTGATAAAGGCAGCACTTTCCTTTCCGGTAAAATACAGTTCAATAATCAGCTCCAGGCCGTTTTTGTGAAGCTCCTTTACAAGAGCCTTGAATTCAGAGGAGGGATTCTTTTTTCCCGGCTTTCCCTCCGAATAGGAGGCCTTGGGGGCAAACAGAAGACTCGGGCCGTAGCCCCAGTAGTTGAGCTTCCCCGTAGGCTCGTCGGGGCCGTAGGGATTGCCGTCCGAGCTGTCCGGCATCATGACCTCCTCAAACTCATTGGGAGGCATCAGCTCCAGGGAGGTGACGCCCAGCTCCCTGAAATACGGGATTTTGTCTCTGATTGCCTGAAAGGTTCCCGGCCGTCCCGCCGTCTTGTCCTTCCGATCCGTTCCCCTCGGCCCCATGGTAAGGCCCCTCGCGTGGATCCTGTATAAAATCATATCCTCATAGGGAATATGAAGAGGCTCGTCGCCCTCCCAGTCAAAATAGGGAAGCTCAAAGGGGGATCTCAGCGGATTTTTCACATGGGACAGCTCTCCCCAGGTCTCCCGGCCCGTAAAAGCGTGTCCAAAGGGATCGGGCTGCTCTGTCCCGTCGCAGATCAGGGAATAGGAAAGCCCTGCAAAATCTCCGCCCAGCAGGCGGATTGTCCGCATATTTCCAAGTCTTGAACCTTCGGGAAAAGGAAAAATCCTCTGTTTTTCCTCCCCTCCCGACGTTTCAAATACAGCCAGGCTTACGTTCTCCCCCTCCGCCATGGTGCAGATGTGGAAGCCGCCTTCTGTCTTGACGGCTCCGGGCGGAAAATATCCCGGCATGCCTTCTGCCGCAGCAAGTTTTTCTATCTTCATGTTGCACTCTCCCATCCCGTCCTAACGGCCGTTCTGCTCCGCTATCCGCTCCGCCAGATCATTCAGATACATCCAGCGCTCCATTTTCTCCTCCAGAAGCGCCTCCGTCTCCTCCTTCTCCTTCATCAGCGCAGCCAGTTTTTCGTAGTCTCTGGCAGCCTTATTGATCTCCGGCCCCAGGGCCTCTGCCTTCTCCTCCAGCGCCGCGATATCGTCCTCAATGGTTTCCCATTCCTTCTGCTCCTTGTAGGTGAATTTCAGCTTTTTCACCTGGCCGTCCTTCCAGCTCTTCCTGGTGTTTTTCTCAGGGCCCCCCTCCATCTCCTTTTCCACGGCTGTTCCTGCAGACGGACTGTTAAGACTCTCTCCGGCAGCCTCTTCCTCCTGCCTTGCGGCCTGATAATCGGTAAAACCGCCCTCATACTGGCGCAGCCTTCCATTACCCTCAAAGGCAAAAATCCGGCGCACCGCCCGGTCCAGAAAATACCGGTCGTGGGATACGGTGATGACAATGCCCTGGAAGCTGTCCAGGTAGTCCTCCAAAATCGTCAGGGTTCTGATGTCCAGATCATTGGTAGGCTCGTCCAGAATCAGCACATTAGGGGCCTCCATCAGAATGCGCAGAAGATAAAGCCGCCGTTTCTCGCCTCCAGACAGCTTTCCGATGACCGTGTACTGCACAGAGGACGGAAACAGGAACCGCTCCAGCATCTGGGAAGCGGAAATGCTTCCCTCCGGCGTCTTCACATACTCCGCCGCTTCCTTAATGTAGTCGATGACGCGCAGCGAATCGTCCATCGCCTCGTTCTCCTGGGAGAAATATCCCAGCTGCACAGTCTGTCCAATCTCAATCTCCCCGGAATCCGGCTGCACCCATCCGGCAATCATCTTCATCAGAGTCGACTTTCCGCTGCCGTTCTGCCCGATAAAGCCCACTCTGTCATTTTTCAGGAAAATATAGCTGAAATCCTGAATCAGAACCTTGTCTCCGTAGGCTTTGCAGATATGCTTCAGCTCAATGGTCGTCCGGCCCAGACGGCTGGAGACAGAGCCCAGCTCCACCTCCTCGTCGTACTCAGGCCCCTTTCTGGCGCTCAGCTCCTCGAACCGCTGGATCCTGCCCTTCTGCTTGGTAGAGCGCGCTCTGGCGCCCCGCTTCATCCACTCCAGCTCCACCCTTAAAATAGACTGGCGTTTCCGCTCTGACGCCTCCTCCATGGCCATCCGCTCCGCCTTCAGCTCCAGAAAGCCCTGATAATTCGTCTGATAGCTGTAGAGCTTTCCCTTGTCAAGCTCCACAATCCTGTTTGTCACGCTGTCCAGGAAATACCGATCGTGGGTGATCATCACCAGCGCTCCCCTGAATTTCTTCAGGTACTCCTCCAGCCAGTCGGCCATACCGCTGTCCAGATGGTTGGTCGGCTCGTCTAACACCAGCAGATCCGCGGTGGAGAGAAGGACGCTGGCCAGAGCGGCTCTCTTTCTCTGGCCGCCGGACAGCGTCTCTATCTTCTCATTCCAGTCTGGAATCCCCAGCGTCATCAGCATGGTTTTCGCCTGTCCTTCCAGATCCCAGACCTGTTCATGGCCCTGATTTTCCCGGATTACGCTCTCTAACACCGTGTATCCCGGCTCAAATACCGGGTTCTGGGGCAGGTAGCGGATGTAGAGATTTCTCCCCTTTACCACGCTTCCCTCATCCGGCTCCTCCAGGCCCGCCAGGATCCGAAGAAGCGTAGACTTTCCAGTTCCGTTAATGCCGATTACCCCGATTTTCTCGCCTTCGTTGACAGAAAAAGCCGTGTCGTCAAACAGCAGCCGCTCTGTATAAGATTTCGTAAGATGTTCAATGGTCAATAAATTCATATCTGTTCTCCTGCTTCCGTTCCAGCCTACTGAATCACCAGTTCAACCGGACAGTGATCGGATCCCATAATCTCCGAGTGGATAGACGCGCTTACCAGCCGGTCCTTCAAGCTTTCTGATACGCAGAAGTAGTCGATTCGCCATCCTGCGTTCTTCTCTCTGGCCTTAAATCGGTAGGACCACCAGGAATATGCCCCTTCTGTGTCCGGGTAAAAATGACGGTAGGTGTCGATAAATCCCGCGTCTAAAAGCTCTGAAAATTTCCCTCTCTCCTCGTCGGTAAAGCCCGCGTTCTTTCTGTTGGTCCTGGGATTTTTCAGGTCAATCTCCCGGTGGGCCACATTCAGGTCTCCGCAGAAAATCACCGGCTTTTTCTCCTCCAGCTTTTTAAGATAAGAGCGGAACGCGTCCTCCCACTCCATCCGGTAGGGCAGGCGGGCCAGCTCGTTCTGGGAATTGGGCGTATAGCAGGTCACCACATAGTAATCTTCGTACTCCGCCGCAATCACCCGTCCCTCGTGGTCGTGGACGTCGATTCCCAGACCATATACCACGCTTAAAGGCTCCTCTTTAGTAAACAGGGCGGTTCCAGAATATCCCTTCTTGTCCGCGTAGCTCCAATACTGATAGTAGCCCGGTATATCAAGGTCAATCTGTCCGGCCTGAAGCTTGCTCTCCTGAATGCAGAAAATGTCGGCGTCAAGCTCTTTAAATACGTCGAGAAATCCTTTTCCCACACAGGCCCGCAGGCCGTTTACATTCCATGAAATCATTTTTTTCATTCTGTTTTGTCTCCTGACTAGCCTCCCGCCCCTTCCCAGGGGCAGGAAAGCGATGATACTGTCAGTATACCATTTTCTTGATTATTTTGGAAGAGAGCAGAGAAAGAGTCACCGGAAAAGCACAGATGATAAGAATTTTTAGTAAAATTTAAGGTTCTTCTCCCCGCAGAAATTTTTCAGATTGTAGAGAATCAGAAATTCATTGATTTCCCGCTGTGATATGTAGTCCTCCAGGCTGCCCCGGTAATACCGGAGGTCAATGAGGTGAATGGATTCGCAGTCTCCAATAAGGAAGGGAACCAGGGCATTTGCAAAGGAATCCTTTACTATCAGCAGACGCCTGCCGTTTTTGTTGGAGGTCTCAATGGTCACCTCCGGGTGGTTTCCATTTAAAAAAATCTGGTACTGATCCTTTTTCTTCAGGTTTTCCGGGGCGTAGACGCTGTCAGAAATCTCCCTGCCAAAATTGTAGGAAACGGTATAGGATGGCTCCTGTTCCCGCGTAAACAGCTCGATGGAATCTCTGCTTCCCTCTGCCTCCAAAACCCTGGAGTCCAGAGAACCCTGAAAGGAGTCTGAGACCTGCACTGGATGGAACTGGCTGGCAGGCAGATACATTCCATTTGCCTCGCACCACTTCAGATACCCCTGAAAGGCTCCCCTGCTGGTCCAGTGGTGATCCGTCTTATAAAAAACGCCGTCCTCCCGGTGGGCAGAAAGCGTCTGGCGCAGGTCAATCAGCGTCCCGGAGGACAGCCCCTTTTCTATCTGGGCCATAGCCTTCTCCTGGCAGAAGGACGGCGCGTGAGGCGGCAGCTTGTCCTTCATGGTTTCCGCCGCTGTCGGCACAATCATAACGAAAGCCTTCTTATCCTGATGTTTCTCCAAAAAGCCGTTCAGCGCTTCTATGTTATTCTGAAGCCGTTCTTCGTCAAAATCCTGTTCCAGCCACTGTTCTATCAGATATCCGTCTTTCCCCAGATACACGCCGTTGATCTCCCGGCTGCCCGCAGCCTTTAAAAGCTCTGTCCTGGCTGTGGTCAGACTGTCGCGAAGCGGGAGCTGATCGCTTACATATTCTTCCATATCCCGCATAAACTCCCCTGTTTTTATACGTTCCAGAGAAATATAGGGCTTCTGGGCCAGATACCTGTTTTCATTTTCTGAAAACTCCCGATCCTTTAATGTAAAAGTAAACGCCGGCGCCGCCCCGATCACAGCCAGAAAACCAGCGATTCCGAGAAAATTTCTCCATTTCTTCCTGTCTCTGTTCTTATGTTCTGTCATAACACTCCCACCACTTCTCCTGTCCGTCATTTCGCCTTAATTCCTCTCTGTCTTCCTGCACTCTAAAACCGAAAATACAAAAACGGGTTGTAGGTTCCTCCTGCCAGAAAACAGATGCTGGCCGCAAAAAGAACGGGCAGAAAGGCCCGCTTCATTTTAAAAATTCCCAGACTGCACAGGGCGCAGACAACAAAGAAAACACCCCAGGTCTCTCCATAGTAAAGGGCCGCTTCCCCTATCCATCCGCCGCTTCCCAGGCCGAACATGGACTTTACATAAGTACATACGTCCGCCATGCTGTCAAAGGCAAAAATCACCCAGCTGACCGCCACGAAAATCAGGCAGTAGGCGTGGGAAACCCACCCTGGAAGCGCTTCCAGACGCCGGAGCAAAAACAGCTTTTCCGCTGTTAAAAACACCCCGAAGTACAGCCCCCAGACAAGAAAGTTCCAGCTGGCTCCATGCCAGAGTCCCGTCAGACACCAGACAATCAGGAGATTACGCAGCTGTCTTTTCATCCCCTTCCGACTGCCTCCCAAAGGAATATAGACGTATTCCCGGAACCAGGTTCCCAGAGAAATATGCCATCTGCGCCAGAACTCCGTCATGCTTTTCGACCGGTAGGGATAATTGAAATTTTCCTGAAAATGAAAGCCGAACAGCTCTCCCAGCCCGATGGCCATATCTGAGTACCCGGAAAAATCGAAATAAATCTGGAATGAAAAGGCGGCCGCGCCGATCCAGGCCTCCGCAGCGGAAAGCCCGGCCAGATTTCCGCCGGAAATCTGTTCCCACACCATACCGATATTGTTGGCCAGGAGAACCTTCTTGGAGAGTCCTGTAATAAAACGGCTGATTCCGTAGGAAAATCTCTCTGCCGTCACGTTTCTGTCCGCCAGCTGGCCGCTGATATCCTTATACTTGACAATCGGCCCTGCCACCAGCTGGGGGAACATGGCCACATAGGCCCCGAACTGAACCAGATTCTTCTGCGCCCTGGCCTGCCCCAGATACACGTCGATGGTGTAGGACATGGTCTGAAAGGTATAGAAGGAAATGCCGATAGGAAGGGACAGTTCCAAAAGAGGAAAATCCGTCCCTCCAGCCGCATTCACCGTCTCAATGAAAAAATTGCTGTATTTAAAAAATCCCAAAATCCCCAGGTTGCCGGCCACTGAAAGAAGCAGCACAGCCCTGGCAGCCCTTTTTCTGCCGGAGGACAGGCATTTCTCAATGGCCAGTCCGTTTCCATAATCAAATATAGTGGAAAACAGCATAATGGAAACGTACACCGGCTCTCCCCAGGAATAGAACGCCAGACTCATTACCAGAAGCACCAGGTTTCTGAGCCGCGAAGGGCCTGCGTAATAGAGCAGAAGCGTCAAAGGGAGAAAGTAAAAGATAAATAAAATGCTGCTGAAAACCATGCCTGCTCCCTCTACTGAAACAGCTCCGCAAGCAGCTCCTCCGCCTTTCTGCCGTCATCGCAGACGCAGACAGCCAGAAAACGGCCGTACTGCTTCACCACCGCGCCGTCCAGACGCTTTACCTCCTTCGGCACATAGGAAGCGAAGGCCTCTTTCTGATCCTCAATCCTCTGCTCTGCCAGGGAAACCGCCTCTTTGCAGTCCTCTTCCGTCTCAAACTCAAACACCGCAATCTCTTCTGCCGTGGCTCCGCTGCTGATGTAGACAGAGGACTGTACCGCCGTATCAATGCCGTACAGCATCCCCGCCATGTCCTCGTCCGCCAAAGTCATCTCGTCCTCAAAGGCCAGAGCTTCTGCCAGCTTCTTTCCAATTTCTCCAGCGTCAGCCTGCTTTCCTGTCTGGCTTTCCGTCTGCTTTCCCGCCCCGGCCTGCCCGTTCTGTCCGCCGCATGCAGACAGAACGGCGCAGAACGCCAGAATCAGCCCTGCCGTGATTCCTTTTTTCTGTAAGCTTTTCATACATGTTTTGTTTTTCATTTCCTTTCTCCCTTCTGTGTGCTGTACCGCGCGGCCGCTGCTCTCTGCTGTCCTGTCAGTACGCAGCAGCTGTGTGGCTTTTTAAATAGTCCAGCCATTTTTTGCAGTAATCCTTTTTCAGGTGAATGCCGTCAAAGGCCGCATCGGCTGGAAGGCTTCCGTCAGAGGCGGCTACCGCAGACGCTGTGTCAATAAAGTACACCTGCTTTTCCTGGGCCATCTGGCGCAGCAGTCTGTTAAATTCCGCAATCTTTCCATTCCTGATATAGCTGTGGGTGGCAGACACCTGATTCGTCACCGGCATAATCTCCTGAACGTAAATAACTGCGTCTGGATTTATCTCCCGGACAGCGTCGATAATTTCCTCATATTTATGAATGAAAACATCATTGTAGGGCCAGCCGTTCTCATTGATCCCAAACATAATGTAAATCTTGGAAAAGGAGGTGGTTTTCAGGGCGTCCATCACAGAGACCCTGTTCTCCCCTCTGCGGATCACCGGCTTGGTGAACACAGTATCTACCATCAGGCCCTTATAGGTGTAGGCAGTCGTATTGGACAGCCCCGTGTTGGTAATCAGGCCCTCTGTCCTGGAATCTCCGATAAACACGGCATCGTCAAAATAGCTGTTATCCACTGGCTCTGAAAGGGGAACAGGGCGGGAAAAATCATAGGCCCCGGCCTCCGCCTCGGCCGTCATCTCTTCCACCGCTATCTCTTCCGCCTTCGTCTCTTCTGTTTCCGTCTCTTCCGCTTCCGTCTCAGGCAGGGATTCCTCCGATTCCTCCAAAGCCGGTTCCGTCTCCGTCTCTCCCCAGATCAGCCCGGCTTCCGCTCCGTTTCTTTCGGAAAAAACGTCTGACAGGCGGCCCGCTTTTCCCTGATTTCCAAATACAGGCAGATAATTCAGGGCTGAAATCAAAATCAGGCACAGAACGATTCCCTCCAGCGAAGACACGATGCTTCGAATCCGGCGGCGGCGTTTTTCCTTCCTCCGCTTTATCCTCTGACGTTCTCTGTAATATTCCCGATCTCTTCTGGTTACATTATCATTATCCCATCGGTCTGCCCGACGCTGTTCCTGATACCTGGCCCGCTGCATCTGTCTCCTCCGTCCTCCGAAGCCTGCCGTTCTCCCGTCCGTTTGCATCTGCTTTCGCCCTGGCAGGTTTTAATCCTTTCTTCTGTTTCTATTATTAGACGGAAAAAAACGCCAAAAAGTTGGCACAGGTGAAATTTTTTTATTGCCTGCCCTGGAATCCCGAAAATGGCTCTGTCTTTCCCATCTCCCGTCTGGAAAAACGCTCGTTTTTGACTGGATTTGACTCTTTGTGAAAATACCACAAATTTATTCTTTATATTTTGTGACTTATTTTGATTGATTATGACTGTTTGTGGTTGTATAATAAGGCTAACAAATACAGCAGGAGGTTTGAAACGTGATTTATACCGTTACTTTTAATCCGTCTCTGGACTACATCGTAACTGTCGACCAGTTTGCATTTGGAAAGACCAACCGCACATCCTCTGAGCAGCTGCTTCCCGGAGGCAAGGGCGTGAACGTGTCTACTGTTCTTCACAGTCTGGGAATCGAAAACACCGCTCTGGGATTTCTGGCCGGATTTACAGGACGTGAGATTGAAGAAAAAATCCGCCGCAGCGGCGTAACCTGTGATTTCATTTTCCTGAAACACGGCTGTTCCCGCATTAATATAAAAATGAAGGATTTTGACGGGACTGAGATCAACGGCGCGGGGCCGGAGATTGACTATGCTTCCCTGGAGCAGCTGATGAGCCGGCTGAACAGTCTGAAAAAGGGCGATACCCTGGTTTTAGCAGGCAGCATACCTGCCTCCATGCCAGAGGACAGTTACAGCCGGATTCTGGAAATGTTAAAAGATCGCGGAGTGCTCTTCGCCGTAGACGCCACAGGCGATCTTCTGATGAACGTCCTCCCCTACCGGCCATTTCTCATTAAGCCTAACAACCACGAGCTGGGAGAGATTTTCGGAGTTGAGCTGAACAGCCGGGAGGAAGTGGTTCCCTACGGGAAAAAGCTGCAGGAAAAGGGGGCCAGAAACGTGCTGATTTCCATGGCCGGACAGGGGGCTGTGCTCTTAGACGAGGAAGGCGGCGTCCACATGCTTCCAGCTCCCAGGGGCACTTTAGTAAACGCCGTAGGCGCAGGCGATTCCATGGTAGCGGGCTTTTTAGCCGGATGGATGGAAAAGCATGATTACTCCCACGCATTCCGTATGGGGGTAGCGGCAGGAAGCGCCAGCGCGTTCTCGGAATTCCTGGCAACAGAGCAGGAAATACGCAGCATTTACAGGACGCTTAACGGCGCGTCTGACTCATAAAATCGCAGAAACAGGATGAAAAGGAGGGAATCTCATGCGGATTACAGATTTGATTGATAAGCGGAGTATCTGTCTTGACGGAACCCCGCACACAAAGGCGGAAGCCCTGGATCAGATGGTGGCCCTGATGACGGCCAGCGGAAAAATCGCAGATGAGGAGGGCTACAGAAAACAGGTTTATCTCAGAGAAGAGGAAAGTACCACAGGCATTGGAGGCGGAATTGCCATTCCCCACGGAAAATGCTCCGCAGTCCGCGAACCTGGGCTGGCCGCTATGGTTGTCAGGGACGGCGTGGAATTTGAATCCCTGGACGGTATGCCGGCTCATCTGATTTTCCTGATCGCCGCGCCGGACACAGAGGACAACATTCATCTGGACGTGCTCAGCAAGCTGTCTGTGCTGCTGATGGACCAGAGCTTTGTGGAGAAGCTTACAAAGGCCGAGACGGCGGAAGAATTTTTAGCTGTCATTGACCAGGCAGATCAGGAAAAACCAGACATTGACAGCCAGCTGGCCGCTCAGAATGGGGAGCAGGAAAACAGCCCTTCTGTTTCTGAAGAGGCAGAAGCTTCCAAAGCCAAAGCCTCCTGCCGCATTCTGGCAGTCACCTCCTGCCCCACCGGCATTGCCCACACCTATATGGCCGCAGAGGGACTGGAAAAGGCCGCCCGGGCCGCCGGATGCTCTCTGAAGGTGGAAACCAGAGGTTCCGGAGGAGCGAAAAACGTCCTCACAGAGCAGGAAATCGCAGAAGCCGGCTGCATTATCGTGGCCGCCGATGCCAAGGTGCCTATGGACCGGTTCCACGGCAAAAAACTCATCGAATGTCCTGTCTCCGATGGAATCAGCAAAGCGGAGCAGCTGATCGAGCGGGCCATGAAGGGAGACGCGCCTGTGTACCAGGCTGGAAAGCCTGAGGCCGCGAAGGAGACAAAAGCCTCCGGAAGCGCAGCCCACAAAATTTACACTCAGCTGATGAATGGCGTTTCCCATATGCTTCCTTTCGTCGTAGGAGGCGGAATTCTCATCGCCCTGGCCTTCCTCATCGACGGCCTGAGCGTGGATATCAACTCCCTGTCAGACGAAGCCAGATCTGCTTTTGGAACCATCACCCCGGCAGCCGCGGCCCTGAAAGGAATCGGCGGAATTGCCTTCGGCTTCATGCTCCCAATCCTGGCCGGATTTATCGCCATGAGCATTGGAGACAGACCGGCCCTGGCCGTAGGATTTGTAGGCGGAATGATCGCCGCCGGCGGAAAGTCCGGATTCCTGGGCGCTCTGCTGGCCGGATTTATCGCAGGATACCTGGTTCTCTTCCTTGGAAAGCTGTTCAGCCGTCTGCCGGAAGCTCTGGAAAAAATCGCTCCAGTGCTCTTATATCCTGTATTTGGAATCCTTCTCATTGGTTTAATTATGACCTTTATCATCGAACCTCCGGTAGGATTTTTAAATACCTCTCTGAACGCTGCCCTCGCAGGCATGAGCGGAACCAGCAAAATTCTCCTGGGAATCGTCGTGGCAGGCATGATGGCCGTCGATATGGGCGGTCCCTTCAATAAGGCAGCCTATGTCTTTGGAACTGCCTCTATCGCAGCCGGAAACTATGATATTATGGCAGCCGTTATGATTGGCGGAATGGTTCCTCCCTGCGCCATCGCCCTGGCTACCCTGCTCTTTAAAAACAAATTCACAAAGGAAGAGCGGAAATCCGGCCCGGTCAACTTTATTATGGGTCTGGCCTTCATCACAGAGGGAGCGATTCCATTTGCGGCCTCTGATCCCCTTCATGTGCTTCCTGCCTGCGTCGTCGGCGCTGGAGTCTCCGGCGCCCTGTCCATGGCCTTCGGATGTACTCTCATGGCTCCCCACGGCGGAATCTTCGTATTCCCGGTTGTAGGAAACGCTATGATGTACCTGGTCGCCCTGGTCATTGGAACCCTGATCGGAGCCTTCCTGTTAGGAGCGCTGAAGAAGAAAACGGCGGAAAAATAAATAGAAAGCACGAGGAAAATTTTCTTATTTCACTTAAAGTTACCGAAAATTTTTCCTCGTGCTTATTTTTTGTTATTTTTTTGGTACTTCCAGGAGTAGCGCCTCCGCCTGTTTTGTTGTAAAATATCAATAATTATTTCATTTGCCAGAGAAAGGAAGGACGAGGAAAATGCTTACGGAAAAGCGGCAGGAAGAGATTTTAAAGCTGTTAAACGCCCAGGGCAGTGTGACGGTGCAGGACTTGAAGGAGCGGTTTGACGCCTCGGAGTCTACCATCCGCCGGGATTTAACGGTTCTTCACAAGAAAGGCGCGCTGATCAAGGTGTTCGGCGGGGCGGTTCAGGCAGATCTGGCTATTGACGCTGCCGACGCCCAGGTATCCCTGCGCCAGAAACAGCACATGGAAGAAAAAATCAGGATTGCCCGGTACGCCGCCTCCTTAATTAAGCCTGACGACTTCGTCTATCTGGACGCCGGAACCACCACGGGGGCCATGATTCCCTTTATCGAGGAGAAGTCTGCCTTCTTTGTGACGAACGCAGTGTCCCACGGACTGCGCCTGGTGGAGCGGGGCTTCCGGGCAGCCGTTCTGGGAGGAGAAATCAAGGCCTCCACAGAGGCTGTGGTGGGAAACGAGGCCTATCTGAGCCTGAAAAAATACCATTTCACAAAAGGATTCTGGGGAACCAACGGGGTCAGCCGCATTTCCGGCTTCACTACCCCGGATCCCAACGAGGCGCTGATCAAGGAATTTGCCATGGAACGGACCAGAGAACCCTATGTGCTCTGCGACTCCAGCAAATTTTTCCAGACCAGCCCCGTCAGCTTCGGCGAATTTTCCTCTGCCACGATTATCACGGATCGCCTTCCCCAGGAAAGCTACCGGGGAGAGGACAATATTGTGATCGCCAAGGAGCCGCCTGCCCTGTAGGTATTCTTACCTATGGGGCGGCGGCTCCTGTCAGATCACCGGGCCTTACTGCTCCTTCTTCTGCCCTGCCATGCGGATGATGTACCTTCCGGCTGATATGAGAAGAGGAAGTGTAAGAAGAATCCAGACTGCTTTCTGATGCAGGACCGCCCACAGCCAGTTACACAGCTCTGTCATTCCATGGGTATTTATCAATCTTTCTAAAATAAAAATTCCAAACTGTATGAGACAAAATAACAGAACTGCAGCCACATACTCTATAGCAGTAAATTTCCTGATTATAAGAAAAATTCCTGTTATAATGACAAACAGATAGCAGGAAGCGATGAACAGATTCCCTAACATACCTGCCTGTCCCATGATCGTCTCCGCTTTCTCCCTCATCTCCCACTTTTCAGGGCTGTTAAGCATATCTCCCCCAGCTAATAAAAGCCCCATCCCATGGCACAGCAGATAAACCGTTATGAAATGAAGCGCCAGGGAGAAAGCCGAAAACAGAACGGCATACCGTATCGCATATTTATTAACCTTCCTTCTTTTCATTTGTACTCCCCTCTATAAAACACAGGCGCAGCCGGATTTTTCCACGCTGCGCCCATAACCTCTTCTGTCTTATTTTATTTTTACAATTCCACTTCCAGCTTCTGTTTCTCTATCTTATGCCTCTCAGCGTATCCAGTCAGCATCAGCGTCAGGGCACCGTCTCCCGTCACGTTGCAGGCAGTTCCGAAGCTGTCCTGCAGAGCGAAAATGGTAAGCATCAGGGCCGTTCCCATCTCGTCGAAGCCCAGCACGCCTGTAATCAGTCCCAGGGACGCCATGACGGTTCCCCCCGGAACGCCGGGCGCGCCTACTGCGAACACTCCCAACAGCACGCAGAACAGGGTCATAGTCGGAAGATCCGGAAGAGTTCCGTACAGAATCTTCGACACTACCATGACGAAAAATACTTCTGTCAGCACAGAGCCGCACAGATGGATATTGGCAAACAGGGGAATTCCAAATTCTACCATATCATCCCTGAGCGTGGGCTCGGACTTTTTCGCACAGTCTAAGGCCACTGCCAGAGTCGCCGCGGAGGACATGGTTCCCACTGCCGTCAGGTAGGCCGGACCGTAGTTTTTAAGCACCTTAAAGGGATTCTTTCCTGAGTACAGCCCCGCCAGGCCGTAGAGCAGAGCCATCCAGATATAATGGCCTGCCATAACGATCAGGATTACCTGGATAAATACAGGAACCTGTTTTGTAATGGAGCCTTCATAAGCCAGGGAACAGAACGTCATGGCAATGTAGACCGGAAGGATAGGAATGATAACCTTCTTTACAATGTCTAACACAATCCGCTGAAATTCATCCAGAATTCCTGTTATCTGCCCCGCCTTCGTCCATGCGGCCGCCAGACCAATGAGAACAGAAAATACAAGGGCGCTCATCACCCCCATAATCGGAGGAATGGACAGCTGAAATACTACCTCGGGAAGCTCTTTCAGTCCCTCCATGCTCGCATTGATCGACAGGGACGGAATGATTCCAAAGCCTGCCGCCATGGAAAACAGCGCCGCGCCCAGAGAGGAGGCGTAGGCGATTCCAAGGGCAATTCCCAGCATCCTGGAGGCGTTCTTTCCCAGCTTCGTGATGGACGGAGCGATAAAACCGATGATAATTAACGGCACGCAGAAATTGATAAACTGTCCCATCACATAATTCAGGGTAACGACTACGTTCATCACCCCTTCTCCCGCGTAAAGGCCGGCTATAATTCCGGCTGCCACTCCAATCAGGAGACGGCATGGAAGACTGCCTGTCAGCTTTTTCATAAACTCTCCTTTCTTTCTCCCGGATTAAGGCTGAATCTAAGCCCCCCTTCAGCCGGCCGGGGAGAAATACAGATTTTCATTTTCTCTTACAGATAAGATATGCTCCCTCTCCCTCTTTTCTGTCTCTTATTTCGCTTCGGATTCTCCGCTCTCTAGTCTTCCCACAGCTTTTTCGGATAATACCCGCTGTCCTTTAGGCCCTGGATGGCATCCATGACCATGGGCTTGTCTTCCTTGTAAGTAACGCCGTACCACTTGTCTGCGCTCTTTAACACAGTCACCTGGGCCTTGTCCTCCTTCAGAAGCTCGTCTACGACAAAAGGCAGGAAGTATTCGCATTTTTCCGGATTGACCGGCAGGTTCTGATCTAAAAATACAGTAAACCGCTTCTCCAGCTCCTCGAGAATGCTGGAGGTAAAGCCCCACATATTCATGGATACCAGGGTATCCTCCGGCAGATACGTCCAGGAAGCGCCGTTGTCCTCTGTGTACTCCGCCTTATCGCCGTGCTTTTCCACTCTGGTGCGCTCGTGAATGTCAGCCAGATAACCGTGTTCGTCCGCCACGCACACGCCCCGGGACACATGGCCGTTCTCCGTCAGGGTATTGTAAAGCTTATAGCCTACCATGGCGTACTGATACCTGTCGTTGTCCTCTGTCTCGCAGAGATGGCGGTACAGCTCCTTAAAGGCCGCCTTTCCGTAGTAATCGTCCGCATTGATCACAGCGAAGGGACCGTCAATCACATCCTTGCAGCAGAGAATGGCATGTCCTGTTCCCCATGGCTTTACCCTGTTTTCCGGAACCTGATATTCCTCAGGAAGAAGGTCGTTTTCCTGGTACACATACTCTACCTGGATGTGCTTTTCCATCCTGTTTCCGATGTGCTCCCTGAAATCCTTCTCAATGGCCTTCTTAATGATGAAAACCACCTTCTCAAAGCCCGCCTCCTTCGCATCGAAAATGGAGAAGTCAATAATCAGGTCTCCATCGTGATCCACTGGATCAATCTGCTTTAAT
>ULNP01050054.1_pt1 | contig 15941 bp, 16 predicted proteins | sample 1951941 | NCBI WGS metagenome assembly ULNP01 (sample SAMEA4835579, study PRJEB28245) | human gut metagenome | biome: gut microbiome; material: fecal sample | place: Denmark | collected 2008
TCGCCTGCTTAAACAGTGTGTTAATTATGGCTTTACAAGCACACAAATAAGTGTTAATATATTTTTGCCGAGCGGCAAAAAAATTATAACGGAAGTTTTTTAATGGCACACCCGATAAAGCATTTTATAACAATCACAAAGCACCGCCACAGAGTTATGCTGCACTGCTTTAAGGCAGGCATTCCCTTTCAGGGGCTTACACATGATCTTTCAAAATATTCGCCCACGGAATTTATTCCCGGCGCAAAATATTACCTTGGCAATCGTTCGCCTAACGAAGCGGAAAGAATTGAAAAAGGATATTCTGCGGCGTGGCTGCATCATAAAGGCAGAAACCGCCATCATTATGAATACTGGATGGATTACAGCACAAAAACAAAGCGCCTTGAGCCGATTGAAATGCCGACAAAATATTTGAAAGAAATGTTTTGCGACAGAGTGGCGGCAAGTAAAATTTATCAGGGCAAGAATTACACCGAGGCGCATCCTCTTGAATATTTTTCCCGCGCGAAAACAAGGATTATAATGCACCCGAAAACAGCAGAAAAGCTTGAGCGGCTGCTTGTGATGCTGAAAGAAAAAGGCGAAAAAGAAACATTTGCATATATCAGAAAAATGAAATAAGCCAAAGGGCAGAAAGCATTTTAAGCTTTCTGCCCTTTTATAATTTCAACGCAAGACCGCCCGCCTTTTGCGCAAGCATTTTTTTAATAACTTCGGAAATATAAGCCGCAGCTTCAACGGGAGGCATGCCGATTTTGCTTATATTTGAAACAACCGTGTAATCGCTTTCGCTCATATTCGGATGCGGCTTATATGCCAAATAAGCGCTCATGCTTTCATCCGTTATAAGCCCGGGGCGCTCGCCTATGAGCACGCACACAACCTTTGCATTGAGAAGCGGGCCGATTTCGCGCGCTGTATTTACCCTGCAATAGCGAACGAAAAACGGCTTGCCGACGGATATACCGTCATCCTCCAACGCCATTTTTAAAAGCGGAAGCATATCACGGCAATTTGCCCCGATTGCCGGAGCGGAAAGGCCGTCGCCGCAATAAATTTGCACATCCGCGCCGATCGTGGCATTTTGCCTTAGTATTTCTTTTTGTGAATCGTCAAAATGCCTGCCCCAATCAGGGCGAGTTATCATATCATATTTGTTTTTGCATTTTGTGCGCACCTCGAAAAGGCCGAGCTTTTCAAGAGTTTCGCTCGAAACCTCCGTCATAACCGCGTCGTTTGCCGCGGCATGCGCCGCACGAAAATCAAGATATTTTTGTGTTTTATACCTGCTGCCCGCCCTGCCGATTTGAAGCCTTGCGGGAGTGCGTGCGGCAAGCGAATCAAAATAATCCGACATAAAGCATTCCCTCCATTAAAGAAAAACGCGCGGATTTCCGGCATTTTTGCCGAGCCTGCCGTTTCCCCAAATTCCGTATTTTTCAAGCCATTGCCTAAACGGCTCTATCGGCGACAAATTAAGCATTTCCCTGATTGCCGCTATATCGTGATAAGAAGTTGATTGATACATCAGCATAACATCATCGCTTTGCGGAACTGCCATAACATAATGGCAGCCGGCAGAGGCGAGCATAACGAGCAGGCTGTCGCTGTCGTTCTGATCTGCTTTCATATGATTTGTGTAGCAAATATCGCAGCCCATCGGCAGCCCGTGCATATGGCCGCAAAAATTATCCTCAAGCGCGGCGCGAATCAATTCCTTTGTATCATAAATATATTCGGGGCCTATAAAGCCCACAACAGTGTTAACAAGAAACGGCGAATAGTGCCTTGCAAGCCCGTAGCAACGCGATTCCATCACAAGCTGATCCGCGCCGTTGTGAGCGGACGATGAAAGCTCGCTTCCCTGCCCCGTTTCAAAATACATATAATTCGGACCTTCGGCGGTTGAATATTTTGCCATCAGTTCGTTTGCGTTTTCAAGCATATCAACATCGGTGCCGAATGAAGAAAGCGCCGCCTCACTGCCTGCGATTGACTGAAAACACAAATCCATAGGCACACCCTGCCTGAGCGCCTGAATTTGCGTTGTTATATGCGAAAGCACGCAAATTTGCGTTGGTATTTCAAGCCTTGTTTTAACATCGTTAAAAAGATTTAAAATATCCGCTGTGCTTTTAACCGTGTCAACAGCCGGATTAAGCCCCAAAACCGCATCGCCCGCGCCGTAAGAAAGCCCCTCCAAAAGCGATGCGGTTACTCCCTTAACATCATCCGTGGGGTGATTGGGCTGAAGGCGCACGGCAAAGGTGCCGGGCAAGCCGATTGTGGTGTTGCAATGGGCGGTTATGTGCAATTTGCGCGAAACATACATCAAATCAAGATTGCCCATAAGCTTTGCAAGCGCGGCGATAACCTCTGAGCTCATGCCCCGTGCAAGCGCCAAAATCTCATCACCGGCTATCATATTATCAAGCACTTTTTCGCGTAGCTCGCCGATGGTGAGTTTTTTGATTTTTTCATATTGAGCAGTATCCAAATCATCAAGAATAATGCGGGTAACGCTGTCTTTTTCATATTCAACGGCAGGGGAATTTGTAACTTCCTCAACGGTTAAATCCGCAAGCACATATTTTGCCGCCACACGCTCTTTGGCATTTTCCGCACCTATACCCGCAAGTGTGTCGCCGCTTTTTTGCTCGTTTGCTTTTGCAAGCACTTCCTTAATGCTTTTAAATTCATAATTATGTCCAAAAAGGATTTTATTCATTTTCATAATTGTCTTTTCCTCCGAACACAAGAGTTTTTACAACAACGGGAACAGCTTTGCCGCCCGCAACCGGTGCCCCGATATCAATATAATTCCCTCTGCGGCAATCTATGCCGTCGAAGCAAATAAACGGATAACCGGGCGGAAGCACGCGACGCAGACAAATTCCGAGAGCCTTTGAAAAATCCGCTTTGGTAACAACAACAACGGGTAAGCCTTTTTCAATCAATTGAGAGCAGTTTTTTGCAATATCCTTTGCTATACGCACCAAATCGCCGAAGCTTGGCACATCATCGCCGGGAAGCGAAACAGCACACATTTCCGAGCCGATTCTTGAAAAATCCGAAACGCATTCAAGATTTTTTATAGGCAGCTCAACATTTGAATATTCGATTGTGCTTCCCGAAATATCCATGCTGAAATTCCCTGCACCTATAACAGTTGCTCTGATTGGGCTTGATGCCGAATTTATAATCTTTGCAGGATATGAAAGGCTGCTTTTTCTTATTGCAGCCGCAAGCTGATAACCTATATCGCCGAAATCTGCACGGCAGCCGCCGCAATCGGCAAAGCATTCGGCAACACCGCCCGAAAACGAAACCGCCTCAGGCACATATTTGCCGCATGGCAAAGAATCCGTTATGCAATAATCCGGCACGCTGCCGCAAGAAAAAACAGCATTTTTAATAATATCCGCAGCAATGTTGCACAGCTTCTCCGTTTCGGCAAAATCCGAGATTGATTTAACGGTTATTCCGTTATCTGCACACAAGCGCTCCATCTCAGGAGTCAGCGTTGCTTTTCCGCTTTTATCGAAACGCACAAGCCTGCCGCCGATATTAAGACAACAATCGTCAACGCAATCGCCGTCTTTAAAATAAGAAATATTTGTTGTGCCGCCGCCTATATCTATATTTGCGGTTACCACGCCGCTTTGCTCGCTGAATTTATCGGCGCCTGCGCCCTTGCCGGAAAGATAAGATTCAAGCTGTGAGCCTGCCTGCGCCGCTATAAAATTGCCTGAATATTCCGCTATATCGGCAAGCACCTGCTTTGCGTTTTCTTTTTTTGAGGATTCGCCGGTTATAATAACGGCGCCGGAATCAAAATCCTCCTTTTTAAAGCCGGCCGCGGCATATTCTTTTTTTATTATTTCGGCAACCTTTGCGCCGTTTATATTACCGCTTTCATCAAGAGGCGTAAAATAAATTTTGCTTTCATAGATTATTTCCTTCTTGGTTATCACGGCATGGGGAACGGTGCCGAAACCGCCTTCAACGGCAATTCCTATGCGGCTGATTATCAAATGCGTTGTTGTGGTGCCCACATCAATGCCTGCACTTAAAAGAATTTGATTTTCCATACAGCTTCCTTTTATCAAAAAAGCCGACCTGCATTAAGCAAGCCGGCAAACAACATCGTTTTTCGGTTTAATTCTGTGCCTCTTCTGCCTGTTTGGCAGCTTTTGCAGCCTTTTCCGCCTCAATGGTGGATTTCTTTTTTCTGTGGATTATAAAGCGATTGCAAGGATAGGTCCACAAAGTGGGAATAGCCATTCCGATAAGCTTTAAAACAAGATCGGCAAAATTGCCTGTTAAATTATGGCTTGCCGCAAAGGTTTGCATTGCAGAGCCTATCCAGCCGTTTGCAAAAATGGTGAACACAACCATTATAAAATACAAAATAATGCTGAGTGTTGGATTTGCATCTGCCTTAAAGGTGATTTTGCGATTTAAGATAAATGCAATCAAATAGCCGACTGTTGTGGAAATCAAATAGGTGTAAAGATAGCCCTTTGATTCAATGCCGATCATATTGAGTGCGGGACTTGTGATTGCAACGCTTGTAAGCGAAGCAAAAACAGTGTTTAAAAGCACCATATGCACCACAAGCTCAATTGCAGAGGAGCCGCCGCCGGCAATTGAAAATTTTATAAATTTCCATATTTCTGCGTGTTTTTCCGTCCATTTCACAAAGGGATTGTTCTTTTTATCCGTTTTTTTCTCGCTCATAACTGCTCCTTTATTTTATAAAAACTTTGCAAGCAAAATTATAACCGCAACTATTGCGACGATAATCGCAAGCGCTTTTTCAATCATGGGAATTGCCGCATCCACCGTTTCCGGCGCTTTGCTGGAAAAATAATCATACAGCGGCTTATTCACCTTGGTGCCCACAAGCTCATCAAAAGTGCGGGTATATGTTTCATATTCGCCGGGCTTATTCTCATCAAGCTCGATAATGCGCACTCCGCGCTTTGTTCTGTTGCCGTAAACATTAAAGCCGCTCGACTGCGTAAAGCCGAGATCAACATTTTTATATCTGCCCACAAAGCTGTTTTTATGATCGTGACCTACAAAAACAGCCATAACATCGCCTTTTTCCGAAATTGCATCAAACTCACCCGTGTTTTCATTCGGGATTGACGGCGGCTCAAGCAGTATATCGCCTTTTCTGCAAGTATCGCCGAGAACATAATATTCATTTTTATGAGTTCTGAATGCTCTGATAGCGCCCTTGGTGGTTTTTTTAACCTGCTTCAGCACATTATAGTATTCACATAACGGAATATGCTGAAAAACAATTGACGGCACATAGGCGCCGTTTTCAGCCTTCAGTTTTTCCCTTGTTTTTTTATACCAATCAATGATTTTAACATCAAACGGCTCGTAGCCGCCGCCCTTGGCATCGGTGCCGCTGTCAAACAAATAAATGTTGAAAACATCCCTGTTTGAGCCGTCCGAAGCTTTAATCGGAATGCAGCAGGTGCCGCCGTCATCCGAAAGCTCTGCCGGCTGCTCACCAACGCAGTTCGGAAGCGCCTTATAAATATTTTCAAACTGCTCTTTATTTGAAATTCCAACCTGCCTATCGTGGTTTCCGAAGGTTACGGCAAAAGGAATGTTTCTTTTTGTTACCGGCTTAAGCAGTTTATAAATTGTTTCTGCAACGGCATTTTCAAGCTCTTTTCCCTTGCCTTTATAAGTAACTCCATAGCCCTTAATTTGATCACCTGTATAAATTACCAAATCGGGCTTTTCCGCCTCAACGGCTGCCTCTAAAAGCGCCGAGGTGTCGGGCGAAACGGCAGGAATTTCCTGAATATCCGTGATTTGCATTATCTTGAATTTTTTTCCTTTTGTAAATCTCATAGAACGCCCTCTCCTTAAAAGACAAAAAGAAGGGCACGGCAAAAATTCAATTGCTGTGTCCTCCTTGACTATTTTAGATTATCATACGGAAATAAAAAAGTCAATAATCATATTATACGCTTCACAAAATATTTATCGTATTCATACACAGATTTGACATTGGAACATTTCAAAAAAAGATGCCCCTCCTTGCCGCTTTCAGTCGGCATGAAGGGGGCTTTGTTTATTTTATTGCACTTCGGCGGCTCCGCCGTTGTTTGAAGAAATAAAGCCGATCCAGGTTTTGCCGGGATTCAGTTTAAGTTCATTACCCGAAGCATCCGTGAACACAAGCTTTCCGTTTTCCTCTTTCCAATTAAAATCAACAACCGTGCCCGCGGAAGCAAGCTTGCCCGTGCCGCTTGTGAATTTATAATTGCAATATGTTTCCGTTTTGCCGGAGCCTTTATAATCCTGCTTATCAACATATTCGCTTTCGGCAAAAAGGGTGATAATATTTTCAAAGCTTACTTCCTGCTTGTAGTCGGATTGATTTTTATATTTGCCGTCTGCCGCGTCATATGTAAATGTGTGGCTGTAAGCAGACGAAGCTCTGTTTGAAAATTTGGTTGTAATGCTGTTGCACGCAGTTTGCGAAACGGCCGTTGCCTTATCGTTAAATGCAAACTGTGTGAAGCGTGAGGAATCAAGATCTGTGCGATAGCCTTTTTTATCAATTGCCGCCACAAGCTCGTTGCCGAGCAGCACCGCATTGTGAGGGCTTACCTTATCCTTTGTGCGCTTAAAGCAGGAGGAGGTGCTCATGCCGTCTATATTATCAATATTATTATTCTTAATATAATCGTCTGCACCCTCATAATCGCCCTTGCTGTGGCTTTGGCCGAAGTGAATATAAATGCAATCAAAGAATTGTGAAAACTGCACAAAGCTGGGCCTTGCAGAGCGTGTTGGGCCAACTTGCTCGGGCAAATCCGTCATATCCGCATAAAGCCAAAGCATGCGGGTGATGCCGCCTTCAACCTCGCCCTCAACAATGATATCGGGCGAATCCATATTATATTGCGGGCGTGCCTGCGGTGAATTTTCAACAACAACGGCAACCGGCCTTTTGCCGACCGCAGAATCATTATAATCAACCTCGCCCGTGAGCGGATTTTTAATAATAACGGGGGCCGCAGTGGTGGCTGCGGTGGTGGGCTCGGTAGTGGTTTCCGGCTCTTTTTTATTGCGAGAAACGCCGAAATAAATGCCGACGGCAACCGCCACAACAACTATTACCGCCACAACGGCGATTATTATTTTTTTATTTTTTGAATTTTTCATATATCCCTCTGCCTCCGGATATTCATCTGTGTAATTTCCGTTTTGCGGATTTATTTCCTCCGGCGCAAACGGAAGCGAAGGCTTTTGCGCTTCGTTATCGTTTTCGCGCGCCGTTATCAAATCTTTTTCAATAGCCTCAACACCGTTTTCCTTTTCGCCGCCGTTTTCCTTAGGCTGCGGATTTTCGGGTTCGGCTGTTTTTTCGGTTTTTGCCTTTTGGTGGCTTAACATTTCTTTTTCGTTTAATTTAAAGCTTGCACTATCGGCATTTTCATCATTTTTAGGCTGCGGCTCGTTGCCGCCTGCAAATTTAAGCTCATTAAGGATTTTTTCAACCTCGTCGTCTTTATTTTCCATACAAAGCCTCCTTGTTTTAATCACTTTATATATAATACCATACGCAAGCCCGAAATGCACTATATTTTTATCATTTTATTGATTTTGCACACAATATATAGTAAACTTATGTTAAGGTGCACAAGTAAATGTGCTTTTGAAAGGACGGTTAAAATGGCGAAAGCAATTCCGATAATCATAACAAACACAAATATTTTGCTTTACGATAAAGCAAGTGAGGAATTCAAGCCTTTTTCACTGCAAGGCGTTGAATCACAGCCAAACATTCCCTTTTACCATTCCTTTGCAAAGAAAATTGCCGAAAGCCAGCATTATTTTAAGGAATTTTTAAAGCAATATTACCCTAAAAAGGCAAACAAAAATATTTTGGCAATCATTGTGCCGGATGACACCAGCCCGCTTGAAAGCATTTTCATAAACGAATTTTTCGTTAATTCCGGCACCTGCAAGGCGGTGGCGCAGATGACTATGGCGCAGGCGCTTTCAAAAGAGCATTCACAATATATTTCCATATCAAAATCATCAAGAAACGTTGTGCTGCAATATATCAGAAACAATGAAATCAAAGCATCGCGCTATTACGACAGAAACACATATATAGCGCCCAAAATTTCAGAGGACGCCAAAAGGCTGCATATAGACATTGAATATGAAAACACGCCGATTTTCATAAATAATTTCAACCTTGATATGGACGACTTTTTCGGCATAGGCACGGTTATAACTCCGAAAGAATTTATGGATAAAATCGCGCAAATCGATGTGGAAAAAATTTAACAAAGAATAGAACAACCGCCCCGGCAAATAATATTACCGAGGTGGTTTTTTATGAGCAAAAAAAAGAAATCAAGCGCGCCGGAAATAAAAAAAATAATAGACCTGACCGCATATTTCAGCCCGATAACAAAAGAAAGCGATTTAAGCTATGAGGCCGAGGGCAAGAAAAGAGATAATGACCGCGACTCAACAACTCCAACGGTAAATGATTAAACACAAAAAGCCCGAATATATCGTTTTGATATATTCGGGCATATCTTATTTATAAACAAATATTTGCAACACCGTGCGCCCTTTTTTTGTTGAGCCGAGCACATTGCCGCACTTAAACCTGCCGCTGCCTCTTAGCGAAACAATATCACCGGGTTTTACATTATATGAAAAATTTTCGCACAGGGCACTGTTCACAAACACTTTGCGCTGAACAAACAGTTCTTTAACGCCGCTGCGTGAAAAATTATAAACCGCCGCCGCAAGCACATCAAGCCTGAGCGAAGCCACAATTATTTCTTTTTCCTCCGGCTCTGCCACCGCGCCTGCGGGAAGCTCGTGCACAACCGAGCATTTAACGCTTGTGTGCCGCACCTTATCAAGATTTTGCACAATATAATCCGCAATTGAATCAAGGCAAAAAATATAGCCCGTGTTTTCCTTAATGACTATATCGCCGAGCACATTTCGCTTTATTCCGAGCCCCATAAGCGAGCCGAGGAAATCACGATGCGAAAGCTTATCCGCAAATTTTTGCGAGAGCGGCTCTGCTTTAATAATTTTTACGGGAAATTCGGCATATTGACACCCGTTTCCAAATGCGGCAACAGCTCTTTCAGCGCCGTCATATCCGCCGAATGTGGCATAATCACAAGGCAAATTCAGCGATGCAAGCTCGCTTTGCTCCTCCATATTCAAAAAATCGGAAAAGGTTACATAGCATCGCTCACTTGCTCTTTCGGCAAGTTCCGAAAGCCTTTTTTCAAAAATATCCATAAGCCACCAAAAAAGCGGCGCCCGATTGGGATATGCCCCTGCACGGTTGCCGCTTTAATCAATTTAAATTATTTTGCCGCTTTTCTTGCCTTAACAGCTTCTGTGATAAGGGGAACGATTTTATTTAAATCGCCGACGATGCCGTAATCTGCAACATCAAAAATAGGAGCGCTTTCATCCTTGTTTATTGCAATGATGATATCTGATTCCTCCATACCTGCGGTGTGCTGAATTGCACCGCTGATGCCGATTGCGAAATAAACATTCGGGCGAACCGTTTTACCCGTTTGGCCAACCTGAAGATCTTTGGGAAGCCAACCGTTATCAACAACTGCCCTTGAGCATGAAACCGTGCCGCCGAGGGCATCTGCAAGATCTTCAAGAAGCTTGAAGTTTTCTTTGCTGCCAACGCCGCGGCCGCCTGAAACAAGAATCTTTGCCTGCTGAATATCAACAACTGTTTCAACGGATTTAACAACTTCAAGAATTTCAACATAACAATTGTTTTCTTCAAGCTGAGGATTAAACTCAATAACCTGAGCCTTTGCGTTTTCAACAGGAGCAATCTTTTGCATAACGCCGGGGCGAACGGTTGCCATTTGCGGGCGGTTGTCCGGGCAAGCAATTGTTGCGATTGTGTTGCCGCCGAATGCCGGGCGAGTCATAAGAAGCTGATTGTGCTTTTGCTCTTTATTCGGAAGAGGATTAAGCGGAAAATCGCCGATTTCAAGCACTGTGCAGTCTGCCGTTAAGCCTGTGCCGACTCTTGCCGAAACACGGGGGCCGAGATCACGGCCGATAGCCGTTGCGCCAACAAGCATTATCTCAGGCTTATATTCATTGATAGCCGCTGCAAGAGCCTGAGTATAAGGCTCTGTTCTGTAAGTTTCAAGCACGGGATTATCAATAACAATAACCTTATCTGCGCCGTATTTTGCAAGCTCATCGGCAAGATTTGCAACCTTGTAGCCGATAAGCACAGCCGTTACCTCTGTTTCAAGCTTTGCGGCAAGATCCTTTGCCTTGCCAAGCAATTCAAAAGCGATGGGGCTGATTTCGTTATCCACCTGCTGAGCGTAAATGAAAACACCCTTATACTGTTCTATATTTTCTGTAATCATTATTCAGCCCTCCTTAGATGATATGCTTTTCTTCAAGCTTTGCGATAATATAATCTGCGGATTCCTGAGGAGTATCAAGCGCAACCTTTTCGCCTGCGCCCTTTCTTACCTTATCGGAAGCCTTTGCGATTTTTGTGGGTGAGCCGGAAAGGCCGATATCGGAATCGTCAACATCTTTAAGATCTGCTCTGCCCCAAACGGTGATATCTTTCTTATAAGCATCAAAAATGCCGCCGGGAGTCATATAGCGGGGATCATTAAGCTCCGAAAGAGCTGTGATAAGCACCGGCATTTTAGCCTTAAGCATATGATATCTGTCGTCAAACTGGCGCTTAACAACAACACTGTCGCCGTCAACCTTAATATCCTCCGCATAGGAGATAACCGGAATTCCGAGATGCTCTGCAATCTGAGGACCGACCTGAGCGGTATCGCCGTCTATTGCCTGGCGGCCTGTGATGATAATATCATAATCTATATTGCGAAGTGCGCCCGCAATTGTGCTTGAGGTTGCCCAAGTATCCGCACCGCCGAGAACTCTGTCTGTTACAAGAATGCCGTTGTCTGCGCCCATAGCCATAGCCTCGCGCAAAACCTCTTCTGCCTTGGGAAGACCCATAGTAAGAGCAGTTACCTCTGCGCCGAATTCATCTTTAATTCTGAGAGCGGCTTCAAGACCCGCTTTATCATCAGGATTCATAATTGTGAGCATTGCCGCTCTGTTTAAAGTGCCGTCCGGATTAAACTGAACTCCGCCTTTTGTGTCCGGAACCTGCTTTATGCAAACTACTATTTTCATATTCTGCTCCTCCTTACTTCAGCAAATTGCCGCTGATAACCATACGCTGAACCTCGGAAGTGCCCTCGTAAATTTCTGTTATCTTAGCGTCACGCATCATGCGCTCTACTTCATATTCACGGATATAGCCGTAGCCGCCGAAGAGCTGAACAGCCTTTGTGGTTACATTCATAGCGGTTTCTGCAGCGAAAAGCTTAGCTTCTGCAGCTTCAAAGGAATAATTCTTTTGAGTTGCCTTTGCCATTGCAGCCTTATAAACAAGCATTTTTGCAGCCTCAACCTGAGCTGCCATATCTGCAAGCTGGAATTGAGTGTTTTGGAAAGCGCCGATTGATCTGCCAAACTGCTTTCTTTCCTTAACATAAGCAACTGTGCGGTCAAGAGCACCCTCTGCAATGCCGAGAGCCTGAGCGGCAATACCTATGCGGCCGCCGTCAAGAGTGTGCATTGCGATTCCGAAGCCCTTGCCTCTGGGGCCGAGAATGTTTTCCTTGGGAATTCTGCAATCCTGGAAAATAAGCTCATAAGTGGAAGAGCCGCGAATACCCATTTTCTTTTCTTTTGTGCCGAAAAGGAAGCCGGGTGCGGTTTTGGGAACGATAAATGCGGAGAAAAGTTTTTTCTTTCTGCCTCTTTTATCTTCAACAACATCGGTTACTGCAATAACGATATAAATATCGGCTTCTTTACCGTTTGTGATAAAGCATTTAGAGCCGTTGAGCACCCATTCGTCACCGTCAAGCACAGCCTTTGTTTGCGCGCCCTGAGCATCAGTGCCTGCACCCGGCTCCGTAAGAGCGAATGCGCCGAGCAGCTCGCCCGAAGCAAGAGGCTTTAAGAACTTTGGCTTTTGCTCGTCCGTGCCGTAAGTAAGAATGGGGTCGCAGCAAAGCGAGGTGTGTGCGGAAACGATAACGCTGGTGGTGGCACAAGCCTTTGCAAGCTCTTCAACGCACATAACATAAGTGAGGGGATCACAGCCCTGGCCGCCGTATTCCTTGGGAACGGGGATTCCGAGGAAGCCGAGCTTTTGCATTTTAGTTACGGTTTCTCTTGGGAATTGTTCGGTTTCATCTGTTTCAACAGCAAGCGGCTTTACTTCATTTTCAGTAAAATCAGCAAAAAGCTTTCTTGCCATTTCATGTTCTTTGCCGAAAGTAAAATCCATATTGATTTCCTTAGCCTTTCTGCCCGCCTGTACGATAAATTTTCAAAGTTGCGCTGCGGGCTTGGCGCAATTATATGCTGCAATGCAGCGAAAATAACCTTGCCGAGCGATAAATTATTTCAAATCTACCACCGCAGCGGCGTGCACAAAAAATGCACGCCGCCGTGATTTCAGTTATTATTTGCGATAGTCATAGAAGCCCACACCGGTTTTGCGGCCGAGCTTACCTGCACGAACCATCTTCTTAAGAAGAGTTGCGGGGCGATATTTGGGATCGCCTGTTTCGGAATAAATTGTTTCCATAATTGCAAGCACAATATCAAGGCCAACATAGTCGCCGAGTTCAAGCGGGCCCATGGGATGATTTGCGCCGAGCTTCATTGCAGTGTCTATATCCTCAACGCTTGCAATGCCCATTTCATAAACGGTGATACCCTCGTTGATAAGAGGAATAAGAATTCTGTTTACAACGAAGCCGGGAGCCTCATTAACCTCAACGGGAGTTTTGCCGATTGCTACGGCAATTTCCTTGATTTTAGCAACCATATCTGCAGGAGTGTTTGCACCTGCGATAACCTCAATAAGCTTCATAACGGGAGCGGGATTAAAGAAATGCATGCCGATAAGCGGTCTGTCAAGGCCGGCACCGATTTCCGTGATTGAAAGAGATGATGTGTTTGTTGCAAACATGCAATCGGGCTTAACGATATCCTGAAGTTCCTTAAATGTTTGCTTTTTAACATCCATAACCTCAAGAGCAGCCTCTACGATAAGATCGCAATCCGAGCAAATTTCTTTGGTGCCCGTGGTGATTTTGGCAAGAATGGCATCGGCTGCCGCCTGATCCATTTTGCCCTTAGCTATTCTTTTTTCAAAGCCCTTTGCGATTTTGTTTTTGCCGTTTGCGGCAAATTCATCGTTGATATCGCAAAGTGCAACTTCATAACCTTCAACCTGTGCAAAAGCCTGAGCAATACCGGAGCCCATTGTGCCTGCGCCTATAATTCCGACTTTCATTTTAAATTCCTCCTGAATAATTATTTATTGATAAAAGGCTTTTTAACCTTTTCCTTGTTTCGATCAAGGAAAAACGCCATGCCGTATTTTTGATCTTCTGTTTCAAAGCAATCGCCGAAAAGTTTTTCTTCAATTTCAACAGCGCTTGCAATATCCGTTTGTAAGCCTTGGTTAATTGCTTTTTTGCAATTGCGAACGGCTATGGGAGCATTTGCCGCAATAATTGAAGCCATTTTCTTAGCTGCCGGCATAAGCTCTTCTATAGGATAAACTGCATTTACAAGGCCGATGCGAAGAGCCTCCGGAGCCTTGATATTTCTTGCCGTGTAAATAAGCTGCTTTGCCATTCCAACGCCGACTGTTCTTGCAAGGCGCTGTGTGCCGCCGAAGCCGGGTGTAATTCCGAGGCCGACTTCAGGCTGACCGAAAACAGCATTTTCAGAGCAAATTCTGATATCGCACGCCATTGAAATTTCACAGCCGCCGCCGAGAGCAAAACCGTTTACCGCAGCGATTACCGGAATGGGAAGATTTTCTAATTTAAGAAAAACATCGTTTCCTTTTTTGCCGAAAGCCTCGCCCTCTGCCTTTGTGAGCGTGCTCATTTCACCGATATCCGCACCTGCAACAAACGATTTTTCGCCTGCACCCGTAATGATAAGAGCGCGAACGGCGTCGAAATCAATTGCATCAAGCGCCTCGTTGATTTCATCAAGCACAGCGCTGTTGAGAGCGTTAAGAGCCTTTGGCCTGTTTATGGTTAATACGGCAACTGCGCCGTCTGCTTCATAATTTATAAATTCCATTGCTATCTCCAAGTTTTAAACGAATAATCAGTCTCTTTCAACAACCGTTGCGCAGCCCATACCGCCGCCGATGCAAAGTGTTGCAAGGCCCTTCTTGGCATCTCTCTTTTCCATTTCATGAAGAAGAGTAACAAGAATACGGCAGCCCGAAGCACCAACAGGGTGACCGAGTGCAATTGCACCGCCGTTAACATTAAGCTTTGAAGCATCAAGACCGAGATCTCTTGCAACAGCGATAGACTGAGCAGCAAAGGCTTCGTTAGCCTCAATAAGATCCATATCATCAACGGTGAGGTTAAGCTTACTCATAAGCTTTCTAGTTGCTGCAACAGGACCGATGCCCATAATTGCGGGATCAACGCCTGCAAGAGCGCCGCCAACCCAAGTTGCCATAGGTTTAACGCCAAGCTCTTTTGCTTTTTCTTCGCTCATAACGATAACTGCTGCTGCACCGTCGTTAATGCCCGAAGAGTTGCCTGCTGTTACAATACCGTCCTTTTTGAATGCGGGGCGAAGTCTTGCAAGGCCTTCTGCGGTTGTGCCTGCACGTGGACCTTCATCGGTGTCAAACACGATTGTTTCTTTTTTCTTTTTAACCTCAACGGGAACGATTTCATCCTTAAACTTGCCCTCTGCTCTTGCTTTTTCGCATTTTTGCTGGCTGTTTGCCGCAAATTCATCAAGCTCTTCACGGGTGATGCCGTATTTTTCACAAACGTTTTCTGCTGTGATGCCCATATGATAATCATTGAAAGCATCCCAAAGAGCATCATTAACCATAGTATCAACCATAGGAGCATTGCCCATTCTGTAGCCGTAACGAGCCTGCTTGAGTGCATAGGGAGCCATGCTCATATTTTCCATACCGCCTGCAACAACGATATCTGCTTCGCCCGATTTAACCATCTGAGCGGCAAGGTTTACGCAGTTAAGACCGGAGCCGCAAACAACATTGATTGTTACTGCAGGAGCTTCGATGGGAAGTCCTGCCTTAATAGCAGCCTGGCGTGCAACATTTTGGCCTTGGCCTGCCTGAATAACGCAGCCCATATATACATGCTCTACCTCGGAAGCGGGAACGCCTGCTCTTTCAAGAGCATTTTTGATTACGAGAGCGCCCAAATCAACAGCAGGAGTGCTGCTGAGCGTGCCGCCCATTGTGCCGATAGCGGTGCGGCAAGCACCGGCAAGAACAACTTTTCTAGACATAATTATTACCTCACAATAACTTTTATTGCCTCGAATACACGAGGCTTTATTTTTTTTACAGCTCTATAATAATATAGATTTCAATGATTGTCAATAAATTAACAAATTTTCGGCAACTATAACAAAACAGGGGCGTTAAATCATCATTTTTAGTGCAGATTTAAAGTCTTTGAAAAGCCGCCAAACCGCTTTGTTAAGCGGTTTTACGAGATTGTGCAAAAATTGTCGTTCTTTTCGATATTTTTAACATACAGTGCTTATATTTTTGCTTAACCGGGAGCAAGAAAACGCATTTTCATCAATGTGGCGAACATATATTTTCCGCTTGGCTTAATCGAAAAAGCAGATATTTTCTCAAATGAGAAAATAAAATCCGAAAAAAAGACAAATTTATGCAAAGAAAAATCCCGCAGGAAATCCTGCGGGATTTAATCAATTATTGAATTTTATTAACCCCTTGCGCAGTTATGAGATGTGAGATATTCATCCGTTGC
>ULNP01058032.1_pt1 | contig 15724 bp, 20 predicted proteins | sample 1951941 | NCBI WGS metagenome assembly ULNP01 (sample SAMEA4835579, study PRJEB28245) | human gut metagenome | biome: gut microbiome; material: fecal sample | place: Denmark | collected 2008
GAGGGTACAAATGATATACTTATATCAGAAACAAGGAAAGAGAGGTAGTAAAAATGTTAGAAACAAGAAAACTCACACACCACAAAAGTTCACAGTGTCACGTAACAATAGAAGATAACGGTACAATAAATTTCATAAGTTATACAACGCTTGTTATTCAAGCTGTACCACACGTAAGTGAACAATATGTTCTATTCTGTACAGGGACATATAGCCAAACCACAAGAAAGCAGATAGGGTGGTTTTTAAAGGAATATTTTGGTGATGTTTCATACTACGATATGAAAAAATGTGCAGAGGACGGAACTGGAATATGTGCAGAGCGTAAACACGCAAAATATTGGTAGGCAGCCGGTGCATGGGTAGGTTCAAACCCTATCCTACCATTCCACACTATAATGTGTGAGATATAATCAAACAGAAAAGGAGAACAAAAATTATGGCAAGAAAGAGAATGGTAACAAGAACAGTAGAGCAGACAACAGCGCAGGTTATGACACTTGACGTAACAACAGCAGAGGTACAAGTACGTACTTATGACATCGGCGGAAAATACACCGATGAAGAGTTGCTTAAGAAACTCCAGAGTCTTTTCCAGACTGACACACTCAAACTCGTACACATTGAATCACAGACTTGCAACGAGGTATTACTTGGCATGGATGAAGAAGATTTTATCAGACTTGCAAAAGTTTTACCGCCACGTAACACTAATAAGGACGAGGACTAGGCGAAAGCCTAGTACCTCTTGAAAGGGAATATTATGTACGCAATATGTGTAGAATATTATGGAAATTATGGTGCAATCGTTCCGGCAGGAAATGGCGGTATGCAGAAACTTCATAACAAAACCAAACGTGGGTGGTTGAGTGAAACTGAATGTATGCGTAAAAGTACAACAGGAAATGTGTATGTAGTCGCTAATTTTACTCAGAAAATGTGTGAAATGTCACCTAGACAGTTAGCAGATTATGTACAGAATAATAACATCACTGTACTTTGAGAATATACACGGAGTTAGTCTAAACTAACAAGGGTGCGTGATAGGCACGGTTATAGCTTCAACGTTATACACCCTTTAGTGTACAAACGTACACATGAACCTTGACAACAAAATAAAGATGACAGAAAAGGAGAATGTTATCATGGAAAGAATTTTCACAAATGCACTCAAAAAACAGTTAAAACAGCGTATAAAAGGTGATTTATCTGTACACATTGTTGATGACACAATAATTGTTGACATTCAACCATTAGGTTGTTATACTTGGCGTTATATCATTAACAATTTATCTGCACAAATATCAACAGGTTTATCAAGTAGAATTGTAGCAGATGCTATTGTTAAACAGTACAGGAATTTTATTATATCTAAACATTTTTACTCAAAATAATTCAAAGAAAGTGTTGACTTTTTAAGTACAATATGCTACAATAAAAGAGTAACAAAGATAAATAACAGTTACGTTGCCAGAGTGGTGTACTCACTTTACAGTACACCCTCACCCCTCTGGACGGTGCAACAAATTGGTAAGTTGCCTAGTGACATTGTGTTCCAACACTTGTCTGGTAAGCACTAGATTATAGGTTCAAATCCTATACCGTCCACTGGTACAATATCGTACCTAACTATAAACAAACCAAAGCCAGAAAGGAGAACAAAATTATGGCAAGAGTACCTATGGTAACAAGAACAATTGTAGCAACAAAAGTAAATGTAATGTGTCTGGACGTACAGGCAGGCGAACCGTGTAACAAGGTTGTTACAGTACCTCGTACCTACAAGGACGATGAAGCACTGATGAAGAAAGTTCGTCCGTTGCTTGAAACTGAGACACTCAAAGCGGTACATATTGTAGACAAGGAAGAAATTGAAACTCTGTATGGAATGACAGAGCAGGAATTTATCCAGTATGCAAAAGTGCTTCCGCCTAGAAACGGTGCAAACAGTGACGAAGAAGCAGACAATGAATAACACAGAAGCAGCTAAAACCTAAAACACCAAACACAACAAAATATTTAATTAAATGGAGAACAATATCATGATTAACATTAAAGAAATGAGCAGAGAGTTCAACGAAGTAGAGCAGTACCTTATGACTATCGCACCGTCAATCGTTTCAATGAAAGACGTTGAGGACGGGGAGCATATCACAGTTGACGGAGTTCTGATGTTTGAGGATGTTAAAGAGGACAGCGGTGAGGTTGTCGAAGTAATGTCAATCATTACACCGGAAAAGCAGGTATACAGTTGCCAGTCGGCTACGTTCAAGAGAAGTATCATTGATATTTCAAACATTATGAAAGGTAAGCCGTTCACTGTTATCAAGACTTCTGGTAAAACCAAATCCAATCGTGATTACATTAACTGCGTACTGGACGTTGAAAGACTTGCATAATTTCAGAGTGTAACAGTTAATAAATGGGGGGTGGCACTCTTAGTACCATACTAGAGTGTCTCCCCCTATTTCATTTATAGGGGTGAATGCTATGGCAAAAAGACGCAAACAAACACCTGCGGAACGTGCTTACTCTAAACAAGTCAAGCGTATTAAACAGTTTATAAGTAGAGCAGAAAAACGTGGGTATCAATTCAGTGAAGATGTATTACCGCAAAGACCTAAACGTGTAACACAAGCAAGTGTGCGAAAACTTGCAAAATTAACACCTGATAAGTTGTACAAGAAAGCAGTCTACGGTGGTTTAGCAAGTGAGGGTGAAATAGTACCTGCAACAGAGGGTGTAAAGTTGGAACGCTCTTTGAGGGCAAAGAAAGCGGTAGAAACTAGAAAATATAGACTAGCAGAGCCAGTACAAGAACCAACCAATACACCAGGTTTTGTTCCACCAGAGAACATATCAGAAGATGGAACATTTTTTGACGCTGTTGTTATCACTGGTTTTAAAGCTCATGTGCGTCAATTTAATGAACACGCTAGTAACTTATTACTATCATGGTTAGACAGAATACTAGCAACAAATGACGCACATGATGTTGCAACAATGTTGAATGATGGTGCAGAAGCAGGTTTGATTGTAACATATCAGATAGTTTACTCACAAGATAAGCTAACACAGTATATGTCTGAAATGTTAAACTATTTACCAGAAGCAGGATCACTGTTTAAGGCTGAAATGATGGACGCAATGGAAGAGGACGAGGACTTTAGTAGTCCACTATGAAAGTTAAAAAGTATCGTTACTTTATGTGCGACTTTGAAACAACTGTTTACAAAGGGCAGGTGAACACAGAAGTATGGGCTAGTGCGTCCGTTGAATTGTTCACAGAAGATGTAAATATTTTTCATAGCATTGGAGAGCAATTCGATTATTTTCTAGCACAGAAATGTAATATCGTAGCGTACTATCATAACTTGAAATTTGACGGTGCATTTTGGTTATCCTATTTGCTGGTAGATAAGGGGTATAAGCAAGCATACAAAAAGGTAGGAGAGAATGAAAATGATGTTGAATGGTTGCCAGAGAAATTCATGGAAAATAAGTCATTCAAGTATAGCATATCTGATAAAGGTATGTGGTACAGTATTATTATCAAGGTAAATAATCGCTTTATAGAGATTAGAGATTCACTGAAATTACTACCATTTAGTGTAAAACGTATCGGTGAAAGTTTTGGTACAAAGCATAAGAAACTTGATATGGATTACACTGGTTTTAGGTATGCAGGTTGTATCATAACAGATGAAGAAAGAAAGTACATAGCTAATGACGTTCTTGTAGTCAAAGAAGCGTTAGAAATAATGTTCCAACAAGGTCACAACAAGTTGACAATAGGTTCATGCTGTTTGGAAGAATACAAGTCAATTTGTAAGTCCTCAACAAAGAACGCACTTGATTACAATGAAATGTTCCCAGATGTGTACGCAATGACGATAGACGAGAAAGCACATAGATACCTCAATGCAGGAGAATATATCCGTAAATCGTATAGAGGTGGTTGGTGCTATCTTGTTAAAGGTAAAGAGAACAAGATTTTCACAAATGGAACGACAGCAGATGTAAATTCTTTGTACCCTAGTATGATGAGTAGTGAGAGTGGAAATCGTTATCCAATAGGTGTACCACATTTCTGGAAAGGAAATATCATTCCAGACATTGCACTTGCAGACGATAGGTATTACTTTGTTAGAGTAAAGACAAGGTTCTACATTAAACCAGACAAGCTACCATTCATACAAATAAAATCGTCACTACTGTACAAAGGTACAGAAGCACTTGAAACATCTGATGTGTACGACAAGAGAACAGGTGAGTATTATACCCACTACACCGATAAAGACGGTAACATTCACGACACAAGAGTTGAGTTAGTTTTGACAATGACTGACTACGTGTTATTGAAAGAACACTACGAACTTGTAGACTTTGAGATTTTAGACGGTTGTTGGTTTTATAGTGAAATAGGCATCTTTGACGAGTACATTGATAAGTACAAGAAAATCAAACTGGAAAGCAAAGGTGCGTTGCGTGAGTTGGCAAAGTTGTTCCTAAACAATTTGTACGGTAAAATGGCAAGTAGCATGGACAGTAGTTTTAAACTTGCTTACGTCAAAGAGGATAAAACCATAGGCTTTCTACCGGTTGCAGAAGCTAACAAGAAGCCTGGGTATATACCAGTTGGTTCAGCTATCACAAGTTACGCAAGAAACTTCACAATTAGAGCCGCACAGAAGAACTACCACGGTAAAGACAAGAGAGGTTTTATATATGCAGATACAGACAGCATACATTGTGACCTTGAACCAGAAGAGATTGTTGGTATTAAGGTACATAATAAAGACTTCTGTTGTTGGAAACTAGAGAGCTGTTGGGATATAGCAGTTTTCACCAGACAAAAGACTTACATTGAACACGTTGTTAAAGAAGATTTGAAACCTATTGATACACCGTATAACAACATTAAGTGTGCAGGTATGCCACAGAAATGTAAAGACTTATTTCAAACATCACTTGACGGAACGGCAGATATTAGTGGGTACACAGATAAGACAACAAAAGTGTTTAAGGAATGGACAGAAGATGAAAAAGAGTTCTTGTTTGAAAAGGAAACTGGTAAACCAATAAAGAGAAATCTTAGGGACTTTAGAGTAGGACTAAAAGTTCCCGGAAAATTAAGACCAAAGAGAATACGTGGCGGTATCCTACTTATCGACACATCATATGAAATGAGGTAGAACATGGAATTGAAAACTATCAAAATCAAATACGTAAAAGACGGAATGGAAAAAATTGAACAGATTGAGAACGGAGATTGGATTGACCTGCGGATTGCTGAAGATGTGCACCTTGAACCTAATGAGTTCAAATTCATTCCACTTGGAGTTGCTATGGCTTTACCGTCAAACCATGAAGCGTTAGTCATCCCTAGGAGTTCCACATTTAAAAAGTATGGTATCATACAGGCTAACTCAATCGGGCTTATTGACGAAACATATTGTGGTGACAAGGATGAATGGAAATTTCCGGCATATGCAACAAGGGCGGTTGACATACCTAAGAACACCAGAATATGTCAATTCAGAATATTCAAACATCAACCAACAGTTGCACTTGTTGAAGCAGAGCATTTATCAAACACCGATAGAGGTGGTTTTGGTTCAACTGGTGAAAAATAAAGCACAACAAATAAGAATAGCAGGGGCGAACTAAGTTCGTATCCCTGCTTTCTATTTATATCTTTAACTCATGCACCAAACAAAGCGTTCAGCGAAAACGACAAATGGTATAGGCACTATCGTTTCAAGTGTGCTACCCTATCCACTCATTGTTGGACACATGAGAAGATACCTAAAAGTTATCAACACTTTCCACATTTTAATGTGGATAACCTAGTAACTCAACGCACTAAGTACCGCTTCTTTGCACCTCATATCCTTAAATCTGAAAGCACCACGTTCAAATAAGTACCTAAGGTTTGACAAGAAAAAGTCATTTCTTTTGAGCATAACATAGTTCACTTCATGGTCTGCTGTTGTTACAGTTATTTTAGTCTTAAAGGTAACATCTGGTTTATCATCACAATAGATAAAACCGTCCTCTGTAAATTCCCTCAAGCCAAAGTCAGTTCCCTTATATTTAAGAGTACAAATATATCTGCTTCTGCCTGTCGGCTTATCTACAAAACTCTTATTGTCATTAAGATACACACATTCACTACTATAAGCAACATAAGCGTTCTTAGCAAATGCACGATTAAAACCACTACTTTTCTGTTCATCACTTGCACTCTGAATGAAACCTTGTTCAAGTACAAAACCGTCACCACGCAAGAACTTTGTATCGTCTTTTAGTCTTGCACTAATATTCATTTCAACATAGTACGGGTTTATGATGCTGACTGGATTACTAAGCATATAAACTGGCACATATCTTACCTGTTCGCCTTGTCCTCTTGCTACTGACGTATGTACGCTAAGTAATTTCTTAACTTCATCAACGCAATAGTGATTCGTTTCACTCTGAAATTCGTCAAATATCATTCGCATAATATCAGAAAATAAGTGACTATATTTCTTAATCTGGTCAGCACTATTAAGACTTAAAGCATACCCACAACTTTTTTCGTCTAAGAACAATTCGTGGAAGATACCACTTGCTCTACGTTTGCTTGTCATTTCATGTTCTTTAAAGAACAAACTACCTAAATCTTTATAGAACTTATCAACAACATCATCAAGTTCATAGTTGTATCTATAAATAAGACCAAATTTTTCACCTTTATCTAAAAATCTATTGATACATAATCTACCAAAATATGTTGTCTTACCACCAGTACGATTAGTAGTACACATATAAATCTCTGGTTTGTTACCATTTATGTCCATCATAGACAAAAGTTTAGTACCGTCATAATACTTACTCACGTTATAATCACTTCCTTTCCTATTATATTATAACATACCTATTGCAATTTGTCCAGTAATATGATATAATAAATATAAATGAACAAGGAAAGGAGTGAAAGAAATGGAACAGTTTTACCCTATAATTATTGCACTGGTTTTCAACGCTTTAGACCTTTTCACTGGTATCATAACTGCTGTCAAGAACAAAGACATAAAATCGTCGAAATTGCGTGACGGTCTTTTCAAAAAGGTTGGATTCATTTTATGTTACTTTGTGGCATGGTTAATTGACACAGAGGGTTCATTGATAGGTTTTCAGCTTGGAACACCAATCTTACCTATCATTATCCTTTATGCGTGTACTACAGAGTTAGTGTCAATACTTGAAAACATATGCAAGATTAACCCTGACATTCTGCCGGAAAAACTGATGGAATTATTTCACATTTCCGATGTAAAAAAGGAGGACTAAATTATGCCAAATATTATGAAAGCGGTTCAGTTTATTATTGACATCGCAAATGATGACACGCATGGTTATGACCAAGCGCACAGAAATGATCCAGACTATGACTGTTCTTCACTTGTTGGAACTGCACTACATGAAGCAGGTTTTAATGTATCACCTTACTCATGGACTGGTAATCTGGAAGCACAGTTGCGTAAAGCAGGTTTTGTTGATTGTAAAGCACCGTGGTTGCCGGGAGACGTACATCTTAAAACACAGCATCATGTTGTTATGAGTATCAGCAATGCTCAGATTGCTCACGCTTCAATAAATGAAAAAGGAACGGCAACTGGTGGTAAAACTGGTGACCAGACTGGAAAGGAAATTTGTATCAGAAGTTACTATGAATACTCTGGTGGTTGGGATGTACACCTTAGATATGCAGGAAAGAACACAGATGTAACCCCAGATGTTTCCATTGATACCATTGCAAGAGAAGTCATTGCAGGAAAATGGGGTAACGGAGATACCCGTAAAAAACTTCTAACAGAAGCAGCTTATAATTACGACACAGTGCAGGCAAAAGTAAACTCACTCTTGTCTGGAACAGAGTTAAAATCTAACGGAGAAATTGCAAGAGAAGTAATTGCAGGAAAATGGGGTAATGGTGACACAAGAAAGCAGAAACTTACTGCCGCAGGTTATGACTATTCTGCTATCCAGAAACTTGTAAATCAAATGTTAAGTTGAGGTTAAACTATGCCAGATATTAACAAAGCATATTCGTGGGCAATCAATACTTGTAACGCACCTAATATTGGTTACTCACAAACGTACAGAAATCAAATAACAGTAAATGGTATTACCTATTACGATTGTTCATCTTTTATCAACTATGCTTTGTTAGCAGGTGGGTTTGAAACACCGTACTACGCACCGTCAAACAATGCGTTCACTACGGTTACAGAACCGTCAGAACTTATTCGTTTAGGTTTTACAGAAGTGGATGCAAGTGGCGAATACCTTGCAGGTGATATAGGTTTATCCTCTGGACACACAGAAATGTGTTACCAAGGCGGGCAAGGTTCTGGTATCTTTATGGGGGCACATTCAAGCAGTTATGCGTTAGCAGACCAAGTTAGTATTTCCTCATACACAAGTTCATTTCCACGGTTATTCCGTTACGGTGACGGTGGTGCGAGTGGTGTAGGAGCAAGCATGTTTGTGTGTGCCGCTATTGCAGGTAACATGTGGCAGGAAAGTACCCTATCACCCGGTGTCTGGGAAAATCTCTCACCCGGTTCTGCTACTGACCTACTCAAAGGTTACGGTTTAGGACAATGGACTAACACAGGTGGTGACACACATGGACGTCTTTACCAGTTACTAACTTGGCTATCTGACAACGGATATGCTGATGATGATGGGTACGGGCAGTTAGCTTTCCTTATACACGAAGATGTTTGGTATCAGCATGACGAATATCCGTTCAGTAATCTTACAGAGTTTTTACAGTCAGATTCATCAGATATTACCATGTTGACACATGCCTATAACCTATGTTGGGAAGGAATACATGACAGTTCGTGGGATAATCGTGTAGACTACGCAAACCAATGTTATGCTTACATATTAGCACACGCAAATGATACCTCAATAACAAAATGGTACAACGAAAACACATACCTAACAACAGAGCAAAGATTGAACAACGCTGTTATGCTTTATAGGTACTTATCCGCAGGTGGTGGTGGTGGTGGCACAACCAGAACAAAGCGAAAAATGCCACTCTGGATGATGTGCCGATACACATACTAACAAACCATAGAAAGGAGAAACAAATATGCCGTTTACAGTAGGAACTTACAAACACGAAGAAGGATTTACAATCATGGTGACAGAGGACGGAGTAATCATGCTCTCACCTAATCACCCACTATCAATGCGATTGTCCGCACTGTTTGATACAACAAAGTGGACTAAAATTTTATAAGAAAGGAGAACACCATGGCAGTAAAAACCATAGAAGAAATTCTTGAATCAGTGAGAGACAGAGTTGGTGAGCAGACTGATGATGAAACAATCGCTTTTATTGAAGATATTAGTGACACACTTACCGACCTTGAAACAAAGGCAAACGGTGACGGAACAGACTGGAAAGCTAAGTACGAAGAAAATGACGCTGAATGGAGGAAAAAGTATATTGAACGTTTTTACAGTTCAGAGCCAGAACCTGAGCCAGAACCACCTAAACCAGATGACACGCAAAAACCTAATACGTTTGCAGAACTGTTCACGACAGTTTAGCAATAAATTTATTAAAGAAAGGAAGATTAAATCATGGCAAGAAGAATTGCAAACAGTACGCTTAATGCATCAACCATTGACATTCTCAACGTAATCCGACAGAACGCTTCTTATGATTATCAGCAGAACGTACCGGAAGTTGCAACTGTCAATGACATTCCCAAAGTGGGAGAAATCATCTATGGTACACCTGCCTTTGCAAACCAGTTTATCAATGCTCTGGTAAATAGAATTGCAATCGTGCGTGTACAGAGTGCAACCTTTAACAACCCTTACTCTATCCTCAAGAAAGGTTACATTGAGTACGGAGAAACTGTCGAGGATATTTTCGTATCTATCGCAAAAGCTGTTGACTTCAATGTTGAAAAAGCAGCTAAACGTGAGTTCCAGAGAACTATTCCAGATGTTCGTTCAGCGTTCCACGTTATGAACTGGAGAGTAATGTACCCAGTTACCATTCAGGACGATGACTTACGGCAGGCATTTCTTAGTATTGAGGGTGTTCAGAACCTTATCGCTAAGATTGTAGACGCAGTTTACACCGCCGCAGAGTACGATGAATTTCTTCTGTTTAAGTACCTGCTTATTAAGGCAATAAGCAACGGAAAAATGTTCCCTACTTCTATTGGAGCAGGTACAGACCTTAGCGAAGCGGCTGTACAGTTTAGAGGTACTTCTAATCTGTTACCATTTATGTCTAATGACTATAATGAAGCTGCTGTTAAAACGAACACACCGAAAGATAGACAGGTTATCTTCATGGACGCTATGTTCAATGCACAGTTTGACGTAAATGTGCTTGCAAGTGCGTTCAATATGGATAAGGCAGACTTCATGGGTAGGCTGTTCCTCATTGACAACTGGACTGGCTTTGATAATGAGCGTTTTGACGTTATTAGAGCAAACTCTGACGGAATCGAGGAAGTTACAGCAGAAGAGTTAGCACTGTTGGCAAACGTAAAGGCTGTCATTTTGGACGAAAATTGGTTTCAGGTTTACGACAATAACAACAAATTCACGGAGAAGTATGTTGCTTCTGGTTTGTACTGGAACTACTTCTATCATACTTGGAAAACGGTGTCAAATTCTCCGTTCGCAAATGCTGTTGTGTTTGTCACCTCTTCCGCAGACGTTAATTTACCTGAAACTGTTACCGTCCATGTGGACGCTAAAGATGAAAGTGATATTGCTACTGTATTTACTATCAGCGCTGACTTTGAAGAAGCAGCACTTAACCCGCGGAATGTGAATTTTGTTCAGACAAAAGCGCTTACAACTGCTGGTATTGCTGTTCAGAAATACGGCGGTCTTATTATCCCGACTTCAAAGGTTGGAACAGATATCACACTTGTTGCTGAGATTAACGGAACTACTTACACAGCAGCTACTACTATCAACGGTTCTACTGATGTTGACACAACTGTTACTCTTAACAAGGGCTAAGATTTTAACTGTAAGGGTGTATCATTTTATGATATGCCCTTACTAAAAGGGAGTGATTATATGTATATACAACCTACGACAAATATAAGGTTGCTTAAAGATGTTCCTCTTGATACAACCTACGCCCACACGATATACTTTGCAAGTGCAACAGAGCAGTACAATTACTTTATTGGTTTGCAGAAATACAATCTAACTAATTACACCTATCAAAGAGTAAAACGTGGTGTGGCTAGAGTTGGAATTAAAGCCGACAATCTGTATGATTGTAATTACATGATGTTTCAGAATACAGCTTACGGAAATAAGTGGTTTTATGCGTTCATAACATCTGTTGAATTTGTGAACAATGAATGTTCAGAAATTTACTTTGAACTTGATGTTATGCAGACATGGTTTTTTGATTGCTCACCAGATATGTGTTTTGTTGAACGTGAACATAGTTCTAATGATTTGTTATGGGAAAATTTAGTACCAGAAAATCTCGACTTAGGTGATTACACTATTGAAAAGAAAGATACGTTTGATATGTCACCACTTTATGTGTGTGCATTAACAAGTAAAACATCAACTGGTTCTGCGGCTACTGGTAGAACAATAAATCACATTTATGTACCACTTAATGTTATTGCAGGAATCCCTGCTGACGACCCAGAGAGTATTAACGTTGTACTTGAAGAGTTTATAGGAGAAGGACAAGAGGACGCTATTGTTACACTATATGAGTATCCAGAATTTTTAGGTGATGCCAGTACAACTGAACCTAAAACAAAAGTTAAACAGTTGTCACCAGACTTCACTAAAATTGACGGTTACACACCAAAAAACAAAAAACTATTTTCTTATCCATATAGTATGCTTGTAGTTAGTAATAATTGCGGACAAACTGCGGAGTATCGTTGGGAACAGTGGAATAGTGTAGAAGAGTGTGGTCAGTTTAATATACAGGGTGTGTTTGTAAGTACACCTTGCGTATTATGTTATCCTGCTTATTATCGTGGTGCTATCAACGATATTGACAGCGGATTGACTTACAGTAATTTCCCGCAGATACCGTGGGTTGGTGATACTTACAAAGCATGGCTTGCTCAAAATAAAGGTACTATTGCTAGTGGGTTAATTAGTACAGCAGTTGGTGCAGGCTTGACGGTTGCAGGTGCGACTAGTGTTAATCCTATTATGGTAGCAGGTGGTGTTGCTACTATCAGTGGTAGCGTTGGTAGTGTAGTTGGTAAAGCAGTTGACGCACAGAATACACCGCCACAGGTTCACGGTCAAGTTCAGTGTGATAGCCTTAATGCAGGAGCAAATAGATGTGAGTTTACGTTCTTGCATATGTCAATCAGAGCACAATTCGCTAGGATTATTGACGATTACTTTACAATGTATGGATATGCAACAAGACGGTGTAAATATCCTAACAGAAGCAGTAGACCTCATTGGAACTTTGTCAAGACTATTGGTGCTACTGTTACTGGTAGTGTTCCTGCTGACGATATGAAGAAAATTTGTAGTATCTATGATAATGGAATTACATTCTGGAAAAATGGTTCAGAAATTGGGAATTATTCACTAGATAACAGTCCAACATAAAGGTGGGTGAAAATTATATGGGTAGAAAGCGTGGAATTACGGATATGTTTGGTGACAGTGCTACACTGAATAACTTGACATATATGCAGTATTTGAACAGGCTGACAGAATTGGCTATAAGTATGTTTGAATGGAAAAACTTGCCACCTAGTGTTGACGCAAGGTATCTTGAACTACATCTATTTGAAACTGGTTGCATGGTGTACTTTGATGATGATGTTCTTGGGAACTTATGTCTGGACTGTATTACGAATGGCAGACTTGATATGTATGGTAACCCTATTTTGCGTAGAGCATATTCTGGATATAATAATTACCAGAAGTTATTGAAAGAGAGTAACAGTGTTATTATCTGGAATAACTACTTGCACACAAATAGTGTTCTTGATGTTAAAATGTTTTCGAGAAGATTATACAACATTGATAGAATTATTGATGTTAATGCAAATGCACAAAAAACACCGGTTTTAGTGCAGGGTACAGAGAAACAAAGGTTGACGCTAATTAACTTGTATAAGGAGTTTGAGGGTAACGCACCGTTCATTTTTGGTGATAAGAACTTGGACTTAAATGCGTTAAAAGTGCTACAGACTGGTGCTCCGTATGTTTGCGATAAGTTGTACCAGTTAAAGACGCAGATATGGAATGAAGCGTTGACATATCTTGGTATCAGTAATATCAACATTCAGAAAAAAGAAAGGTTGATTACTGATGAAGTAACTAGGAATCAAGGTGGTACTATTGCTAGTAGATACAGTAGATTGGAAAGTAGGAGACAGGCTGTTGAAAAGATTAACGCTATGTTTGGAACTAATATTGAAGTTAATTATCGTGAAGATTTTCAGCAGGTTGGCAATGATACTATTCCAGAGGACGCTGGTGCTAATACGATAGGAGGTGCAGGTAATGAGTAAATATACTACACAAGTTAGGTTCATTTGTGAAAGCAAAAGTGGACTTGAAGTAAGTGGTGGTAGTGGTGATGTTGATAACATTATTGCAGGTTCGTGGAATAAGATATTTACGAGTAAAGCACCGTTCTTTGATGAAGCTTACAGAAGTGTATTGTGTTCAAAGATTTTGAAGCACTATTATATGAGAGAAATTTGTTGTGAAACGGTAGGTATCTGGACGCTTTGGATGAATACAAGGCTTGAAGAAATTATGCCGTACTACAATCAGTTGTATGAGAGTGCTAAGATTGAGTTTGACCCAATGCATGATGTAGACTTAACTAGGAAACATGAGAGGAATGTTGAGGGTATAAAGAAAGAAAATGGAACAAGAACAGAAACGAGTGGAGGTAATAGAACACTTGAAGGAAATAGAGACACTGATACTACTGGTAACGGTACGAAAAATACTACAAGTGGAAGTGATGAAACTAAGAGAGACTTGTATTCTGATACACCGCAAGGCGCTATTACTGGTTTAGAAAATGAGAACTATTTGACTAACGCAAGAAAAATTACAGATAATGTAAACGGAACAGCCGATGAGGAAACTAATACAACAGAAAAAAGCGGAACTAACTATACTGAAACCGAAAACACAAACAGCAATGTAAATGGAGAAACAAAAAATACTGGAAGTAGTAATACAATGGAAGATTATCTTGAAACTGTTAATGGAAAACAAGGTACGGAAAGTTTTAGCAGTCTTTTAAATAAATTTAGGGAAACTTTTTTAAACATTGATATGATGGTTATTGATGAGTTTAGCGACTTATTCTTTGGACTTTGGTAATGAAAGGAGATAAGAATGAACAAACGTAGTAATTTTAAATTTTGGTGTCAAAAAGTGCTTCCTTTGGTGTATGACGATTCACTTAGCTATTATGAATTGTTGTGTAAAGTGGTTAGTTATGTAAATAATCTAAATGAGACAACAAATGGGTTAATTGATGAAATAAACGCCTTAAACAAATATGTTGAATCTGAATCAAAAGAAACTGTAGAAAAAGTTGTTAAAGAAGTTGTAAATGAAATGTTAGCAGATGGCACTATTAACAATATAATTAACAACGAATTAAAAGACCTTTTAAACGGAAGATTAGCTGTAAAAAATAGAAAATTCTTTTTTATTGGTGATAGTTATTCATTCGGCTATACACCTGGCGCACCAGAAGAAGTTGGGTGGATGAAAAATGTTGCAAACGTTCTTGGTTTGGTTAGCGGCGTTAATTATTTTAGTATAGACTATGCAAAAATTCCTGGTGGGTACGGTATGTCGCCTACGGTTACAGGTGTACACGCATCTTGGGCTGACCTTGTAAGAGTAAAAGATTTTACAAATATTCCGGTAAATGAGATAACAGACGTTGTAATACTTGGTGGAACAAATGATTACAATTACATTGATAGCATAGGCTCTGGCATGATTGACTTAAACAATGTTTTAAAAAGCAAATTTCCAAATGCTAATATTATGTGTGGAGTCTATGCTTGGTGTGATTTAGAAACGTTTACAGATAAAACACAAAAAGTATACAACGAATATGCAAAGTGTATTTATTATGGATGGAAATTTCTTCCAAATTCTGTGTGGACACTGCATAAACATAGCTATCTTAGTTCTGACAATGTACACCCGACACAACTGGCATATAAAGAATCGTCTTACTACTTAGCTAACATGATAGCATACGGTGATTGCGACGTTATCTATAAAAGTGTACACCATTTATCAAATAGATTTTCAACTAATATCGAAGTATTAAACGAATGTGATTTATTATTTGAGTTCAAAAATGGTTTTACTACAGTAACACAGCTTAACGGAGGGAGTAGTGGGATTGACAACATTTTAAATATTAAAACTAGCGTTAACGGTTATCACACCCTTAGCCCTATACCTGATTTTATTTGCACTAACGATCAGACAGACGCTTTTCCTTATATTGTACTTGGTTCTGCAATTTATTTTCCTTATAGTAATTTAAGATTTGGTACACTTATTTTACGTGATAGAGGGGTGACTTTAGGTGCTAGAAATGATCAAACTGGTGATGCAAATTATGTTTTTCAGATTGCAGGTGTTACGTTAAATAATTGGTACTGTTAATGGC
>ULNP01030335.1_pt1 | contig 15619 bp, 15 predicted proteins | sample 1951941 | NCBI WGS metagenome assembly ULNP01 (sample SAMEA4835579, study PRJEB28245) | human gut metagenome | biome: gut microbiome; material: fecal sample | place: Denmark | collected 2008
AGAGGGACTCTAATAACTACTACTTTATAATACGAGGAGGTGAAACAAATGCACAGTGCTACTCAAATTTGTGTGAAACCGGGTTCTGAATTTTATCCTTATTTCGATACTATCGCTGCGCTTTGCAACAACTTGCGAAATGCCGCTTTGTACCGTACGCGGCAGGTCCTCACTATGGTGGAAAAGCCTTTCGACAAACTGACGGCAAACGAATTGGAAGTATACAACGAAATTGCATACGCTCTTCCGGCAATGGGGGAAAAGTTTAAAATGCCTGTTAAGGGAAAACAGTTTTTAAGCTACCATTTCATGGATGCCTTGTTTAAGGTGACACGGAACCCAGATTACATTGTAGAAAGCTTGCCAAAGCAGACTGCTCAGCAAATTCTAAAAGAAGTTGCAAAAAATATGAAGGGTTTTTACGCTGGTATTCGCAAGCATAAAAACGACCCCGCTTCTTTTACTGGGAAGGTAAATTTACCAAGATACGGTGAAAAGGGTGGCAGACACACCATTGTGTTTACGAATCAGGATTGCGTAATTTACGAAATAAAAGACAAACCAGGTTTTCACGAAGTAAAGTTCCCTGAAATCAAAAAGCGATTGTACATTGCCGATATGCCTCTTCGCGGTCGTCTAAAGCAAATCACTGTGAAGCCGAATCACGGCAACTATATCGTGTCGTTCGTCTTTGACAACGGAAAAGAAAACCCTGTAACAAGACCTCCGCACCGTATGGTTGGTATTGACCTTGGTGTAGATAACACTGCAGCTATTACGAACAACTTAGGCTTACCTTGCCTCTTGTTCAAGGGCGGTGTTTTGAAATCCATCAACCAGCTATACAATAAGAAAATGGCTGCAATTCAGTCTGAGCAAACAAAAGACACTGACAAAAAGTTTGTAATGACGAAAGAAGCACATGGCTTATGCATTTGGCGCAACAATCGCATTGAGGACACAATCAACAAAATCGGGAGCAGTATAGTTGCCTGGTGCTGTGATAACGATGTTGACACCATTGTCATCGGTCACAACACGCATTGGAAACAAAATGCAAACATAGGCAAAAAGAACAATCAGACCTTTGTCCTGCTTCCGTTGTATAAGTTGATTCTGAACATCACCTATCGCGCCGAACGATGTGGCATTCGAGTCATCAACCGCGAAGAATCCTATACGTCAAAAGCCTCTTTCTTGGATAATGATGCCATTCCTACTTACGGCAAAAACGATGAAGAATACAAATTCAGCGGTAAGCGTATCAAGCGCGGTTTGTATAAAGCTGCTGACGGAACCGTCATCAATGCCGACTTGAACGGAAGTGCTAATATCCTGCGGAAAGAGTTTCCGGATGCTTTTGCATCTCATCAACCGGATTTCGGTAATGTAATTGTCATCCGACACCCGGATTTAGAGAACGCAAAAAGCAACCGTAAGAAACAACTTGCCGAGCCAAGAACCATAAGCAAGTCGAAAGCCAAACGCTTAAAAGCGAAAGGCAAAATGTAATCCCTCTGGGATAGAGCTTGTGAATAGCTTTGAACCCTTACCCTTTAGCTTCGTTTTGCTCGGAAGCCCCGTCTATATGGACGGAGCGGAGCGACGTACTTTAGGCGGGGTGATTCACGTTGTGCCAACATTCGTGATAGACGGGTATTGCAAGGAGAACCCTGCACAGAGGAAAATATCGCTGAATGTGGTTAAGCGTCTTGCGAAAGAGGAAGTATCCTATGACAGACTGCGGGAAGCGGTGGATGAAACTATAGTCTGCTCAGATAGCTATTATATGGATAAATAGGACTTTGAGGGATAGTATGACCTGATACCATATAATAGGCGGTCGCTGCTGTGTTCCGCTCTGAACGATGCGGGCAGGGCTGACTCCGGCTGCAGGACTGGCGAGGCGGCAGGCACGGTGAACTTCAGCAGAAGGATAATACATCCAGAACGGAATGCTCACCTTCTCCTCGTTTCTGTCCGAGAAAAACTCGATGACATCACCATTTGACGCCTCTGCCGAAATAATGGGACAATAATCAGAAAACATCGACAACTCCGATAAAACATGGTACAATTCTTTAAAATAAGATTGCCTAAAGAAAAGAGGTTGGAATTATGGGAAGGCAAGAAAACGTCGAGATTTTCGAGGATACCTTTGCTTTGTGCAAACAAAACAATACGCTGCGCAACGCCATCGAACGAAGCACTAAAAAACAGAAGCTGTATCCTGAAGGCATCGAATGCGCAGAGAAGCAGGCAATCACCTTTGCTCGGCCTGCCAAAATCATTGTGAGTTCCAAACGCACACTGGAAGCAGCAATGCCTTATGCCTATGCTGGGAAGAAAGTCTGCATCCACAACTTTGCTTCTGCGGCAAATCCGGGCGGTGGTGTGGTGAAGGGTTCTTCGGCACAGGAAGAGGCAATCTGCCGCTGCTCTACATTGTATCCAAATCTCAAAGAAGAAACCCTTTGGAAGCAGTTCTACGCGCCTCATCGCCGCCAGCAGAACCCGCTGCACAATGATGACTGCATCTATACACCGGGCGTTATTGCGTTCAAGTCCGATACTGCGTATCCCAAGCCGTTGCCGGAGGATAAGTGGTATTCTGTCAATGTGTTGACCTGCGCGGCCCCGAATCTGCGGGAGCGCCCCAGCAACGGTATGAATCCCAGTGATGGAAACACCGCTGTGCGCATCAGCCAGAAAGAACTGCAGGCGCTGCACGAAAAGCGGATGAGAAAAGTGCTTGATATTGCCTGGAAGAATGGCAATGAGGTTGTCATCCTTGGCGCATTCGGATGCGGAGCGTTCAGCAACCCGCCGTTGGCTGTAGCACATGCAATGAAGGCAGTGGTGCAGGAATACCGGATGAAGTTTGAAACCATTGAGTTCGCTGTATATTGCTCACCGCGAGATGATTCGAATTTCCGTGTATTCCAGAATGTTTTAGGAAGCCTGTAGCTACCGAGTGATTGAACACCTTGCAACCTTCCCAAAGGACAAAAGACCAGAGAACGGGCAAGAAAAAACGCTGAGGATGCTGGTTGTGAGTTGGGGAAGGCGAAAACTATCATGTGGCCTACCCAAAGGGAGTACGATGCAAGAAAAAGAATGAGGAATGAAAGGCTTGCCCAATACCGCGCAAATGACGAATCAACGCGATATGCTTGGGGCGTGTATTGCTGCTTTCATATAGTGCGGAAAATCCAGAAATATTCGTGCAAATATACGCATAAAAATAGCTGAAAATATCACTAAACGACACGAATGACAAAAACGGGACCAACAAAGGACAAAGCTATGAAATGCGTAGACAATTATGATAAATTGAGATATACTTTTAATAGAGCAAGATATTGTATAAAGTGAGGTGTGGTTCCGCGTGTTGTTTTTACTGATGAACAAAGATACAAAGTGGCTTTTGTTTGATTGCTATGAGGACGAGTTCGGTTTTGTGGCAGGCAAAGAAATTGAATGGTATACAGAATCTCGACCTATCGGATACGATAACATTGGCGATTTTCTTGATGCACGCAAGGCACCTAAGCACAGGAAACACATCGCAGAGCTACTGAAAAAGTATGGTTGTGAATCCATCGAAAATTTTCTAAAATTAACTCACGCACTTTCTCTCAATGACACATTCTGGGTAAAACAACCGGAAAGCACCCTGTCTTGGAACGATGTTTCCCTGTATCGCAACGAGTTCGATGAATTGGTTTCCAACGCAGCGTTTGATGGCGTCATTTCCTCGACGACGCTTTCTTCAACATCCCCAGAATTCGGAACGGATGGTGCATATGCAAAATGCTGGCAGCGAGAAAACGGCAAGGTTTATCTCTACAAAAGCGGCAGTGACACCTATGAAATCGAACCACTGTCTGAATTTCTCACCACGCAGGTAGCCGATGTTCTATGTCGGGACAACGCCCAATATGAACTCACCTTCTATCACGGACGACTGGCATCGAAGTGTGAGTTGTTTACCAACGAGCAGTTTGGATTGGTTAAGATGGCAGCGCTGCCGGTTTCCAATCGCAGGAATCCCGCTGCATTCCTCAAATTCGCTGAACAATACGGCAGCGAGGACCTTATGCGCCGGATGTTCGTGTTGGACGCGCTTATTCTCAACATTGACCGGCACTTGGGGAATGTTGGGTTCCTTTTCGACAACGATACGATGCAAATTACTGGAATGGCTCCTGTGTATGACAACAACCGCAGCCTGCTGTTCCAATTCGATACAGAAGCCCTTGAAAAGAACCCGGCGTGGTGCATATCGAAGTGCGAGCCGAGGGTTGGCGGGGATTTCATCAAGACGGCACAGGCGATGCTTACCGATGATTTGCGTGCGGAACTAAAGAACATGGCAGGCTTTAGATTCAAGGAACCTGAGAACATTGATGTGCCGAAGGACCGGCTGGATGCGTTGAGCAAAATCTTCAATCTGCAGCTGAATAAAATACTAAAATGATTTACTGCCGAGAGGGGAGTCGTGCAATACGGCTCCCTTTTCTGCTGCTGTAGTTCTTCTTGTATATCGTTGTGCGGGTATAGGCGCTAGTATAGTACTTCCGTTCTGAACGATGCAGGCAAGGCTGTTCTCCGGCTGCACGACCCGCGAGGCAGCAGGCACGACGAGCCTCAGCAGGAAGATTCATCCAGAGCGGGATGCCACCTGCCGCAGATGCGAGGTAAATAGGCAGCGACAAGAACCTAAGTGCATTGCAATCCGCGCACCCATTAAAATGATTCCGAATGATACGCATTGATTTTATTCGGAATGCCTGCTATAATATTCGTAAAGAACCAATCCGGAGGTGTTAATATGACGATTCAGGAAGCAGCTGTGGCATGGGGGATTTCGGAACGCAGAGTAAATGAACTATGTAAGTTGGGGCGTATCGAAGGAGCCGTCAAACAGGGCAAGCAGTGGTTTATCCCGGATGACGCTCAAAAGCCCGCAGATATGCGTAGTCATGATGAGACGATTTCTGCGTCTTTGCGTAAACCTCTGCCTATTGGTGTTTCTGATTATAAAGATGCCTGCACAAACTACTATTATGTAGACAAGACCTTGATAATCAAGGATTTTCTGGATGAGCGCCCCAAGGTATCCTTGTTTACACGCCCCAGAAGGTTTGGTAAAACCTTAAACATGGATATGTTCCGGACATTCTTTGAAAAGTCGGATACAGATACGTCGGTATTCTTTAAAGACAAACTGATTTGGGCTTGTGGAGAGAAATATCGTTCTCAACAAGGTAAATATCCAGTAGTATTCCTGTCTTTCAAAGACATTAAGTATCCTACGTGGAATGAGACCTATCAGGCCCTCAAACAACTGATAGCGCAGGAATTTCGCCGTCACAATGAACTTGCAAATAGCCCTTCCTTGAGTGACTATGAAAAGGAACAATTTTCGCGTCTTTCAATGGAAGCAGGGGATGAAGTGGCTTATCAAATGTCATTGCGTACATTGACGCTGCTTCTCCACAAGCATTACAATATTGCACCTATCATTATCATTGATGAGTACGACACGCCAATCCAACAGGGCCATGTCAATGACTTCTATGATATTACCATCAATTTCATGCGAAACCTGTTCTCAGGTGGTTTGAAAGACAATCCACATTTAAGCTATGGTTTCCTGACAGGGATTCTCCGTGTTGCTAAAGAAAGCATTTTCAGCGGTCTCAATAACCTTAAGGTAAACTCTATTTTGGATGACCGGTATAGCGCGTATTTTGGCTTTACCTCTGACGAGGTCAAGCAAATGGCATTATATTACGGTAAGCCGGAAAAATATCAGGAAATCTGTGATTGGTATGATGGGTATCGTTTTGGAAATACAGACATCTTCAATCCTTGGTCTGTAATCGGATATTTCAACAACGATTGTCGGCCTAAAGCGTTCTGGCAATCCACTGGTAGCAACGATATCATTCGGGAAGTGTTAGCTTCTGCTACACCCGAAATAATGGAGCGATTGGAGCGCTTAATGAAAGGGGAATCTTTCGTTACCCATATTGATACCGGCGTCATATATCCGCAAATTCAAAAAGACCCTTCTTCCATCTACAGTTTCCTACTCATCGCTGGCTACTTGAAGGCAATGAATTGCGAGCAGGCGTTTGGAGAAGACTATATGTGTGAGGTCGCCTTACCCAATAAGGAAATCTCGTTTGTGTATAGCAAAGAAATTCTCTCACAGCTGGAACCTATCATTCCACGCTCTGCTTCTATTGCAATCCAGGAAGCCATTTACAAGATGGACACGGAAGCATTGCAGAAAACGCTTGAAAACTTCCTGTTGCAAACAATCAGTTTCCATGATGCTGCCAATGAAGCGTTTTATCATGGTCTGATATTGGGTATGTGTGCTGTCATGGACAATAGCTATCGTATTACTTCCAACCGAGAAGCAGGGAACGGGCGCTATGACATTCAGATGCTCCCACTGAGAGCAGGATTGCCGGGAATTTTGATAGAGTTAAAAGCAGGAAAGGATTGCTCAGAAGAACAGCTTGTTGAGCTTTCCAAGGTGGCTTTGGCGCAAATCAACGACCGAAAGTACACCATCGATATGCAGGCACTTGGAATCTCGAGTGCGATTAAGCTGGGCGTTGCGTTCTCTGGAAAGAAAGCAAAAATTGCTGCAGATAACTGAACAAAATACTGCAATGATTAACTGCCGTGAGGGGAGCCGTGGAATACGGCTCCCTTTTCTGTTGCTATTGATGATGAAATCAGCAACCTTGTTCGGTGCGGATTGGCTATGCATTTGTCAGAGACCCGCTTAGGCTTGTTAGGGTTATAGCTTTCTGTATGCAAGCGCACGGTCATAGGCGCTAGTATGTTTCTTCCGTTCTGAACAATGCTGGCGGGGCTGACTCCGGCAGGCAACCGGGCGGGGCGGCAGGCACGGTGAACCTCGGCAGAAGGATTCATCCAGAGCGGATACCCGCTTCCCGAGGCAGGGAACCGTCCTGGTTGTATGCACAAAGAAAGAAGTTTGTCAATAGCGAAGTGCCTGAATTAAAAGTTTCGTTTTGGAAAATCCTCTCCATCCACTGCTCGGCATCGGTGGGGATAATCGGAATCAAGGCAACCAAAACTTGCCGTTTTCGATATGCTCCTAATTGCTATTTGGTAATGCCTGTCGTATAATATATATAATAATGTAGGCAGCAGTAAAACCAATGAACATTTGGCGGCGGAAAAAGGAAATATAGCAGATAGGATTGTAGGTGGCATCCATGGGACTTTGGCAAATCCTGAAAGGTGAGCAGCCGGGGCTCATTAAATCTATCCTGCATTACCGGAACGCAGGACAATTCGGCGAATATCTGATTGACTATGCCTTACAAAGCGAAGGTATTGAAGGGGAGCGTGTGGTTCTCACTAACCTATACCTGCCGATGAAAGGCAAGACCACCGAAATCGACTTGCTGATGCTACATGAGAAAGGCATCTTTGTCATCGAGAGCAAATACTACAGCGGCTGGATATTCGGCAGCGAAGACCAGCTGAAATGGACACAGTGCTTCAGAAATGGTCGCAAGGAACACTTCTACAATCCCGTCAAGCAGAACCGCACGCATATCAGGGCATTGGCGGAGTGTCTGTCTATGCCGGAAGAAGCCTTTTCATCCTATGTCGTATTCTCGGAACGCTGCACGCTAAAGAAAGTCCCGCGATACTTTGACGGAGATATCACGGTATGCCACCGTCATACGATGCTGTGCCTTATGCGGAAGCGGATAAAGGATGCACCGGTAGTATATTCTCATGCGGATATTGAGAGATTAGCCGGACTGCTCCGTCCTCTCACTGAGGTGGCGAAAGAAGAAAAGCAGCAACATATTGAGGACCTGAAAACGAAGTGCCCATTCTGCGGTCAGCCTCTGGTTATGCGACATGGCAGAAACGGTGCGTTCTGGGGATGCAGCAGCTATCCGAAATGCCGGTACACGCGCTCGCTGGACTGAGTACTGCTTGCAGAACGGAAAAGCTAAGGAGGCGCTTATGGATACTTTAGAAAAGACCATCGACTGGACACCTATGACCGAGTCCTCGCCTCCTGAATCCGATTCCTACCTCGTCACCCGCAAAGACCCTCTTCTGACCACGACTGCCTTTTATGAGCACGGCGAATGGTGGGATGGACCGTTGTGCGAATGGGCGTGGCCGGAAGGCATGATTGTTGCCTGGAAGCCGATGCCGAAACCCTATAATCCCGCGAAATGAGGAAACTATGTTTGCTATGATTTGCACCGATAATCTTCGGTACAAGAAAACAAAGTATTACGACTCCGAGTATGTCATCAAAGGCACGCTCCATATCAATGAGCATGCCTATGCCTTCTCGCATTACGATGGAGCGTTTGAGGTCCTCGGAATCCGCTGGCTGAGCAACTACACGAAAGGCCGATACAGCAAGGATACGGGGTTAGAGTTCAGCTTCGGTGCCGATACCGAGGAAGGGCGGCTTTTGCAGGAACATAAGGACGAAGCAATTGAGTGTATCTTGCAAACCGTACATGCGTATAAGCTGACGAACATTGATGCGTGGGTCGAATACTTCAACTTTGCTGTAAGTTGCACGGGAACTTATCAGTATTCCGTGACGCGGTGCCAGGCATTCCCCGATGAGCGGTTCCGCTGTAGCATTAAAACGCCGTCACCTGACTGCGTGCTAACCTACAGCTTCAACTTCGATGAGGAAGAATTCCCGAGACTCGAAACGCCCTACTTTCCGGGTGTGGAACTCCTCGAAACGGACATCGATAAGGAATTCATCATGAGTCCCGGCAAATGGCTGTACGGTATCCTGAACATCACCTGCGGCCCGGATGACGAAAATCCCTTGCCGCTGTGCAACGACCATGCCAGAATTGCAGACCTCAAAATCGCCTTAGACTGCGAGGTCAAGCTTAAAGGCTTCGGGAGAGAAAGCAAAGGACAGACAAGCAACCTGATACTGTTCTCAGACATCCAGAAAGAATACGAAAAAATGCGGGGAGATAAATGATTGTGATGTGCTCGGGAAAAACACGGCAAAGCAGTGGCAAAACGATGACAAAGACTTTTTAATTCAGAGGTCACCAAAAACGGTGGCCTCTTTTTTGCTGCCGAAATTTGTCCGTTCATGGTAGTATATGGTATAATAGGAGACAGAAGAAAACAACGCGAGGGAGCTGCAATGAAATCGAAAGCGAAAAGAAACAATAATCGCCCGGCGTCATTCCGCGAGAAGTGCAGGAACGCATTTGCTGGAGCCATAAAGGGACTGGCGAATATCAATGCTGCGGAAAAAGAAAATGTGGCAGCGTCCTTCGACCTCGATAAACGCAGCGTGGAGCGGCGTATTGATGCCATGGAGAAGAACCGTGCTGTGGCGAAGCGTATCGCAGAGGGCTGCATCAAGGGCGACCCAAGCTTTAACTTTGATGACGAATGGATTGCGATAAACATCCTCATGGACCCGCCGTACAATGTCGGTGAAGAGATGTTCTGTTATTCTCTGGCAGCGGCCATCTGGATTCTCGACGCAATTCGTGCAAATCAGAAGATGGACGAGGCGCTGGCACTCCTTCCGAAAGACAAAGATAAACTGAATTCCGTGCGTCTGCCGAAATGTGTGTCTCCGTGCTACAGCGAGGCAGTGTTGCGGAGCATGGTATACACCATCCTGCACCGGAACGAGGACTGTGTTGGACTTATAAAATCCCCGAAGGACCCGGCAAGGGTCCTTGTCACGGATGGGTATACGATTGCCGGGAAACAGCATCAGGATGTGCCGTCCAGACAGGTGTTTGAGGGGATTCTGGCTTTGCTCCCGGAAGACATGGTCGATAATACCGTAAACACATTCGCGTTCATGTCAAAAGCCGCGGTGAGCCGGTATTTCACCTGCCGAAACAAGTGGATAAAGAAGGAGATAAAGTACGCCGAAGAACTCAGAAAGAAAACAGAAGAGCTCAAAGTCATCTCTGAGGAAAGCGTTAAACTATCAGAAAAAGCGAAAGCTGCCTTTACCGGAAAGAGTATTCAGCGAAGAATAGAAGGTGTCCCGCTTATTGATGATAAGATGCAGGTTGCAGCAGATGTATTTGACCTCAAAAACCGCAGCGATAATATCATCGATGAGATGGAAGCGATTCAGGATGAACGCGATGCACTCTATGACGAGATATCCGATTTCCAGAATGACAGCATTATAAAATCCTACTGGACCGAAGAAAGCTGGGCAAAACGGTATCCGAAACTCATAGCAAGATATGCAGCGCGGTATTCAGTGCCGGACCCGTATGAGATGTGCTTTGCCTTCTATTACCTCATCGACCAGGGCGATGACCTCGCATGGCTGTATTATCCGACCAGCGTTATTCTGTCCTTCTCTGCCGCTCAGCTGCCGTGGAGCGGTGGGACTGTGAAGGAGTTGAGCGACAAGAACGGAGCTGACACGGCAGATATCATCGACGTTTTCCCGCACATTGACATTTACAATGAACTCCATACGAAGGATAGCCGGATGGTGCCGATTTCCTGGAACGATATGAGTTTGCACCTGCCTCCCGATACGAAGCGGGAAGATAATCTGAGATACACACCATCGAAAGCCATCTATACCTTCACGAACGGCGCGATAGTGCCCCGCAATACGAGGAACATCGATGCGTTCGCAGAATCCCTCTATGACTGCGGCGTGACGGCAGATGAAGGTAAGGCTATCTACGGTGCGTATATATCTGTACTCTCTAACCTCGAAGAGCGGGTGGATTTCAAGGACAATACCGAGTCTCTCGCAGCACAATGCAAGGAGTATGAGAAGGAGCTCGAAAGGCTCCGGAAAGAGAACGAACAGCAGAAAGAGGAACTGTACAAAACAAAGAAGGAGTTGTCTGATAAAGATACCCTCTTAGAGAAGCAGGCGAATAAGAGAACCGTAGAAAAACAGGAACTCAACGACCTGCGCGAACTGATTTTCGCTCTGACAAACGATGCAGGGGAGGAGAAGCCCAGCCAGAAACCGAGCACTGCGTTCCCGTACCATACCCAGAAGAAGCATGTCGTGTTCGGCGGGCATCCGACCTGGCTGAAAGCCATCAAGCCGATGCTGCCGGATGTAAAGTTCATCGAAGGCGTTCCGAGCAGTGAGCAAATCAAGGGTGCCGAGATGGTATGGCTGCAGACGAACTATATGTCGCATAAGGCGTTTTATAAAATCATCGATATCGTCCGCAGCAAGAACATCCCGCTCCGGTATTTCACGAGCGCCTCGGCAACAAAGGGCGCAGAACAGGTAGTGGTGGCGGACAGCGGTAAATGACCGCTTTAAAAACGAAGGAAAAAGCAAATGGGAAAATACATGACGCACGAACAGCTGCCGTTCAAGGGTAAGCTCGTTAAAATCCGGCTGCGGACCTATGGATTCAACAGTATTGTCACTCAGCCACGAAATGAGGAGGAACTCCTCGAAATCACGCCGGGCGGCACCGTGAAACTCACGACAACCCGCGTGGACGGTCGGCAGAAACGCAAGGTTCAGATACCGGTGGAGGATGCCGAATACATCTTCAATGCGTTTATTGCCGTATTCTCCGAATACAATAAAATGAAAATCCCGACCAATTCCGGATTCTGGAGAGTCCGCCTGCTGACCGATGAGAATGAAGTGTTCTTCTACCATGGCTCGAACGGACAGGATTTTGTGTACGAGGGCAAGACCTTAACTGAGATTCTCAGGGAAAGGACGACGCTCAAAGAACTCAATGGCTTTGCTATGAGCATCGATAAAGAAAGCCATGTGTCGAGCATCGACATCGACTTCCATCAGACGGTGACGGAGGATGCAGCTGAGAAGGTCGCAGAAAAGTATCATGCGCCGGTGGAGGAGACCACCGAGCGGCTCATCATCAGCAACAGGACCCATGAAATCGTCTACAACCGCAGGGTGGGGAACAACAAGCGTGTATCCCTGACATTTGAGATGCCTGAAGCGGTCAAGGACCTGCTTGCATGGTATGAGGAGCAGCCTCTGTTTGAGCCTGGCGAGGTGAATCCGAAACCTGTCACAAAAGAAGGTGTCAGCAGGACCTACCAAATCACGGTTTTGTACACGGACAAGAAATCGGCATCCTATTCCGGGTCTTTCGACAAGGAAGGACTTCCGTACAACTGGGCAAACTTCATCGGCAGAGTTGCTGCGTTCTTTGACACGGAGAGTCTCGGCGAGATGTTCAATGCGAGAACCTTCGACCGAGTCCCGGCAAAGACTGACGATGCCGTTTTCTGCGGCGTTGAGATTCTCGGCGTGGTTGGAGTTCGGTATTATCGGTGCGATGACGATGTGTATTTGGGTGATGTTGTCATTGTGCCGACTCCTGCGAAGAAGCAGAATCTGGCCGGGCAAGTCGTAGAACTCCGGCGCTGCAAGGCGACTGCCATCCCGAAAGAGTTGCAGAAAGCTAAAGATGTGCTGTACATCATTAAGGATGGGGACGCTGAAGAGCTCAGATAATAGTGCGGGTTAAGCAAAACCTGCTTTTCCAAGACGGAAATTCCGGCGGCTACGATAATTGCCGATGGAGGGATACGCATGGACGAAAAGGAAAGAATACCGGTCGCAGAGGCCGATGGTTGGATTCCGGTCCAAGAAGGTTTGCCGAAAAAGTCGGATTATTATCTCGTGACCCGAGGCAGAAAAAGGATAACCACCATGCTGTACTTCACACGGGGGAAATGGTGGAGCGACAGCCTGTGCCAAGACCGGTGGCCGGACTATATGATTTTGGCATGGCAGCCTAGGCCGAAGCCCTATATGGGCGGTGCCGATGAGTTTATACCGAGTATCAGTGTTGACGATGCGATTGAGGCGTTACGAGAAGTAAAAACTGCAATGCAGCACTATACCTCCATCATGAACAAAGTTTGGAATACGGATGTCTCGGCAGATAAGGACTTCCAGAGAGAGTTCAACCACTTTTACCGGATACGGCGTAACGAGGAGTGGCGGAAGAAGTTTTACCGAATTTTCGAGGATACGAAACAGAAGACGGCACCGGATTTTGCTGAGGTCTTAGAAGAACTGTACGCACAAACCGGAAATGTCGAAGCGTCTTTTGCCAGCAAGATGGTCGCAACACTTAACCCGAATAAGCCAATCTGGGACAGCATGGTCCTGAGTGTTTTGCTGATGAAACCCGAAACAAAGAACGGGAAAGCGACGGTGAGCAGCGTGATTAGCTGCTACAATGACATCGACCGCTGGTACTATGACTTCAAAAAGCACCCAACCGCAAAAGAGTGGATTCGGAAATTTGACAAGGCATTCCCGGAATACAAGGACATCAGCGCAACTAAGAAGATTGATTTCATCCTCTGGGCGGGCGGCGAGGCACGCATAAAGACAAAACGGGAATTGGCGTGCGGAAGCAAGGACTGCGCTGCGGCTGAGAACGAACAGAACTAGAGGAACAGAGCAATGTATGATGGCGTACCCTTTTCGGGAAAGTTGGTAAAGCTGCGGCTGAAATCAAATGCTTTGAGCTACGGGCCTATCCCGGAGCCAGATGCCGAGGTGGAGCAGAAACTTGAGGTTTCCGTCAAAAAGAAAACAGCAAGGCTGTCCTGCTACAATTTCGGGAACGGCGCTAAGTATCTGCTGAATCAGGTATATGTGCGCAGAGAATCCGAAAAGGATATCATGGATATTCTGGCGATGTTTGAGGCGGTGTTTTCCGCCTATGAGCCAACAGGGTTTGTTTGCGATGCCGGGAGCTGGGAACTCGTTCTGACCAACGATAAGCGGGAACGCTTCCATTACGAGGGCACGCTCTGCACGGATTTTAACTGGCAGGGGAAGAGCGTATCCGACCGTCTGCGCTCGATACTCGACTGGCCAGACCTCTGGGCGTTTGCGCCTGCATTGGAGGAAGAAGCCGATGCGGGCAGCGAGACCGATGACGAGGATACGCTGATGTGGCACACGAACGTTGTGCGAGAAAAAGACAAGCCTTGAACGCTTAGTTACCGGAGTGGATGCGTGGGAAGGGTATAGTGTGTTCAGAACGGAAGAACCAGCATACTCTGGCACCCAGCTGGCGGTAGAGCAACGCCTCAGCGGGCGGAAAACATTCAGCCTCAACGGCGGATAAGGCGGGAACATCAGCGGGTACAGCGTATCGAATCGTCATGGCCTTCGCTATGCCTCACAAGGATTTGCCAAGATTGTAGGCGTCCAGCAGAGTCTCAGTATGGTTCTTTGCATCTCCCGGCTCGGCAATACCTTTGCCGAACACATAGCCTTTAAGCTCAGCCTTCTCGAAACAATCGACCCAACCCTGCAAACCGTTGTAGGCTTTGTCGATGGCGTGTGCATCGTCATCTGCGGCGGTGGCAAGCATATAAATGTCACGGAACTTGTAGTCGGACTCGTACAGAGGATTCAGACGGTCAAGCAGCGTCTTCATTTGGCCGCACATCTCGTAATAATAGATAGGCGTGGCGAAGATGACGACCTCGGATTCCTTGACCTTTGCCATGATTTCGGCTACATCATCCTTCAAAACGCAGTGACCGGTTCTCTGGCACGACATGCAGCCGATGCAGAACCGGATATCTTTGCCGTGCAGGGACACGAATTCAACCTCATGACCCGCATCCTTCGCGCCGCGCTCGCATTCCTTTGCCAAAATCTCCGAATTGCTATTTCCGCGCAGGCTTGTGGAAACTACAAGAACCTTCTTTGCCATCGTTTTAACGCTCCTTTTGCTCTGGCTTTTGCTCGTCAAACGCAGAAAATCTGCCGCGCCAGCATCGAGCCGCTGTTTGTCTTCATTACTTTGTGGATGAACCCCTTGATATTTTCCTTGCTGTACTCGCTCTCGGCGGCGTTCACGATGTAATCGGCCTCGATGAGGATTTGGTAATCGATGCCGTCAATGTCAGTCAGGGTATGGTGATGGCTGACCAGATACGCAACGCGGTCAACCTGTGCCGGGGTCAGACCAGTATCATGCAGAAATTCCCGCACCAAGGGCCCGCCTTCAAGCTCCTGATGTTTGCCGTCTGCATTGCCGTATTTCTTTCGGCAGAGAGGGCAGGCAATGTCATGCGTGATAGCGGCAACTTCCAGTATGTACTGCGTCTCAGCATCAATATGTTCGAGTTCGCCGATGGTCTTGGCGAATGTCCAGACACGAACAAGATGGTCGATGTCGTGGATGTTACCGTTAGAATAGCAAATCATCTTCTCTAAAATTTCCGCAATAGTCATGCCTCATACCCTCCAATACCCTCAGAATTGCCGTTTGTCTTAGTCCGGAAAAACCTCGCCAAGTGCAAGCACTGCATTGCGTACACACTCAGGACAGGGACAGAGCGGCTTGCCGGTTTCGATGCCTTTCAAGTCCTTGCAGATAGTAGCGCCGCATTTAGCCTCAAACTTCTGCAGGAGTTCTTTAGAAATCCGGGGCGTGGCTATGCCATCGGTCAGTATACCTGCTACCATCACAGCGCCGACAAGAGCGCCGCAGGTGCTCTCCATGCATCCCATACCGGCAGCGTACCCCGCCGTCAGCTTCATGAGGGTATCCTCACCGAC
>ULNP01007485.1_pt1 | contig 15571 bp, 16 predicted proteins | sample 1951941 | NCBI WGS metagenome assembly ULNP01 (sample SAMEA4835579, study PRJEB28245) | human gut metagenome | biome: gut microbiome; material: fecal sample | place: Denmark | collected 2008
CGGCACATTCTACTCTGCCCCCTCCCCCACAAAGCCTCCCTTTGTAAAGGTCGGCGATAAGGTGAACGAGGGCGACACAGTATGCATCGTTGAGAGTATGAAGGTAATGAACGAGATACAGGCGGATATTTCCGGCACTGTAAAGTCTATTGCCGTAAAGGACGGAGAGGCTGTTGAATTCGGTCAGCCGCTCATCATAATAGAATAACGGAGGACTGTATATGTCGCTTATGAATAAAGAGCAGATAATGGAGATAATCCCTCACAGAGATCCGTTCCTGCTGATTGATACTATCGAAGAAATGGAACCCGGTCAGCGTGTGGTTGCCACAAAGTATATGAAAGAGGACGAGTTCTGGTTCAAGGGACACTTCCCCGGATACCCCGTAGTACCCGGCGTACTTATGCTTGAGATGCTTGCACAGGCAGGCGCAGTGGCAATGCTTGCACTCCCCGAAAACAAGGGCAAGATAGGTCTGTTCGGCGGCGTCAAGGACGCTAAGTTCAGAAGACAGGTAGTACCCGGCGATCTTTTAAAGCTCGAAGTCGAGATAATAAAGGTAAAAGGTCCTATCGGTGTCGGCAAGGCTCTTGCCACAGTAAACGGTGAAAAGGCGGTATCCGCAGAGATCACCTTTGCTATCAAGTAAACGGAAGGCAAACGCTGTATGTTCAATAAGATTCTGATCGCCAACAGAGGCGAGATTGCTATAAGAATAATCCGTGCGTGCAGAGAGCTTGGAGTAAAGACTGTCGCAGTATATTCGACAGCCGACAAGACTGCGCTTCACGCACAGATAGCTGACGAGGCGGTATGTATAGGACCTGCTCCGTCAAAGGACAGCTATCTTAATTCAAAGGCACTGCTTGCCGCCTGCGAGATAACGGGCGCACAGGCAATTCACCCCGGCTTCGGTTTCCTTTCCGAAAACAGCCACTTTGTACGTCTTTGCGACAAGTGCGGAATAAAGTTCATAGGACCCGGCGCTGACGCTATGGACGCTATGGGTGATAAGGCAAACGCAAAGAAGACGATGATAGAAAACAACGTTCCCGTAGTTCCCGGCTCCGACGGTGTTGTTGGGACGCTTGAGGAGGCTCAGGAGATTGCCGCAAAGATCGGCTATCCGATAATGGTAAAGGCGAGCGCAGGCGGCGGCGGACGAGGCATAAGACTTGTTGAAAAGCCCGAGGAGCTTGAAGCGGCAATGACCGCCGCAAAGCAGGAGGCTAAACAGTTCTTTGCAAACGATGATATATATATCGAGAAGTTCATTGTAAATCCCCGACACGTCGAGATACAGCTCCTTGCGGACGAGCACGGAAATGTAATTTATCTCGGTGAGCGTGACTGCTCGTTACAGCGCCGTAATCAGAAGGTGCTTGAAGAAAGCCCCAGCCCCATTATGACGGAGGATCTCCGCAGAAGAATGGGAGAAGCGGCAGTAAGAGCGGCAAAGGCTTGCGGCTATGCAAACGCAGGAACGGTAGAATTCCTTGTAGACAAGGATTTAAACTTCTACTTTATGGAGATGAACGCAAGAATACAGGTCGAACACCCCGTAACCGAAATGGTGACCGGCGTGGATCTTGTAAAGGCGCAGATAAACATCGCCGCAGGACTTCCCCTGCAGTATAAGCAGGAGGATATAAAGCTCAGCGGTCACGTTATCGAGTGCCGTATAAATGCGGAAGAGCCTAAGAACAACTTCCGCCCTTGCCCAGGTAAGATAAAGTCGATTCATATGCCCGGCGGTTTCGGTGTGCGTATTGATACGGCGGTATATCAGGGCTACGAGATACCCCCTTACTATGACAGTATGATAGCAAAGGTGCTTGTAAAGGGCGAGGACAGAAAAGAGGCTATCCAGAAGATGAAGGTAGCCCTCTCCGAATTTCTCATAGAGGGTATCAACACCAACATTGATTTCCAGCTCAATCTCCTGCGTGACGAGGATGTCGAAAGCGGTAATTTCGATATAGGCTTCCTTAACCGCAAGGATCTGACGAATTATTGATAATGCCACAAGCAAACGAAAAGGCGGTGCTTTAATTGTTAGAAGATCTGTTTAAAATGGTCAAGGACCGTTTTAATGAGGAACAGAAGGAAGAGGCGGATTCCTCCGCCCTCGAAATACCCAAGGACCTGCTGTTCAAATGTCCCCGCTGTCAGAACGTGTTCTATATGGACGAGTTTGAAAAGCGTAAGAAAACCTGCCCTGTCTGCAACTATCACGCAAGGCTTTCCGCTAAGGAGCGTCTTGATATAACGGTTGACAAGGACAGCTTCAAGCCGTTTGACGAAAATATGGTGTCACTGAATCCTATCGGCTTCCCCGACTATGAGAAGAAGATAAAGAGTATGCAGGAAAGCACGGGACTTAAGGACGCAGTAGTGACGGGCGAATGCACTATACGAGGCTACCGTGCGGTCATCGGCATTATGGATTCCAATTTTATGATGGCGAGCATGGGCAGTGTTGTAGGCGAAAAGATAACAAGAGCGTTTGAATATGCCACAGAGCATAAGCTGCCCGTTATACTGTTCACAGCGTCGGGCGGTGCGAGAATGCAGGAGGGTATAATCTCCCTTATGCAGATGGCAAAGACAAGCGGTGCGGTAAAACGTCACAGCGATGCAGGCGGACTTTATATCACGGTGCTTACCGACCCCACAACAGGCGGTGTTACAGCGTCCTTTGCAAGTCTTGGAGATATAATCCTTGCCGAGCCTAAGGTGCTTGTAGGATTCGCAGGCAGACGTGTTATACAGGACACTATAAAGCAGAAGCTCCCCGACGATTTCCAGACAGCAGAATTCCTGCTTGAAAGCGGTTTTGTTGATGCGATAGCCGACAGACGCTCAATGCGTAAAACGCTGTCGAATATATTAAGACTGCATAACTATAAAAAAATCGGCGCTGATTGGCAGCACGGTTGAAAGGACGGTAATGATAATGTCAAATATGACTGCTACACAGCATCTTGAGATAATAAGAGAAAAGAATCGTCCAACCGTAAACGACTATATTCCCGCTATATTCAACCACTTCACCGAGCTTCACGGCGACCGCCACTACGGTGACGATGCCGCAATATTATCGGGTATAGCTACTCTTAACAGCACTCCCGTCACAGTGATTGCACAGGTAAAGGGCAGAAACCTTGAGGAAAACAAGAAGTCGAATTTCTCAATGCCTCATCCCGAGGGCTACAGAAAGGCTCTCAGGCTTGCATATCAGGCGGAGAAGTTCCACAGACCCGTTATCTGCTTTGTTGATACACCGGGCGCATTCTGCGGAGTTGAAGCCGAAAAAAGAGGTCAGGGCGAGGCTATAGCAAAGAATATTGCCGAGTTTATGACGCTGAAAACCCCCGTTATATCGGTAGTTCTCGGTGAAGGCGGAAGCGGCGGCGCACTTGCACTTGCCGTATGCGATGAGCTTGCTATGCTTGAACACGCTTTATATTCTGTAATTTCTCCCAGAGGCTTTGCTTCTATTCTATGGAAGGATCCTTCAAGAGAAAAGGAAGCGGCCGATCTTATGAAGATTACGGCAGAAGATTTATATAACTTCGGCGTGTGCGACAAGATTATTTCCGAGTCGGTGGGCGGTGCTCATACAGACCCTGCACAGACAGCGGACAATATATCGGAATATCTTATAAGTGCGGTCGAAAGGCTGTCAAGGATAGATATTCCTACCCTGCTTGACAACCGCTACAAGAAATTCCGCAAAATCGGTATGTTTTCCGAGTAGATTTGATTACTTGTTGTATTCTTATATGAATTAAAAAACGGCAGATTGTTTGTTTGCGTTCCACAAACATTTTGCATATAACAAGCATAAACAATGTTCCCTTGGTTCTTTACGCTTTATACCACTAAGTAGCGTTTTAGCGTCCGTCTTTACTTGACTTTTAGAATTAAGTCGTATGTGGGTCTTATCGCCAACACTTCTCAGCGGGGTAAGGGTGTGGGTAAGGAAAGAGGGAGCCACGAGGGAGAGAACCTAAGGGATAGGGATAGGGCTGAGCACTAACCTTTGGCAAGTGCTCAATCGTTTCGCTTTGCTTCACTGCGGCAAGTCCAGCGGAGCTTTAGCGGAGTGCACGAGCCTTGCGTAAGCGAGGCTCAGACTCTCCCTAGTCCCTTTGGTTCTTTCCCTCGTAAATAGCAGCAACGTTATCGTATAGAATAGCGAACCCGAGAAGTGTTATCCGACGAATAGAACTAACGGTAGCTTAAAAACATATAAAACCATTTTCGTTTATCGCTATGGAATAACATAACGATGCTATTATAAACTTGTGCAAAGTGTAGAAATACACCCAGTAAATTTAGACATTTTTTTAATGTATTTGTTGTAAATACGACTTGATTATTTCGGCGTAATGCCGTATAATATTAACGAAAGAAAATTTCTTTTTAAAAACACGGAGGAGATTTCAAATGGTATTTGATAAGGTAAAGAAGATAATCGTTGACCAGCTCGACGTTGAAGAAGACAAGGTTACTGAGGCTGCAAGCATCACAGACGACCTCGGCGCTGATTCACTTGACGTAGTAGATCTCGTAATGAGCTTTGAAGAAGAGTTCGACATCGAGATTCCCGATGATCAGGTTGAAAAGATCAAGACTGTCGGTGACATTGTTAAGTTCATCGAAGAAAAGGTTGAAGACTGATTTACATCTAGCTTTAGCACATCAGCCGTATTTGTCAGACGCAGATACGGCTTATTTTTCTTTTTATCGTAACTAAAAGGAGGCTTTGCGTATGACATCGGTTTGCTTTACAGGGCATCGTAAAATTGACAGCCCGGATATGTATGCGCTTAAATCTCTGCTTGACAGCACAATATGCGGACTTGTCAAGCGTGGCGTCACCGACTTCTACTGCGGCGGTGCTCTCGGCTTCGACACTATGTGCGCTCATATGGTACTGTATCTGAGAAAACGCAAGGCACTCGATATAAAGCTCCACCTTGTACTCCCCTGCTCAAACGAGGAGCAGACAAAGAACTGGAGCTACAACGACAAGCAGGAGTTTTATGCGATAATGATGGCGGCTGACAGCATTGAGTATATCGGCAGTGAATACACCAAGGACTGTATGAAACAGCGTAACGCACGCCTGATAGAGCTTGCAGACTGCTGTGTGGCGTATTATGACCAAAGCAACAGCAGGAGCGGTACAGGACAGACGGTACGCATGGCTGAAGCCAAAGGTATTGAAGTGATAAACCTGTTCGATATGTAACCGCATAATATCGCATATCGGTACAATAAGTTAAATCCATCGTACTATCCCGGAAGATTACCGGCAAGTACGATGGATTTTTTGCAAAAAAACACCCTCACAGCTGATGCCGTGAGGGTGTTTTTTATAATACCTCAGAATTTCTTACTTTGATTCTGTATCATCGTGAACAGTTCTGTTTTCTGCAATGCTGCTCTTTAATACACGGATCTTTGTTCTGTCAGAGCCTGTTTCGATAAGTACAGTATCATCTGTAACTCTTAATACTCTGCCGACAATACCGCCTGTTGTTACTACTTCGTCAGCAACCTCAAGGTTGTTGAGCATTTCCTGCATCTTCTTGCCACGCTTCTTTTCGGGTCTTATGATAAGGAAGTAGAATATAACTACCATAAGTGCAAGGGGGATAAGCATTGTGAGAATGCTCACTATATCGTTTCCGCCCTGTCCTGTGGTTGTTGCTGTCTGTTCGCTTGTTAATAATGTCAGTAATTCTGTCATTTTGTATTCCTTTCTTTTCCGTGCGATATTCGCTCTTACGTTATTCTCTAATTATACCTTAAAAATGCCGCAAATGCAAGCACTTTTGTGTATTTATTCGAATCTTATATCGGTAAATCCGAGCTTTTCGAGTGCCGTTTTACAATTTTTGATTTCGTCTGCCGATAAATTTTCACTGCCTGTTATTCCGACCGATATTTCCTTGTCGCCGACAGCCTTCTTTACAAGCGTGAATATCTGATTTACCGCCTTGATCTTATCCTTTTCGACCGTTACTGTCTTATCTGCCGAGGTCTGCAGCTTTGTGCCGAGGAGTGACATATCCATTGTGACAAGCACACTGCTCTCGCCCATCTTATCCTTCGCAGACCATATTTCAGCCGTACCGTCATAAGCCGTTGCCGACATTGTAAGCAGTGCGTCAGCCTTTATTTCAACCGTTGCGGTTGCGTTGCCTTCCTTTGCTTTCTTTGCACACGTTGCCGCAAGAACGGCTAAATTCTCGCTTCTGTTTGCATTCTGCAGTTCCTTTGACAACAGCGAGTAGTCATAGGACTGGAAGTTCGGGAAGACCGTGTTTTCAAGCTCAATATCGGCAAACCCTGCCTTTGCAAGCTCTCCGCATATATCCGCATAATAATTTACCGCATCGGCGGAATAGGGAGTAGTCCACGGTTTACCGCCGTTATCGGCGGCGTCGTCCAGCCAGCTCCAGTTACCGTCAGAGATTATATATCCCGCATTGTCGAAAAGATACGGTGTCTTTCTGTCGTAAAGCGTTGTTATAGCCGCAACGGGAGTGATTCCTGCCGTCTTGCACGCCTTTACTATCTGAGCCGCCGTCAGACTGCCCTTATTTACGTCTGTGTTGTCCTTTACAGCCTTAAGCGATGATTTGTATAACAGCTCGCCTGTGGTGTTTTTAAGCGTAAATACGGCGGTATTATAACCGCTGTCTTTTGCTTCGGCAAGAAACTTATTCAGTGCGGCATCGCTTTTCAGTGCGGAGTCGGGAGCAACCGTCGCAAAAGCAGATGTTACCTCGCTTGGCACTGAGGAAGTGTTATCCTTTGTTGTATCACTGCCGCCTGAGTTGTCGGACGAGTTGGTCTGCGAATTGCTGTCCGATGTTTCGGGGAGCGATTCGGGCGGTGTCCACGCAGGCTCGCTCACAGAGGAATTGTCCCCGTTTCCGCCGAAAAACTTTATCAGCGGAGAAGCGACCGAGTATCCCACAAAGACAAGTGCGCCCAGTATTACAACGAAAAGAACCCCGTCAAATATCTTCCTGCCGGTGCTTTTACGTTTTTTATACAGATTTCTTCTTGAACGTTTTACCTTGAATCCTTTTTTTCTGCTCATATCAGTATCTCCATTTTAGAAATTATCAGATAGCGCCTGTGTTATATCCTGTCAGCGCATAGAATGCAAGTGACATAATGCCGACAAAAACCATCATTATCGGCATTCCTCTGAATGCCTCGGGAATAAGCGGAGAATTGAGCCTTTCGTTTGCGATATGAAGGAAGAACACCGCAATGAAAAAGCCTGCCGCTATTCCGACACCGAATCCCATATACGAAAAGAAATCAGCGTGATATGTCGTGTTCAGGAACAATGCTCCAAGCACTGCCGCATTGAACACCGAAAGATGAACGTATTTCTTGATGTTTCTGAATATCTTTGGCAGGAATCTCCACAGGAGGAGCAGACTGCCCGTATATACTATGCTCACCGTCAGCGTGTATATAAGCGGCATGACAACATAAAAATACTGCCAGTCGGCAAGCCATCCGTCTATAAAGAACGTGATACAGCTTGAAACCACGATAACGTATGTTATGCCGAGCCCCAGTCCGAATATGCTTTCTTTTTTTCTTGATGCATAGAACGCCACGCTTGTGCCGAGCGCACGGGAGAATATCGCATTCTCGACAAACATAGCAAGCATAGCCGTATTGATAAAAAGTGCTAATTTATCCATCACTGCGCTCCTTTACGTTGTCGTCCTGCGAGGGAAGCAGATGAGGTGCAGCAGGCTTGCTTTCGGTGCTTGAACTGTAGGTGTGAGCCGCCGCCTTGTTATGCTCCTCGCTGTTAAGCCTTATTCTGCGGTTACGCAGATAGTTGTAAAGCGCCCTGAACATACCTGCCATTATTCCGACAAGTATAAATCCGCCGAAAGGTGATTCAAAAGCCGCAATCTTGAAATCAAACAGCTTTATTCCGGCAAACGTGCCGAAGCATATCAGCTCCCTGAAGCCTCCGGTAAGGACGCACACTGCGCCGAAACCCGCTATGAAGAAAATTACGTCGATTATCATTTTCAGCTTGTCCTCAAGATAGAAACGGCTTTCCGTTTTCGAGAAGATAAGAGCGTTTGTAATTATAAGCGGCATATAGATGCCTATAAGCTCGACCGTAAGCGGAAAGATCTGCTCTAAAAGAAGTACGGTCGGGATATAATAGACCGAGCCTACCAGCGCATATATAATTACTCTGAGGGTATAAACTATTTTTTTCGGTACAAACGAACAGGTAACTATCGTCAGAAACGATATTATCGCAAAAGCAAGAGCGATTACCACGCCCTTCTTGAAGGTCGTAGCGGCGATTATAACAGGTGCGTTTACAATGCCTGTCATCAGCACGACATTCTGCTTTGCCAGTCCGTCTATAAGATCACGGGTGAACTTAAAGTCACTTTTCCGTGTCTTTTCCGGCTTCATCTGTTTTGCCTGAGCCATACTGCGCCTCCTTTTCCTTTTCGCCGGCGGTCTGAGCCGAAGCTTTCTTCTTCTTTACCGAATCCGATATTTTGTCGGAAAGATTCTCCATTACCGACTTTTTATGACGTTTTACCTTTGTGACCTTATTGTCGATAGGGGGCATATTATAATTAACAGGTTCAATCATAATTTCCTGCGTATCTGAAAGCTTCGGCGTCTTACCCTGCTTTTCATCCTCTGTCATTCGCTCAAACGAGCCGAGGTTATGCTTAAGGTATCTTAAAAGCTGTTTTGTCTGTACGCCTATTACGAATGCCAGCTTGTCAAGATACAGCGACAGAGCGTTTACTATCAGCAGGGAGAACACGAATATTCCCTCGATATTTGCGGAATTTCTGAATATAACCGTGATTACTCCGAGCGCTATGCCGTACAGCACCCTTCCGCCGTTTGTAAACGGAAGCGTCTGCGGATCGCTCGCAAGGAATATAAAGCCGAACAGTACAAATCCGCTTACAAAACGGAATATAACAGCGTCCATAGCAGGCTCTACACTGCTTGTTAGATAGGAAAGCACGCCCATTACGGCTATTCCGCCCACAGTAGCGGAAAGCGACACGCTTCTTCTGCAGATAAGGCAGATACCGCTTACTATCAGCACGAGTATATGAGTAGTTCCCATAGGGCCGGGGAATCTTCCCATAAGTATCTCAAGCGGGGTAAGCGACGGCATTGCGCCGTTCTTTATAAAACTGCTCTCGATTCCGCTTACAAGCGTTCCCGTATCTCCGAATATTTCCGGATGGGCGCCAAGCTGGGGATACATCAGTACCTGTGTCGGATAGCAGATTATAAGAAACGCTATCGCAACCGCCGCAGGATTGAATATATAGTTGTCCTTGCCGCCGAATATATGCTTTACCGTAATTGCAAGCACTGCGCCGATTATCACTACATAATATTCAACGCTTGCAGGGAGCATAAGAGCAAGAGCCATACCGTAGGCTATGGTTGACAGGTCTTTTACACCGTATTCCTTCTTTGAAAGGAAACAGCCGACCATATCGGTCAGTATGCAGGCAAGCACCGAGCAGGCGCACACCGCTACTACCCTCATGCCGTAAAAGCAGGTGGCAATGACGATTATCGCCAGCATAAAAAGTATCTGATCGCCGTATATGCTTCTCGGCTTACGCAGTTTTTTCTTAGCCGCCTCCTTTGACATCAGCAAAGGAGCTTCGTCTATCTTCTTAAGAAGAGCTTCATTTGTGGTTGTATTCATTATATCTTTTTGTCCTTTCAGACTATAAGCTGTTTAACCGGTTTAACAGGAGGTGTCCCATGCAGATAGATGAGCTTGCGGGAAATACCGTAAAAATTACGCTAAATCCGTCGGATATGGACGGATACCGCATTAAATGCGAAGATATTTCGGGCGATTCCCGTACCTCAGAGCTTGCCTTGTCAAGACTTATATCCTGCCTCAGCGAAGATCATAATCTCGGGCTTTGCGGAGAACGTCTGCTTGTCGAGGCGTTCCCGAAAAGCGACGGAGGCTGTACCTTGTATATCTCCTGCCTTAAAGGCACTCCGTCCGGAAAAAACGCATCCTGCCGTCCGCCGCTTACGACGGTCATCTGCGAGGGAGAGCTTTGCGTTCTCGCAAGGCTTTGCAAGGCGCTTAAAACTGTCGCAGACCGTGTATCCTTATACGCAGACCGTGACGGGAAAGATTATCGTCTTGCCATTCATCTGCCGCAGAGCAGATCGTCCGAAAGCCGCATCGGAATTATACGGCACATCGTGTCGGAGTACCGCCTTCCGTTATATACGGATCTCAGCCGTATGAGCGACACGGAGGAATATTATACTCTGCTTACAGACAAAGCAACTGAGCTGTTGCCCGACTGCTTTTAGCGTATAGCGTCTGCCGCTTCCCTCATATCCTTCGCCCTGAACAGATATGTTCCTGCTACAAGTACGTTTGCACCGGCATCTTTCACTGTTGCGGCGGTTGCCGTGTTGATACCGCCGTCAACCTGTATATTCATTTTGTCAAATCCGTTTTCGTTGCAGTATTTACGGAGCATCGCCACCTTGTCGGCGCACTGCGGAATGAATCCCTGTCCGCCGTAACCCGGCTCAACGGTCATTACAAGCACCATATCGCACAGCGGCAGATAAGGTATTACTTCCTTCCAGTCTGTAGCGGGCTTTATTGCAAGTCCTGCGTTCATACCGCTTTTCTTTATATACTTAAGGTTTGCTGTTGTGTCGCCTTTGCTTTCAAGGTGGATAGTAAGCATATTACTGCCCGCAAGGGCGAAAAGCGGTATAAGATTTGTGGGATCTGTCACCATAAGGTGCGTGTCGAAATATATATTGCTCACTTTACGCATAGCGGCAACAACGTTGTTCCCGTAGGTTATATTGTCAACGAAAACCCCGTCCATAACATCTATATGAAGCCACTCGATCTGTGCGTTTTCGGTACGGCGGATTTCTTTTTCTATATTTGTAAGGTCGCTCGCAAGCATTGAAGCAGAGATAATGTTTTTCATGATTTCTCCTGTCCGGTCCGTAGACCTATTTATACAGTATAATGATATATCATAACCGCTTTTTCGTCAAGTAAATGCAAAAAATTAAAGAAAATTTCCGCAGAATAAACAAAAAAGAGGCAAAAGCCTCTTTTGTTTGTGTTCATTTTTTGCATAACGTTTAAAGCCGTTAAACCTTTACATAGAACGGAACTTTTTCTTTTGTCGCCTGTTTTGCGGCAGGCTGATTGAAGTTCATTATCATAAACGGCGCTTTTTCGTCGTTTATATCCTTCAGTACCTTTTCGGTAAAGTCCTTGGTAAAGTCGTCGAATTTGTCGTCCTCACCCTCGAAATCCACGATTATAAGGCGGTTGAGCTGATTTACCTTGCGCATATTCATAATATACGCCTTTTTAATATCCTTACGGCTGTCAAAATAGCTCGTTATAGGCTTGGTAACAGTGTCCGGCACGCCAGTAACCTCGTTTATGACAGTAAGCTCGCCGCTGTTGAATTTTTTCTGCCTTATATAATTTGCTATGACCTCTGCCTGCTTAGGACCGCAGATAATGTTTTCGGTGAAGGGGTTTATAACAAAGCCCTTCATAGCACACTTCGGCTGTGACAGCATAGCGGAAAGATCCTTATATGTAACGGCGATTATGCAGATCTTGCTTATATCATTGATGTTCTTCTGCATTGTTTCCATATCGGTGAACACCATAAAATATTTCTCGTTCTGAGGATTTGTAAGGTGCGAGAACTGTACCTTCATCTGATTTTCGTTCTCCCCTGACATATCCGTCACGGTTACAGGCGCAAGAAGTCTTGCCTCCATCAGATTGTCGATATAATCCACCTGATACTGCGGTTCGGGATTTGTTTTTTCTTCAGCGCATTTTTTCAGCGTTCTCATCACTTCGAGCAGTTTCGGGTTGGTTATTTTCTTTGTCTGTTCCTGTATTGCATTCAACTGTTCCTGTGTCATTTATTATATTCCTTTCCCGAAGAAAATTATATTTCGTTACGGTTTTCAAGCGCCCTCTGGAGCGTAACATCGTCCGCATATTCAAGCGATGCGCCCGCAGGCAGACCATACGCAAGACGGGTTACCTTTACTCCCAGCTGCTTTATCATTCTTGAAAGATATGTTGCCGTAGCCTCTCCCTCGATAGTCGGACTTGTAGCCATTATGACCTCGTCCGTATCCGACAGCCTTGCCATAAGCTCCTTTATTTTAAGCTGCTGAGGACCTATCGAATTCATCGGTGACAACAGCCCGTGAAGCACATGATACACTCCGTCAAAGCCGCCGCTTCGTTCTATGGCGGAAACGTCCTTGGGACTTTCCACAACGCATATGACCTTGTGGTTCCTGCGGCTGTCCGAGCATATATCGCACTTGTCCGTATTGCAGATATTCTGACATACACTGCACAGCTTCATACTGCGTCTTGCCCGTAGAATTCCGGACGCAAACTGCTCCACTTCTTCCTCCGGGGCGTTCAGTATATAATATGCCAGCCTCTGCGCCGTTTTAAGACCGATGCCGGGGAGCTTGGCGAATTCCTGCGCCGCCGTTATAAGCGGCTGAGAATTATATTCAGCCATTAAACAAGTCCCGGAATGTTAACTCCGCCTGTTACCTTTTCCATCTCTGCGGCACTTACTTCTTCAATCTGTGTGATAACGGCATTTACGCCTGCTACGATAACGTCCTGAAGATCCTCGATAGCGTCCTTGTCAACTACCTCGGGGTTGAGCTTAACTTCCTTGAGTACCTTTGCACCGCTCATTGTAACTTCAATCATACCGCCTGCGGCAGAAGCTGTGAAATCTCTTGCCTCAAGCTCAGCCTGTACACGCTCGATGTCTTCCTGCATCTTCTGAGCCTGCTTTATCATGCTGTTCATGTTGTTTGCGCCTCTGTTCTGGTATTCCTTGGGTAATCTTGCTTTCATTGTGATTTTTCCTTTCGTATCTTTAAGTCAACGACTTAATTTTTTGGTTTTTTGTATTTTATTTTTACGCCCATTTTTTCCGCTCTTGATAAGAAATCGGAAACAGGGTCGCTTTTATCCTTGCTTTCGTCTGTATCGCCGATATTGTCAAAGGTCATTACAAGACTTCTGCCTGTTACCTCTTCGGCGGCTTTCTCAAGCCGTTCCTTCGAGTCGCCTGTTGTCAGGAAATCATACTGGAATTTCTGATAACCGCTGATATTCACCGTATCCCGACCGAGCGTCACCTGCACCTGTCCCAGTATAGCCTGCAGTATAACGGGAAGTCTGTCGAGTATCTCGGTTACCTGCGGATCGGCATTACCGGTACTTTGCGCACTGTCTGCCGACAGATTCTTTTTATTCTGTTCGGGAAGATTGTTCTCTGCCTTTACTGCTTGTTCCTGCTCTGTCGGAGCGACGCTTGCCTGCGGTTCGTCAAGGTCAAACGGTGGAGCATCTTCGTTTCCTGCACTTGCGTTATAATCAGTGCCGCCCGTACCCTCAAACAGCCAGTCCGGCTTGTTACCGTCACCGCTTGTATTGCTTGCCTGTTCCTGCGGAGCAACGCTTGCCTGCGGTTCGTCAAGGTCAAACGGAGGAGCATCTTCGTTTCCTGCACTTGCGTTATCATCAGCACCGCCCGTACCCTCAAACAGCCAGTCCGGCTTGTTACCGTCACAGCTTGTATTGCTTGCCTGTTCCGGTGGAGCGGGAGCAACGCTTGCCTGCGGTTCGTCAAGGTCGAACGGAGGAGTGTCTTCGTTTCCTGCGCTTGCGTTATCATCAGCACCGCCCGTACCCTCAAACAGCCAGTCAGGCTTGCTGTCTGCGGCATTCCGCTCTGTACCGCTCTGCTGTACCGGGGCAGTCGGAGCTGTCACGTCCTTCTGCTTATCATCAGCGGATGTGATTTTATTTTCTATCCTGTTCAGCGTATCTGCAATAATATCCTGCGGTCTGTCGCCGGTTACGCTTACGGGCTTTGCGGATTGCGCCGGTATATGCTTTTCTGTGCTTTCAGCGGTTTGCACTGCGGCTCTCGGCTGAATGCTTATCTCGCCGTCACACAGCTTGTCGAGCCTGTTCTCCAGCTTTTCAAGCCTTAACGACAATGCCGATGTGTCACTGTCAAGACGTGGCGTACACAGCCTTATAAGGCACATTTCGGCAACCGTCTTACGCTTTGCCGTTTTCGGAGTTCTCGCAATGCAGTCCTGCAGTATATCCATACACCGCATTATTTCTCCGAGAGTAAACTCCTTGGTCTGCCTTGCAAGATCGTTTCTTGTTCCGCTTCCTGCAGGGATGAGAGAAAAGTCGGAGTTCGTTGCCGACAGTATGCACAGATTTCTGAAATGCGACAACAGCTCGTCAAGAAGAAGCATAAGATCCTTCGACTGATTGTGAAGCTCGTCGAGAATTTTCAGTGTCTCGGGCGCATTCTGCTCGTGTATGCATTGCGCAAGCGTGAACAGATGCTCCGTTCCTGCGATGCCTGCGGTAGTCCTTACGGTTTCCTCGTCAATGTCGGCGCTCACGCTTATACACTGGTCAAGCAGCGAAACCGCATCTCTCATACCGCCGTCGGACAATCTGGAGATTAGCCTTGCGGCATCCTCTGTTATATTTACGTTTTCTTTTTTTGCTATCTCGCACAGCCGCTTTGTACTTTCTTCTACGTCGATTCTTGAAAAGCGGAACTGCTGACATCTTGATGCGATAGTCGCAGGCACCTTGTGTATCTCGGTAGTCGCAAGTATGAATATAACGTGCGGCGGCGGTTCTTCTATGGTTTTCAGAAGTGCGTTGAATGCCTGTGAGGACAGCATATGCACCTCGTCTATTATATAAACTTTATAACGGCAGACAGTCGGAGCATACATAACCTCGTCACGCAATGCCCTTACATCGTCAACGCCGTTGTTTGAGGCTGCGTCCATCTCGATTATATCAGGACAGCCTGCGGCTATCGCCTTACAGCTTTCACATTCTCCGCAGGGGTTGCCGTCAACGGGAGATAAGCAGTTTACCGCCTTTGCCATCAGCTTCGCACAGGTGGTCTTACCCGTACCTCTCGATCCTGTGAACAGATAAGCGTGAGCCGGAGTGCCGGCCTTTATCTGATTTTTCAGCGTGGTGGTTATATGCTCCTGCGAAATTACTTCGTCAAAGGTGGCAGAACGATACTTACGATAAAGAGCAAGATGCATAACTAACCTCCCGTGAAAAAGTACATAATAATCGGTAAATAAAACGATACGCAAAAATAGAACCCGTGATTATGAGTGTAAACTTGCTGCGGCACAGGTCATAACTGCTTAATGCTGCTCGGTTCCCCGCCTGACATGGTTCACAGGACTCCCTTGCACAGGGCTTACACCCATAATCACGGGTTCTATTTCTGATACTGTACTATTGTACCATAGTTTAAATAAAAAATCAAGCCTTATTATACTATCAGTCTGTTGAAAAACCTATATTTTTTTGAAAATGGGGTCGCAGGGGCGAAGCCCCCGACAGGGACTAGGGGCGGT
>ULNP01062923.1_pt1 | contig 15370 bp, 18 predicted proteins | sample 1951941 | NCBI WGS metagenome assembly ULNP01 (sample SAMEA4835579, study PRJEB28245) | human gut metagenome | biome: gut microbiome; material: fecal sample | place: Denmark | collected 2008
TGCAGAAGACCGCCATTCTTCTCTTTGCTGAATACATTGATGCTGCCACAACCATTGCCGCCCAATCTGGCGGTGGCGGAGGTGGTGCAACCTCAGGTTGGGGACGTGATAAGGACGAGGATGAACTGTCTTGGGCGCATCGTTGCGCTATGATGGCTAATCGCCTGTGCAGACCTCGCAAGAAACAAGGATATGGCAGATAACCGAATGTTCAACCAACAACATTGATACTATGCCGATAGGTAAAAGCAAAATCTCGGATATGGATTTCGGCTCTTTCGAGAATACGATTGACAAGAACATCGAAGCAAACAAGGCTTCGGACAAGTTTGACCAGCAACTTCAAGCCTATAAAGATGCTGGCAATACTTTGACTTCTGCAAAATCAGAACTTGAAACGGCAGCATCTTCTTTACAAGAAGCGAAGGATAATTTGTATAAAGCCACCGATAAAGCAGATGCGGTAACGAAAGCCATTGACTGTTTTATAGCCAAAGTGAGAGATATAAAATTCAAGGCTAAAGTTGATGATGCCGATATTGAGAAACTGAAAGATGACAGGAAGAAACTCATTGGCGATGAGTCCCAACTTCTTGAAGACCACCGAAAGAAGAACAAGAAAATTCTCAGTCGCCATTTCTATGATATGTCAAACATGATGTCAAGGAATGAAGGAGTGTGGTTGTCAAATGGTTGGGTGAAGGCTTTACTTTGGATATTCTTGCCGTGTTTCCTTTATACGGTCATTTCGATTGTCTATTTGGTCGCATCATACATAGATAAATAAAAAAGAGTATCACGGCATTGTACGGAAACAATGTCGTGACATTCTTTTTCTGTTTTCTGATAACTATCTACTTGCGTCAACAATTTTAGCAATCCTTACACTGACTTCATATAGTAAGTACAACGGGATTGTTACCAAAACAAGAGTCATCAAATCTGGAGGTGTTATAATCGCAGCAACAAGCATAATGACTATCAAAGCATGTTTCCTATATCTTGCCAATAGTTGTGAGGAAATGAAGCCTAATTTTGCTAAAAAGAACATAATTACTGGCAACTGAAATACAATCCCCATAATGAATGTAAGAGTTGTAAATGTTTCAATATACGAATCCAACGTAATAGTACTGCGAATATTTTCAGAAACACTGTATGTACCCAAAAAACGGAATGAAATAGGGAATAATATATAGTAGCTCATGAGGACTCCTACTATAAACAATAAATATATTATCACCGCTACGCTTACAGAGTACTTCTTTTCATCCTCGTAAAGTGCAGGAGACACAAATTTGAAAAGTTCATAAAGGATAAAAGGCGAAGCCCCTAATAGCCCCAAATATACAGATGTTGTAATATGGGTCATAAATTGACTGGACAAGTCAGTTGCAATCAAATCAACATGAAATTTTTCAAAATGGAAATCATAACCACATAACGATACTATATTCTCTATAAACGTGTATGTTGTGAAATTGTATTCACTTGGGGCTAATAATATTCCCCAAATGGTTTCCTTACAAAAGAAAACGATTACTGAGAGTGTGCCAGCAACAGCAATAATGCGAAACAACATTCGACGAAACACTTCTAAATGTCCGCCGAATGTCATTAGGTTAGAATCGTTTTCTTTAGTCATTTTTCAATTCATCTTTTGATGGATTTTCTTCTGACTTCTTCTTTTCTACTTCCTCATTAGGCTTTTCATCGGTTTCTTTGATGTCATTGACACCTTTCTTAAATTCTCGAACTCCTTGACCTAAGCCTCGCATCATTTCAGGCAGTTTCTTACCACCAAACAATAGTAAGGCTATGCCTCCGATAAGCAACAGTTCGGTAGAACCGATGAACAATAACTGTGTTACAAATAGAAAATGTGCCATTTCTTTATTCTGCTATAAGATAAATTTCACAGGTTTCAAAGTCAATCTCCCAATTACCGCCATCTACCGATTCCCATTGGTATTTTTGTCCCATAGACTTCCACCATTGATGAAATTTTGCACTTGTTTCTCCCATGTCGTTAACAAGTTTCTCATATAGAGCCTCGTTTTCGGCAGTAAGTATTGTTGCCAATTCATTAAGCCCATTACGACGTTCAAAGAGCTTCTGAATTTCGTTTTTCTCTTCGACAGTAACCTGTCCTACTAATTTTTTCATTTTTGTTATTTATTTTATTGTTTTACAAAAGATGATGCAGCCCCTATACATTTTCCATAACATGTAGAACCACATCCTTTAGTACATCTATCACTGCACCATTTTTGGCAGGATTTAGTACAGACCTCAACACAATTATATTTACAATAATTACCACAAGTATTAGAACAGTCTTTTTGACATGAACTAGTACACGAGTTATTGCAACTGTTTCGCTCGTTTTTGTAAGATGCTTTCTCGCTCACACATAAAGGAGAAGAGCAAGATACTAATGCCAATATGGGGATTAGGCCAACTACCTTACGAAAGAAAAGTCTTCTTGTCAAGAGTGCGTTCTTTTCCATGAATTATCTTATGCTCTTTATTTCAAATGGGTCAAGATAATCAATATCACAGATTTCTTTTCCTGGTAAAAATGTTCCGACATCACGTATGCTTGCCAAAAGCTGCCGAGAAGCATTTCTTTCCAAATGCGCTACAACACATTGCTCGTGGCTTGGCGTATTGACTTCTAATGTCATTTTTCTGTTTAGCCAAACACATCGCCTGCATTGATAAGCATCGCATTTGCGACATAATGGAGCATGATTGAGTTGAAATAGTTGCTTGTTTTTAATGTCAAGTCCTTTTTTAACATCACCGATGGCATCACCATCGCTACTAAAATAGAACGCTGGACAAATATAGAATTTCCCATCAGGAGCAAGTGTCACTGTTGTATCACCAGCCCCACAGTTATTCATTTCGTCAAGCATCATACGGTCTGTGAGCAAATTCAGTTGTGGTGTCTTACCCTTTATATATAATTGTTTTATGTTGCCTGATAAATTTTGCAAGAATGATTTGTAAGTAGTAAAATCATCCTCGGTGAATGTTTCTATGTCAGTTATTACAATGTTGAGACGTGTTGCCACATTAAGTATTTGTGCTACAATCTGTTTTCCTCCAAACAAACTGTTCTTGTCAGTACGTACCAAATATGGAACATCTTTCTTGAAATCGTAATCTTTAGTTTCTGCCAAAGAATTAAACACCATAACATACGAATTTGCATCATTGAAGCGATTTACAGCAATGTTAGCAGGACGTATATCCGTGTGGTCAATCGAGTCTATTTCTTCCTGATATTCAGTAGGTAATTCGTAATCAGGGTAGACAAACTGAATGTTTAGGTTTTCCTTCATAGCGAAACGTATGCCATCTTTAAGCGTTTGCAAAGGTATTAGCTTGTGTTCTGTCTTATTGCTTGTGTAATGGCAAAAAGAAACAGAAGTTTCATCTAACAATATAACAATGTATTGTATCATAATCTGCTTAACATTTAAGATAGTTAGACTTTGGTTTGTTGTTCTCGTAAGACTCCCGTCTCCCTTCTTTTTCAAGTTTACGATAGAGCTTGTTCCAATAATAGTTGTTAGCTCTTACTCTTGCCTTGTGCATTTTACAAATTGCAGTGCTACGCTGGTAAATTGTCGGTGTGTCTGCTGCATCATAGTTTTCGCCTTGACACCATGCACAGCCACTTGCTATTTCACAATTTAAACATTCCTCGGACGACTGGGTACAACGGTCAAGTGTTAGAAATGGTCGTAAACGATTACTATCTATTCCATCATTTATATTACCGATGGTCAATGCTTTTTTGTTTCGTAGAGAATATTGCGCGAAGCGTGTACAAGGATAAAAATTTCCCGCAGCGTCTATAGAAAGCATACGTCCTGCACCACACCAATTCTCATTTTCCAATTGACGATCCATCGGTTTGCCAATATGTTCACTAAAGAAAGAACAGGTGTTTTCTTGATAATAGCCATTATCTATTATTTCATCTGCAAGTTGAAGCAACTGGTCTTCAAATAAGGCATCGTCGCCTTCGTGCCAAACATCTTCAAACACACAGTTAATATTAACCTCATGTATTCCTAAAGAATATAAATGAATAACGCTTTCCTTTATATATGGAATATCCGCACTACTTATTGTTACTTTAGTTCCACCATGAGGAAATTGCTTTAACCAAAGAGGTATGTTTCTCACAACATCATCATACGAACCACGTTCTTTCCCTGAACCTTTCCAAATTCGGTTCAAATCATGTTTTGCCTTTGTTCCATCTATTGTTATGCCTATAGATAGATGGCTCTTATTCTTAGCAATAAAGTGTTGCACCTTATCACTATCATAATTTATCTCATTTGTAGAAAAAGAAAAGCGATAAGAATTAAACCAATGATGATTTCTACGAAAAAGTTCTTTCTTGATGTAATCACATATGTGATCTATTAAATCAATTTCTAAGAAAGGTTCACCACCTATAAAATCCCAAACCACAGATTCCTCTTGGTATTCTTTTTCATGATTCAAAATGTAGTCTATAGCTTTTTTTGCTACATCCCATGACATGCGTTCTTTTTCGTTTTTGCCAACAAGATAACAATACTTGCAGGCTAATTGGCAATCCTTGGTCACAATGAAAGTAATACTTTTAGCTATACCTGATTGCCAACTTTCGGCTTCTTTCTTAATTAAATCCATACGCATTATTTAGCACCATATTCACATGTTATATTGCACGAATAAAAGCAGGTACCCTTGCAGGATGACTGACATGAGCCAGAACAACTTCCATGACAGAATCCTCTGTCACAAGTATTTGCACAAACGCCTGTACATGAAGAGCCACCACATTCGCCTGTACAAGATGTTTTGCAACTTTTTTCGCAGGCTCCAGAGCATGATGAACTACAACCGCCTGTACATCCTGTACCACAACTTCCTTTACAGTTAGAGGAGCAACCGCCCGAACATCCTCCACTACATCCTGTATAGCATCCACTACTACAGCTATTAGAGCAACTGGAGCAAGTGGAAGATGACGAACTGCTATTACAACTTGAATAGCATCCGCTGCTACATGATGAACTACATGATGAGCCAGAACAGCTGTTTGAACCACCATTTTCCTCTCGGTCAATAGCATCAAGTAGTTCGTCATCATCCTTTTCACATGATACAATCGTAGAAAGTATTGGCACTCCGATTAAGATTGGAAGAGTATTCTTTATCGTTTTTCTAAAGAACTCTCTTCGTGAAATAATATTTTCTTCCATAATTGTTATTTCAAATTTAATAGTCTATATGAAACGTTGAAGAAAATGCCTTGATTCTTCAAAGCCAAATTTGAGTTACAGACATTGTTCAGCCCTCGCTCGTAGGAGAATCCTAAACCTATTTTGTTGTATTCTATACCTATTTTAGCCAAAACTCCCCAGTCTATATTTGAGTCGAAAGAATGAGAGTTTGTTTCTATAGTAGAGAATGTGTATCCGATATAGGCTCCGATGTTTCCAAAAAGGTCAAATTTTGAAATTTTATATCTATAACCTATAGGAGAAAGCTTTACCATAATGTAATGTAAAGGGAAATGTCCACTACCTCTTAGAGAATAACCTATAGAAGATTCCATATAATAATTTCGAGGGATAAATGTAATATTTTCTGTTGCTATAAATTGAAAAGAGAAATCAACACCTCCACCAATATTGCCTTTAGGAGAGGCGTTGTCAGATACAAAATTAACAAAGCCACCATATATTGTTGGTAAGAAATCTATACCTATTTTTCCAACATTTTTTGGACTGTTTAATATTTCCTCTTGAATTATTTCTTCTTTAGAAGGAGAAATAGAAATAGGTAGCTCTTGTTCTACATTATTGTTCTCTATTTTTTCATCTATGGTCTCAATTTTCTTCAGATATTTTGAAGAAACATATGCTTTTTTGTTGTTGTAACTGATTTCAGCCCATAAATTAACTATTGAGAACACCTTAACTTCCTGTTTTTGTTTCAGCTTACCTATGATGGACGATTTCGTAGTTGGTTTGCTACGAACATTTAGCATTGAAGTTGATACCACTTCATACGTTTCTTGACACGTTGCTTCTATAGTATAACTCAATAAAAGCATAATGAATGCCAATCGTAAACCTATTTTAAACATTGTTTTATTATATATGTTAGCATAATACAACCATAAAATGTCTTATCCAATGCTATGTGTCATGATTTAACTCAAATAAGTTATATCACATACACATAGCATCTTTTTAAATCTGTTAGTAACGCGATAATGATGTACAAGAACGAGTGCAATACCCTTGACATGTACTACGGCATGTATTATCACATCCAGCATTACAATAATTGCGACAACCTCTTGAACAAGCATCTGTACAAGTACCATCACACCGTCCGCTACAACCAGAGCCACAACCAACAGAACATGCATAATTACAGTTCATAGGAGTTTTTTCCGCAGCTTTGAGAACTGCAGGGGCATTAGCAAGCACTATAGCCCCCAAGATAGGCAACACACCCTTGGCTGCCTTTTTGAAGAACTCTCTTCTTGATTGAAGTTCTTCGTTCTTTTCATTCTTTTTCATCATGAATAGAATTAAATTAAACAATATGCCTTTCGGCGTTATTTTATAGATTCGATAAAATCTGTTGGTATATAAGCAGTTGCCACCAAACATAGACCAGATATTTCCACAACAACACGTTGTTGTCCTGCAATGCGCGCAACTTTTCCTGTAACACCTTCAAATTCTCCGTCTATCACCTTAACCATATCACCACTTTTATAATGACATTGTTCCGATGACACTATCCGTACATGTTCGCTATCTGTACTTGTAGCTTTTATAAAGTTCGTCATTGCTGTAAATGGAATGGTAAGAGGAGGATGTTTGCCATTTTCCTCCAATGGTTTTGTTTTATCAAGATAAAATTTTAATACAGATGTTTCATCTCCCTTTTTCTTGATAATGGAGTTTACAACTTCCCTTGTAGTATATACAAAAAGAAGATTGGGAAGAAGAGGCTGTAAAATTCGCTTCTTCTTCCCAATCTCTTTCTTTATAACATAATGCATAGGCATATATGACTGAACGTCAGAGGTTGATATGATGCCATGTGCTTTCTGTGTTCTGTTGTATGTAACTCGCAACACGAACCATTCGTGATTTGCCTTTTGTACATAGTCCGAGGACACCCCTGTATGTGAGCGTTGAGCTTCGGGGAGGACGTTGGAGGTAAGTCCAGCGTAAGGAGATCTGCTTCGACCTCGAAGGGTATGCGCATTAATCAATGCGTTCATATCGTTTTTATGTCTTGCATTAAATTAGCAACTATTTGACACAAAAAAGCGTGGAATCGTCCTGTTGTCCATTCCACGAGTCGAGGCTCTTGCATTGCCTATTATAGTCGAACAGACAACGTCAGAGCCCACGCCGATATGAAAATCATTACCGTTAAGAGACCTATATAATACATTTGATTGCATCCGAAAGGGTACAATCCATGCTTACAAGGTCTCCACAGGATTGATATAATCACACCCGGGACATCTACCGTTGACCATATTCGAGACTATAATTCAGAATGTTTGCAAGATTCGACTCGTCTCAAACACAGCGTCAGATAAACGCCTTCTATATGTCTTGACTCTCTTCCCACCCATTGCCCGCTTATTACCGAGAAAGTTGTTTGGACTTCTCAGCTTTCAGCTCGGCGTTGGCTGTCTGCGTATTGACATTGAGTAAACCCAAATTGACGCACAGATTCGAGAGCCACTGCAAAAATAACAAATTTTCTTCAAAACGAGCAAGGTTTACTTGAATTTTCTGTCAATACTGTCCGATTTTAACATTTAAGAGACTATTATTGCTGTATATGGAAGTATAAACAATTACACAGTCGCAATGTTATGTAACAAAGGTTGCTACAGAAATAAAAAAAGGAACAAGAACATTTATTGTCTTACTCCTATATATTACAAAAGTGTTAACGCTACTTTTTGTGTCCGGTTATACAAGATAATTTAGGGCGTTACATATTCCATAATGGTTCATTTTTCCACTCTTGTGGAAATCCCATGGAACGAGTATTAATGTTCTCATTTTTCTCCATAAGAACCAAAAGACGCTTGGAAAAGTTACCGTTTGCTGCTATAGATTGCTCCAAATATGCAAGACAGCATAATTGATGATATAACTTATTGGGACGAAAATTGCCTATTACAACCCATGAAGAAGGTAAATATTCAGGCATTATAGGCATTGTTGGGAAACGTCTGTTCCAAATACGAGCGTGATGAGCACAAGCATTTCTCAATACAGCTATACATTTTATCCAATTCTCCAAATACAAATATAGTGGAAGTTTGAATTCTTTTGCCACTTTCTTCTTTACAGAGTTATCCTTGAAATTACAAAACAACTTGGATAGTGTACCAAAAGAAACTACCTCCAATGTCTTCCATGCTGGTGGAAACGATGGAGCGGTATAGTTGCTATAGTATTCGGCTATAAAATCTTCTCTTGACCTATTTACCTCGGCTGCAATATTATCAAGACAGGAATTGAAAATATTCTGATTTTTAAACTTGTTGGAATCCATAAACCAAAACGGCCCATGCTCCATAGAAAAATAATGAATGATTCGAGTGCGAAAAGCAATTTCTATATCTTGGATTGCGGTAAAAACCAAAGAGCGCAATTCTCGGTCAAAAACATATAGTTTTGTAGCAAAAGTAAAACTGCTATTTGGTAAAAACTGATGAGACTCTGTGCTTTGCTCCATAGGTTGTAGGTAGTTTGCAAAACGGAAATAACTAACCGAATGAAGAAATTTTAGAGCATCTTCTTCATTCTCAACTGTCAGTCCACGTTCTTTCAAAATATGAAGCTGACAATCAAAATCCATGGCTTGCTTTGTATACTGCATACTACCTTTATAAAACACGAAGTCCTGCCGTGGTACGCTTTCAAGAAGAGGCGTGGCAGGAACTGTTGCTGCAAAGGTACAATTTTTATTCCAAAATACCAATGTTTCGTTTGAGAATAAGCATCGTGAATGTCGATTTTAACTTTTTTATCGTTTTTATTTGCATTAATAGAAGTTAATATTACCCATTTATAATTATTTTCACTCGTTGCACCGTACTCACGCCCTTTCCACTCAACTTTGCCACATCCCTAATGGAATACCCCTTGCGGAGCAAACTAATAACTTCCCTATATTCGGTTCTTATTTGTTCTTCCGTTTTTACTGAGCCTACTTTGCGTCCGAGTTTTCCACCGTTCTCTATATACCGCTTCCTTCCTGATTGCAATCGGAATGAGATATTATCACGTTCCAATTGCGCACAGGTCGAAAGCGTGGCTATCATTATCGGGGCAAAGAGGGACGGATGTCCTTCTTCGTCCAATAATGTAAGCTGTTCCTTTTGTATGTAGAGGTTGATGCCACAGTCAATGAGTTCCTTGACAGAGGCAAGCACCTCAAACGCATTGCGACCCAATCTTGACAGCTCGCTGACAAGTAGGATCCCTATGCGGTTTGCCTTGCAGTATTCCATTGCCTCACACAACACTGGACGCTCATCATTCTTCTTTGCGCCAGAGATGTGTTCCTCAAAGACCTTGCAGACTTCGATACCCTTATATTTTGCATACTCCGACAAGTCCTTGACCTGTCTTTCCGTGCTCTGTCTGTCACCAATACTGGAGACACGAGCGTATATTACTCCTGTTGTCATCTATATCAAAGATTAAATTGAACATGAAAATGCCTGTGCTCAGATAAGTCTTGCTGATTTATTTGAACACAAGCGTTTTTTGAATACAGCCTTACGGCAATTTACCAACAAAAGGGAAGAAGTAAGACTTCCCCATTGTTCGCACTCTGCTGTATGTCTCAATCAAACACGCCATTAAACAGATTGACCGCCTCTATCTTCTTTTCAAGAGCCACTTTTGCATAAACTTCGGTTGAAGTTATGCTTCCATGTCCCAAAACATCCTTCACTGCTGATATATCTGCTCCTGCTGAGATAGCCAACGATGCTGTCGTATGCCGTGAGCAATGGTAGGTCAAATCCTTTTCTATGCCTGCCTTTTCTTTAAGTCTTCTTACGTATTTCGATACGTTGTCTGACTTCTTGACAAGGTGAAACACAAGACTTTCCGGATTGTCATCCGTCCGAGGTGGCAACAATGATTGTGCCATTTCATTGAGCGGAATAATGGCAGGACGCTTTGTCTTTCGCTGTATGATGCTGATTGTCGGCACGCCATCTATCATTTTAATATCACACCACCTTAGATGCTGCATATCGCCAAGGCGAAGGGCTGTCATGGATGATAAACCAAATGCGAGTTGTACGGTTCGTTCATTCTCGCATTCAGCTTCCACCGCCAGGAAACGTGTGAGTTCTTCGGGCGTAAGATACTCTCTGTGTTTGTCAGGAGCATGGAAGCGTTCCAACTTGTTTAGACTGTGTACTGGATTGAATTTTACAAGTCCTTCACGCATAGCCTTGTTAAATATCGCTTTGACAGTTTCCTCAAACAACAGTAATGTGTAATCAGCCAACCGTCCTCCGTTGGTCTTGATTTGGCGTTTGTTGCGATACTTGTTGCGCATATAATCAAAAAGACCGCAAATTTCATCTTTACTGACATCTTTCAGCAGGATGTTTTTCTTATCTACTCTCCGTAAATAAGTGGCGATACGCTTGCGGACAACATTCTTATGACCTATCATCTTCTTGCAGTTGCCACAATCAACAGACCATTTGATATAGTCATCGCACCATTGTAGCCAAGTCAAGCCGTTACCTTGTTCTTCGCTTTTGGCATTCTCTTTCTCCAATACAGGAGGGGTGAGGATGCGCTCTGCTCGTATCTCCATAGCCTTGTTGTATGTAAGCCGATTGTGCTTTGCAGCACCAACGGCATCATCGGGCAAGAGATAGAGGTGCAAGTTTTCTCTCTTACGGTAGCCAGTCTCGTAGTATTCCAGATATAAGGCTCTTTTGCCTTCCGTCAGCTTACGTTCCTTGATTTCTATCTTCATTGTATTACTGGTATTTGGTCAAACATTCCGTTCACGAGGTTCACGGTCTCCAACTTCTTCTTGTCAACAATCTTGGCGTAAATCTCCGTCATCTTGATGCTCTTGTGTCCGAGTATCTTGCTTACTACATAGATACTTGCACCAAGGGTCAGGAGCATCGTAGCCGCCGTATGTCGTGAGCAATGGTAGGTTATATGCTTGGTTATTCCTGCTGCCTCCATCCATTCTTTCAGAACCACTTCTACAGTTGTAGATGTGATTGTCAAGTTGTGGAAGATGTTGTCTATGCCTTCTTCTCTTTTAGGCATCCACTTCTTTGTTTCTTCCGACAAGGGGATGGTTACTCTATCCTTGGTCTTGACTTGGATATGGTCAATGTATTCTGTCTTGCCGTCAGCAGCCTTGTGGATTTCACTCCAGTTCAAGGCTTTCATGTCGCTATATCGCAGACCGGTGAAACAGGAGAATAGAAAGGCTTTCTTCACCAGTTCATAACGGCATGGTGTGTTCATCACCTTCTTTATTTCCTCTATCGTCAGAAACTCACGCTCAGCCACTCGCTTCTGTGGCTTCTCCTTTGCCTCCAACAACAAGAATGGATTTTGCTCAATCAGTCCGTCCCTTACTGCCTTTGCCAATGACGAGCCGAAATAGTTGACGAACATACGGCAAGTGGTGGTGCTGAGTTGTTTCTTTCCATCATTGTAGGTGCAAGTCTTCAAAAAAGTAATGAAGCCTTTGCAAAACTCCTTATCCACGTCTTTCAACAGAAACTCTGGCTTGCCTATATGTAATAGGTATTGGTCAATGCGAGCATGAGTGTTTCGCTTGGTCTTCATGGAAGACTCAGACAACTCGGCATTGTACTTCACAAAGTCATCCATCCACTTGGTAAGTGTCATGCGTGACTTCTTCACCTTGTCCCAATCCACAAGACCCTCTCTCTGGATGTCAAGAATGCGCTGCGCCTTGATTTGCTCTGCCAACTTTCTTGTATTGGCGTTTAGCAACTTGGTAGCAGCGTTGATTTCTGGCACAAGATAGAGTTTCAGCGTCTCTTTCTTTCTCAATCCCTTCTGGTAAATGTCAAGATAGAGGCTGATGTTGCCACCTGCTATCTTCTTTTCTCGGATGCGCACAGGCTCCTTCAAACGGATTTCTTTCTTCTTTCGTCCCATTTATTTCCTTTCTTTTCTGATGTTAATATATTCTTTTATAACTGATTATCAAGCATTTAGCTTGCGATACAAAGATAATACAACGAGGGACAAAAACGAGACAAAAGTGGGTAAACAATCCGCTAATTTAGGAAAGAATAACGAACCAATCCAAAATCGGCTTTCATTCCTAATAGACTGTAAATCAGTGATATTACATCACCTTACTATCCTTTCATTTCCGATGGTTAGACCCGCTTGGGATAATTGGTGGATTCTGCAAATGAGCATGGCATTGGCAGCACTGTTCTCAATCATCGTAGCGGCAGGTATGGCGTACAAGATGATGGTGAAGCATGAGCCATTGGATGTGATGAAACTCTTCAAGCCATTGGTCATTTCAGTGATACTCTGTTGGTGGTATCCACCGGCAGATACAAACATGACAAATAGCGGCAGCAGTTGGTGCGTATTGGATTTTCTATCCTATATACCCAACTGCATCGGCAGTTACACTCATGACCTATACAGTTCGGAGGCGACACAAATCAGTGACAAGTTTGAAGAAGTGCAGCAGCTCGTCTATGTACGAGACACGATGTACACCCATATCCAAGCCCAGGCAGACGTGGCGCACAAAGGAACCTCGGACCCCAACCTGATAGAAGCGACAATGGAAAATGCAGGAGTGGACGAAGTGACGAACATGGAAACCGACGCTTCCAAGCTATGGTTCACCTCACTGACAGCAGGAGCTGTGGTAGGTATCGACAAACTGGTGATGTTGATAGCATTGATAGTGTTCAGAATCGGTTGGTGGGCAACGATATACTGCCAACAAATTTTGCTCGGAATGCTCACGATTTTCGGACCGATACAATGGGCATTTTCCCTGCTGTCGAAATGGGAAGGAGCTTGGGCAAAATGGCTGACACGCTATCTGACCGTGCATTTCTACGGAGCTATGCTGTACTTCGTCGGCTTCTATGTATTGCTGCTGTTTGACATCGTTCTGTCCATACAAGTGGAGAACCTTACAGCCATCACAGCCAGTGAACAGACAATGGCAGCCTATCTGCAAAATGCTTTCTTCTCGGCAGGTTATCTGATGGCTGCAAGTATAGTGGCTTTAAAATGCCTTAACCTTGTTCCTGATTTGGCAGCTTGGATGATTCCTGAGGGAGACACCGCATTCTCAACAAGGAATTTTGGTGAAGGCGTGGCTCAGCAGGCTAAGATGACGGCATCGGGAGCAATGAGCAAGATAATGTAAAAACAACGACATAAAACAATAAAGAAAACGAATTATGGAAAAGAACAAGATGACAGAGTTAGAACTGAAGATTGATAAGTGGCTTGAAAACGAGCAGTTTGTGGCATTTGCAAACAAGCGAATGAACAACGTGCTGTTGAACAAACGACATCCCATTGATCCGATGTTTGAGGAGATGGACGAAGGGTTTGACGAGGAGGACGAGTATGTAGTGCCGATGGTGGAATACCTGAGCAGCCGATTGCACAGGGCGAAGCTCTGCAAGAACAGACGCAAGCGTGAGAAGGAACTGTGGTGGGTTTGGTATGAGATTGCCATGCAGGGCATCTACATCAAGGTGTTCAACTGCTACTATGAGAATTTGGTGGAAGAACTGCGACTGGAGATTATGCCGATGCTGTACAGAGAGTATATGCAGTTGCAGAAGAAAAGCAAGAAGTAAGCTATGGTAATCAAGAACTTAGAAAACAAAATCAAGTTGGTGGGCATTGTCTGTACCGCCTTCTTGATTGGTTGTATCATCATTAGTGTGTCGAGTGTATGGACAGCAAGATGTATGGTGACAGATGCCCAACAGAAAGTGTATGTACTGGATGGCAATGTACCCATATTGGTAAACCGTACAACGATGGATGAGACCCTTGATGTAGAAGCCAAGAGTCATGTAGAGATGTTTCATCACTACTTCTTTACACTGGCACCTGACGACAAATACATCAAATACACGATGGAAAAAGCCATGTATCTGGTGGACGAGACAGGATTGGCGCAGTACAACACATTGAAAGAGAAAGGTTTCTATTCGAACATCTTAGGTACAAGTGCCGTGATTTCGATATTCTGTGACAGCATCAAGTTCAACAAGGAGAATATGGAGTTCACCTATTATGGACGACAGCGCATTGAACGACGCAGCAATATCCTGACACGAGAACTGGTGACAGCAGGACAATTGAAGAGAGTGCCGAGAACGGACAATAATCCACATGGACTATTGATAACAAACTGGAGAACGCTGTTGAATAAGGATATTGAGCAGAAGACAAAGAGTACGTATTAGACTAAGAAATGACATACGACAATGAACATCAAGCGAATGATATTCGGGGAGAAAATGCCCGACAAGGACGATCCGAAATATAAAGAGCGGTATGAGCGAGAAGTGAAGGCTGGACGTAAGTTTGCGGAGACGCTGCATATAGACAAGTTTGCAGCAAGCATACAGCGATTTGCAGACAGACACCGAACTGCGTTCCTGGTGATAGTGTTCGGATTTGTGGTAGGCAGTTTTGCATGGAACATCTACCGACTGGCAGTAGTGTACAATCACAAGCCCAATCAACGGACAGCGACAGAAATGCAAGACAGTCTGTTGTTGAGAGAACGACACAAAGCGTTGGAACATCACAAAGAAAAGGTGGACAGGGAGCGTGAACAAGAAGTAGAACCCATAAACAGACAAGGCAATGAAGATAACAGAAAAGATAAACTTTAGACAACCGAAGTATATGCTTCCTGCCATACTCTACTTTCCATTGTTGGGAGCCTCGTATTTCATCTTTGACTTGTTCAATGCAGAAAAAGCCGAAGTGACGGACAAGAGTATGCAAACCACAGAATACTTGAACCCCGAACTGCCAGGAGCAAAGACAAAGGGAGACGGTATCGGAGGCAAGTATGAGAACATGACCAAGGCATGGGGGAAGATTGGTGATTACACCGCTGTGGACAACATCGAACGAGACACCCCAGAAGAAAACCAGGAACAATATGAATCAAAATATACAGAAAACGACATTGCCCTGCTTGATGAGCAAGAGAAAAACAAGGCACAAGCAGAAGCAGCCGATGCCAA
>ULNP01030209.1_pt1 | contig 15233 bp, 19 predicted proteins | sample 1951941 | NCBI WGS metagenome assembly ULNP01 (sample SAMEA4835579, study PRJEB28245) | human gut metagenome | biome: gut microbiome; material: fecal sample | place: Denmark | collected 2008
GGACACGGGGTCGGAGATCGCGTCCAGGGCAAAGACGACGTCCTCCCTCTTTGCGCCTATGGCCTTGGCTATCTCCTCCGGCGTCGGAGTGCGTCCGCTCTCAGCCGTGAGCCGCTCGCGCGCCTGCAGCGCCTTGTAGGCCGTGTCGCGCATGGAGCGCGAGACGCGCACCGAGCTGTTGTCGCGCAGGTAGCGGCGTATTTCCCCGGCTATCATGGGCATGATATATAGCGGTTGAAAATTAGAAATTATAGTGTATTTCGATGTTGTCTTGATGCAGAATAATCTTGTCAATGAAAGTCCGCAATGCTCTATGCTTTTCATCAATCGTCAGTGAAGGCCATACATTTCGTAGATTCTTTGCAAGGTCATTCCTCATGTCGATTTCCATTGTAGCAGCATAGGTGGCATTCTCATGATCAATCAGTTTTCCGATGTTGGTAAGTTCCTCTTGATTGTCTTTGATCGTTTCGAGAAGTAAGGCATCGCCGCTTTCCGCATATAGATTATACAGCCTTTTTATCTTTGCCGCAATCTTGTCATATCGTTCTTGTAAGGTTTGGATTGCTGTGGTTTTCTGCGTCAGCGGCTTACTTTGGGCGGTCATGCCATCCGTGGTGTCAAACAGTGCATTCAGCACTGCTACCTCAACTTCTTCCGCATCATATTTTGCATTATCACAATCAGGGTCTTTAACAAGGTTCATTTTTGATGTTTGCTGAGAATAGCAATAGATTTTTAGGTTTTTACCCCATTTCTGATAGCGCATTTTTGCGCCGCATCGTCCACAATACAGCAATCCAGTAAGTAAATAGCTGGATGTTACCACATTTTTTGTGGAGCGTTTCTGTCGTTCTATTTGTGCCTTTCTGAAGGTCTGTTCATCAATAATGGCCTCATGCTTACCTTCAAATATCTCGCCTTTGTATTGGATTTTTCCAAGGTAGGTGATTCTATCAAGAATTTGGGTAATGTGCCGATCACTCGCAACATCGAACATCGTTGCAAGCCTTGTTGTTGAATAACCTTGTATGTAAAGGTCAAAAATCTGCCTTACATCTTCGGCATGGTCATTAGGCACTAAAATACCAAGTTCCTTACTGTAATCGTATCCGAAGGGGATTCCATCACCACCCATCCATAAACCAGATTTGACTCTCTCATGCATTCCCATCCTTGTACGCTCTCTGATATTTTCACGCTCAAGCTGCGCAAATACAGAGAGAATACCGATCATCGCTTTACCATAAGGTGTAGTAGTATCGAAGTTTTCATTCAGGGAAATAAAGTCACAATCATTGGGGATAAATACATCTTCCAGCAAAAAAACAGTGTCTTTCTGACTTCGGGATAGACGATCCAGTTTATATACAATTACTCCGCTAATTCTTCCTTGTGTAATATCGGTGATCATGCGTTTCATTTCAGGACGGTCTATGTTGCTACCGCTCCAACCGCCATCAATGTAGAACTCATAATCCGATATATCTTTTATCTTGCAGAATGCCTCTAATTTTTCCTGCTGTGCCTCAACAGAATAGCCTTCTTCGTACTGCGAATCTGTTGAAACACGAACATACAAAGCGGTCTTTCGTTTGTTGCTCATAATCATCACCTTAAAAATTGGGAGGTACTTTTGTACCTCCCATTATATCAGAATCAAGCATAATTCTCAACCTGTAATTTTTTACTGTATGGTGTCGAGATAACTGTTATATTCTTTACGGTATTCCAAAAAATATCAAGCACTTCCTGCATTTCCTGCGTTGGCTTGAGATCAGTCTTTTGTTTTATCCTATCACCAGTTTTGGTGTACTCATATACAGTCATGCGCCACTCCCTTCCTTGCTTATAAGTGTTTCCCAAAATCAGCCAGTTTATACAGGCTGCGGGATAAATCAGCTTATGCAAAAGCTGAAGGAGTACGCCAAATAAAGCGTACTTTGAGTGTTATCTTGTGGAGTGGTGTAAATCTTGTTACTGTATGTTTGCTTGTATCGTTAAGCCCTGCGGAGAAGGGCGAATAGTCTTTGTTACTGTGTGTAGTCTTGTTATAGTGTGTAGTCTTTTTACTGTGTTAATCAACATCGCATCGCATTTTTTCTTCGATCCGATGCCACTTTTTTGCCTGTTTATAGGGCTGCTTTTATGATGAAAATACCATAAACATGGCTTTTTTTCGATGACCGCCCGATGGCAATTGCTTCATTTGAGTTGCCCTCCAGGGCAAAGTCCTCATATGACCATGTTTATGGGGATTTCAGGCGGTTGAGGCGAAAATAAAAAACCATATAGGGATATTACACTCGTTGCGGAGCAACGACCATGCCCAACTGCATCTCATCCTTCTCTGATAAGCCGTCCCGCAATTGCATAAATATATCTGAACTTTCCATATGGTGTATTAAACCCATTTACCATTTGCTTTTCGCTCACAGCATTGAGAATATAATCTTGCTGTTCTACCAGAACTTCTTTTACCTTCTGCAAATAATCCTCTTGCAAAGAGGAAATATCCTTAATGATTTTTCCTTTTAGTGATCTGCTTCCGTCAAAATAAGTATCACAAATATGTATCGCAATCTGATTTCTAATGGTGAATGTAGTTGCCAATTTATCATCTCCTATTATATTCATTAGGCTTTAGCCCTCTAATCCCGATGCGCCAGCATAAGGGATTACTCAATTTGCTTGCGAACAGCAAGCAAACTGTATTGTAATTGTCAGGTATAGTCATGCTTGCGCATGAGAGTAATAGAGCAATGCATCAATTTATTTTTTCTTGCTGCCACTATGGGTACTTTTTGGATGGATAGCCTATATTAGAGGGATACCCCCCAAATTGTTCCCATCAAACTAATTGTGGATTTACAATCTTCCAAACACACCGATACTTCTTGTCCACTCCGTTTATTGTTGTGTGTTTGCTGTAACTCATAATTCTGTGCGGGTATCCTCCTTCCTTTAAAACGCCATTAAGCGTGTCTATTGACTTGAGTACCTTACCTTTCTGATTGGTTGCATGGATGGCATCAATCAGAGGCTTGCGGTCATCGACTGTCAGCATTTCTAAACCTGTCATATGATCAAGTGTTTCACGAAGATTTTTCTGTTTTGGGGATACAACATCGTATGTATAGCGGCCTGTTTCTTTATCGTAAAATCCAAAATAACGAGCAAGGTATTTATTATACCCCCATTCTTCAGATAACATTGCAGGATACAATGTGTTGGCAAGATACTCAGCTTTGGATAGTTTTGCGTAATTGTATTGCTTCTCATAAAGCGTCCTTCCGCTTACTGATTTATCTACTGGGATATTTACAACAATTCCGCTATCATCGTTCTGCCGCTCATTATTACTATGGTAACGGCTTTCGTTGCCTTCCAGTAATAGTGCCCGCTGTAACTTTTCTCGGCATTTTGATTGAATCCCGTTGATTTGCTGATTGCTTCTCCCTCGGATGAATAATCTTACCCTGTCCACATCATCAATAATACGCTTCCGTCCAACACATTGTATTACTGTTTCGGGATCAAGCACATCAACCACAATCGTATCAATGTTTTTATCTTTAAGCGTGAGGCCGCTGTCTAACGCTGCGGTTGTAACCAGAATATTTGCATCAAACGATTCATTGGATATTATTTTTTCAATCTCTGCCTGATCCATATATTCAGCGTATGTCTTATTGTATGGGGAACAAGAAAAAATCATATGGCTCTTATACTTCTCGTAGATGTTATGCGCTAACTCTGCCGACTGAATGAAAAGAATGGCCTTTTTGTTAGCATTGAGAACATCTTCCACAATGTCATATATATTTTTCTCTGCCGTATAGAAAGTAAGCTGCTCGATGTAGTCATAGTTCGTTTCCAATCTCACAGGCTGTGTCCATACTGGTGTATAATATGTAAGCAAGTTCAGGAAACAGTCTATTGTGGCACTCATAAATACTTTTATACTCTTCCGCTGGCTCATGATCCACGCAAAGGAAATATCTGTTCTTCTGTTGAAGTCGCTGTCCCCGGTAAAATAATGGCATTCATCACAAATAATAAAGTCATAGTTCTTAAAGTTGTTGTAGTCATTCATCACCCCGGCTTCCAGTGTTTGATAACTCATTAGCGTTATTCGACCAACCTTATCATATAAATCATCTGCAAATTGCTTTTTGGTTCGTACCCGCTGTATCAAGTAAAGACACTTCATATTATTTTCACGAAGATATTCATATAGAGTGTTCATGACAAAATAAGATTTGCCTTGTCCTGTCTGAGCATTAATTACAACTGGTTTTTCTGGAGTCCAGCGTTTAATCATGTCCTTATCAATGCAATCACTAATCGTCTGTATAAGATTCACCTTCTTTTATTCTGAAACGAACTGTTCAACATCCTCTAAGGTCATTATATAGTCAGAGGATGACTCAACAGTACCAGTATGCTTGTTCAGGATTCTATAACAACCAACATGATAGGGATCATAGCGGTTCGTGCGTTTTTGAAGCAAATACCCTTGATCTTTTAGTTGCTTTCTTGCAATCCCCTCTCTACATCTAATGTTTTCCATACTTCTTTTTCTCCTTTTGTTCGGTTTTTTATTTTGTTCGGTTTTCCAAAAATTTTGTTCGGAAAAATCCTTGACATATGGACAAAACTATGTTAATATAGGATTGTGGAAAGTTTTATTCACATAGTTTTATTTTGTCTATAATAGTATCATACCCTTTTTCCGTTGTCAAGAGGGGTAGTATAATTTTTTTGCGAAAAACCGCCTTGCCCTTTCTAAAGAGCAAAGCGGTTTTCTTGTTTTCACATATCTGTTTTCATGAATTATGAGATCAACGCATATAAAAATGCCAGCGCACCAAACGCAGTGATTGCCCATTGCCACCAAGGAACTTTACTTCCTTGCCGTTCCTCTTCTCTGTAACCACTTTCGATCTCCTGCGCTCTTTCGTTTAGTAGCAAACCACTTGTAATAATCCAACCTATCATATATTCTTCGCTCCCTTGCTTTGGCATGAGTTGAACACCGGGAAGATAATACTGCCTGTCCCGCAGGTTTTGCCCCACCAACGCAAGCAACGGTGCTGCTCTGGCTGGTCACACTGGCTGCGGTAACAATATTCCAATGAAAAATGCGTTTCGTTGCCGTTTTTATCAAACAGATTTAATTCTCTGTTGCGGGTAAAATCTGAACGATATATTTCGTGTGCATCTTCCCAATGGGGATCTTTTAAAAACTTTTCCCGGAAGTATCGGATTGCATAATCTGTTGCAGATAAGCCGCTTTGCCAAAAGTCCCGGTTTGCCGCTACATCTGTCATACTGATATAGCGGCATTTGTTTTTATCTCCACCAAAGCGGACAAAGTATTTTTGTCGTGGCAAAACCCTCTTATCATAAAAGCTGCAATGCTCTTTGATTTGATGCTCTATTCCGTCCCATACATCCATCTGCTTTAGTTGGGCATCCCATACCTCCACTTGACGAGCTGCGGCGTTGTGTTGCATCCGTTCTCCAATGATAACGCCTAAAAATAACGCCTCCAAGAGCATATCAATACCCCTTTCGCTTGTTTCTGTTACTCTATTATCTCATATGATGTGTCCAATACAAAGGACAATAGGCGGGGTTTGCGGTTGCATTCACCGCCGTTTTCGTCATCCGATTATCAAGTCAACTGCCTTCGATGCTGCACCGCTGGCCTGTACGATCATCCGCTTATCATTTCTCAATGCATTCAACCAGCTTTGGATATATGCGGCATTGTTACGCAGTGATTTCTTAGTTTCGATCCCGGTATAGTTCAATAGGGCGGCGGCTCCAATCTCCGCAACTAATTCTTCTCGGCTGTACTCAGAGTTCCCGAAGTGCGCTGTGACCTTGAGGCGGTTTAGGCGGCTGCTGTGGCCTGTGCTGTGCGTCAGTTCATGAAAAGCAGTGCTGAAATACTCCGCAACGGCGGTAAACTGTTCCCTGAGCGGCAAAACCACACAATCTTTGGACGGGCTGTAATAGGCTTCATCGCCTTTTTGGTGATAAATTGGAAGGCTTTCCCGCTGGCAGTAATCAGAGATAATATAATCGGCGGCGGGATGGCTGATCTCCGTTGTTTGCCGCTGCTGTGCCTCAATGCCTTCGCACTGGTCAATGTGGTAAACGCTGTAATATCGTAACATTGGGATCGTTAGCTGCACTGGCTTACCGTCTTTGTCTGTTTCGGTAATCGAAACTTGTTTCCAAAAAACGATGATCTGTGCTTTTTCGTCCTTGCGGACATGACCGCCTTTTGCCATAACCTGATTGTATGTATAGTATTCTCCGGGTTTGCCCAAGAGCATTTGATTTAAAAGGCTGTAAGGCTTTCCAGTTGCGCCGCTGATTGCACCGCCCTGTGTGCCTGTCCACGGTTTTTCCCAAGGGATGATCCCTTTCTCAAGCTGATCAATGATCCGATCTGTGATAACTCCGTAAATATCAAATTTAGCCATTGTTCCTGATCCTTTCTATTTGAAAGGCGGGACAGCTTGTGTTATACTGTATTCGCTGCCCCGCCGTGGGTGGTGTCAAGTCCTTTGCATCTGGCTTTGGTCGGCGTTGATGCAAGGGGCTTTTCTTATGCTACTGAAAATCGGCGGGAAGTAGTCTGCTTTAGATACTGCTGGTAAAGTTCGCTGTTATCCCTCTTGAAAGCAGTAGTATCAAGCCTATTGGAGATCACTGTTGTAAATCTTGCAATATACTGTCCTGCCTCCAATTCTTCAACGCCTCTGCTCTCCATTTCCTTCTTGATAGTGTCCTTCAAGGCTTCGATCTCAGCGGCGGCTTCGGCTGCAAGCTGTTCCCACTCCTTCAGGGCTTCGATTTTGCTGATAATTTCAATACTTGACATTGTTTTGACCTCCTGCGTTTTTTTGTTTGAGTTTCTTTAACTGTCTATATTATAATATATTAGTACCAATATATCAAGTGTCAGAGTCTACAAATATATTAGTACCAATATGTATATTTTGCACATTAGTACCAATGGATATTGACGAAGATAAAAACCAGTGGTATTATATAGGTACTAATGTAAAATAGGCGGTGTTAATATGGCTTTGTCGGAAGCGCAGAGAAAAGCAAATGATAAGTATATCAAAGAGAACTACAAACAGGTTAAACTAAGTATGCCCAACGAAGAAGCTATTGCACTTGAAACACACTGCGCTGCTTTTGGATATACAAAGGCCGGGTTTATTAGACAGGCAATAAAAGAAAAGATGGAACGGGATCACGCTAATAAATAAGTTTTGCCAGCGGTTATAATGCCGCTGGCTTCTTCTTTGGTTATGTGTGCGTAAAGGTAGACTTTTACACACAAAAAATAATCGGGCAAAAAAGCCCGTTTTGAGTGTGCGCAAAGGTTTGAAAATATCTTTGCGAATGTTTGCAAACTTCATTGACCTTTACAAACATTTGTGATATACTATAAGCAGAAACGGAGGTTATAGCATGGCAACTCGGATATATGGATACGCACGAGTCAGCGCAACGGATCAAAACTTAGAGCGGCAATTAGATCAGCTGCGCCATTATATCACGGACGAGAGATATATTATTTGCGACAAGACCAGTGGAAAAAACTTTGATCGCCGTGGTTATAACAGTCTTGTCGGAACAAAAGACACTGCGCCGTTATTGAACGAAGGCGATTTGCTTATTATCTGCTCTTTGGATCGTTTAGGCAGAAACTATATTGAAATTAAAAATGAATGGGAGCGGATAACACGCAGTATCAAAGCCGACATAAGAGTTTTAGATATGCCGTTGCTTGATACCTCCGCAAGTGTTGATAATTTGGACGGAAGGTTTATTAGTGATCTTGTGTTGCAGATTCTATCCTATACCGCAGAAAAGGAAAGGGAGAATACACGCAAGCGGCAACGGCAAGGGATTAATGTTATGCCAGTAGTGGACGGCAAAAAAGTGTCCCTTCGCACTGGAAAAGCAACAGGCCGTCCCGCTGCTGAGTACCCCGCAGAATGGAAAAATTATTATACACAATGGAAAGACGGCAATATAACAGCAACTAAAGCTATGGAAGAATTAAACCTTACCAGAACAACATTTTATAAGTTGGTCAAGCGTTATGAGGCGGGAAATTGATCTCCCGCCTCTTTCCTTTTTCCCCGGAGGGAGGGGTAGGATTAAGATAGGGGGTACTTTCCACTTTTTTTGCTTTTTCATTTTCACTTTGCCCCATAGTACATCTGCTCAAAATACACAGGGCATTTTTAACCGATAGAATAAAATCGGGTACAGCGCATAACCGCCATACCCGATCATTCTTCAACTATTTCCAGCTTATCCAGCGCAAACTCCACACATTTCAAGATTAGTTCATTCCGTGTGCGCCCTGTTTTGTTGCCCACTTTATCCAGACGCTCGACCATCTCAACAGGCATCCGACAACTGACAACAGTATTCTCACCATAGGTCTTTTTCGTGCGCACTATAAATCGGTCTTTGTCTGCCATATTGTCACCACCTGTATTCTCTGAGTAATATTATAACCCAACATATCGTAGTTTTGGTAGCCTACAAAGGTTTACTTCTGTATTCATACGTGGTATAATCTACTATGTATAATCACAATACAAACAGGAGGATTCACCATGCGTAAGGCAGTTGCACTACTCACTATTTTAGTGATGTTACTTTCTGGCTGTGCCGCAGAACAGGATAACAAGGAGTCAGTTACCCCAGCCGATACGGCTTCGGTTGTAATGCCCGATAATACAGACAAATCGAATGCTGACATACCTGATACCGAAGAAGAACTGAAATTAGAGCCTTTTGATCCGCTGGTTTATTCTGGTAATGGCGATAAAATCATTACAGATGTGACCTTGCCAAGAGGCGTTTATACCGCCACAATTTCTATCGACTCAACCGCTCATTATGATGTTGTTTTCCATTATGGCGAAGAAAAAGAGCTGCTTGTGAACAATAGTGGCGTACCATACATAGGAACAACGCTGCTAAAAAGCCGTTCCCTTGAGGAAGTCACTGACGGCATTTTTGAGATAACTGCCGAAGGCGATTGGGAAATTGTCATTGAACAGTTGTCGGGAACATCCACACTGAACATTGTTGGCTCTGGCGATCAGGTAACAGGTATTTTTGATGGAACAGGCGGCAAGGAAGTTATGACCATCAAAATTGATTCTACCGCTCACTATGATGTTATCCTATACGAATATGATTTATCTGCGGATAGACTTTCTGCTGATCTCCTTGTTAATGATAGCGGCGAACCTTATAGTGGCGAACAGCTGGCAGAGTTGGAAGCTGGAAAACAGTATTTCATAGGCGTGATTTCTGAGGGCGATTGGACTATTGATTTTGGCACTGGCGATGAAATTACAGAATACTTTCCAGAAGAAAGTGCAGAAAGCAATATAGATAATGGTGCTATCACTGACTCAATTTCCGTTGAAGCTGCATACAATGATATGCTGTCAGGCAGTGAATATCTGAGCATCACTAACAATGGGTATGAGTTCAAGGATTATCCGATCTCCGATAGTAGCGTGGTTAAAATCGGCGGCGACTTAGTTGTAAATCAAGGCGCAATGTATGAGGAAATAGGTGCTGGACTATCTTTGTACTGCGATTTCGGTTTAACTCAGACATTGGACGAATCATTCTTCCGTGTTCTGATAGGCACAGATAGTGAGCCTGAGAATTGGTCGGAATTGGCTCAAGATTTGAATGCATTTATCCTCGCTGACGGTACGGATAAAGAGATTATTACTAAGCTGGAAACGCTGGATTGTGTCAACGGCACTTTTGACTATGAAGCAAGGAAATATGAGTTCGTGATTAATAATTTGGATGAAGCAGTTTCCGAACTACATATCACAAATGAAATGTTTGGTTATGTTCTTGCTAAACTAAATGAATATCCTTCTGAGATCGTTTTTGATGGAAACAGCGTTAGCGTTATACTTGAAGTAAAAACCTATGGTCAGTGATATGTGGAAGGAGGATATTATATGGTTGAGCTTATAGCGGGAATACTCACCCTTGCTGTTTTGGGAGGCCTTTTCATTTATATTCCCGTTCTAAAAGAAAAAAAGCATTTTTCCGTTTTTGAAGAGAAATATAATGAAAAAATCATTCCTCTGCTTAATGAAATTAAAGACAACTATGCTTCAATGACTGCGATAACCGGCATTCCACGAGAAGAAATAAAATTCATGAGCAAAGCAAAAGCCTTTGGCAGTTGTCCAGCAAAATTTCAGTTTTGGGTGACAAATAATGCTGTATGTCTGATACCCGACCTGAACTATATAGAAGCTTCTCTTGATTTCCGTTATCATCATGATGATGATGAATATTGGGGATTTGTTCAAAAAATTCATCCGTCTGAAAGTGATATGGTATGTATTCCCATTGAAGCAATACAATACTACCAAATACAAGGTCAGATACTTACAGAAACTCATGTTTCCGGTGGCGGTGGTGGTGGCTCTAATTTGAAGGGTGCTGTCATTGGAGGTGTACTTGCTGGCGGTGTTGGCGCAGTGGTTGGTAGCAGACAGAAAATCGAGCCTATCAAGTCTTGGACGGAAACCGTTGATAAGCGTACAGTATATTTGGTTTATACTGAAAATGAGCAAAGCAAAAGTATTGCATTACATTCTTCCGTATATGATTATTTGCAGAAAAAACTTCCAGAAAAAGACATTAGCTACATTCAAATTAATTCCAAAGAGGAAAAATCTTCTGTGGATTCCATTAGTGAGTTAAAAAAATATAAGGAGTTGTTTGACTCTGGAATAATTACCGAAGAAGAATTTGCTCAAAAGAAAAGACAGATATTGAATTTATAATCAGTTCATTAAGAAGGGACAACCGCTTATAACACGGGCGGCTGTCCCTTTTTCTTACTCTTGAGCATACGCCTCTATATCTTCCAGTGTGAGATCAAACCGCTCCCCGGCCTCTATGCGGTTATACTGCGTATCAATAATCATATAGCCGCCCTGATCATCGGCCGAAAAGATGGACGCTCTGGATTTCCGAAGGGCAAGTCCCTGTTCTGCAAGCTGCCGCCTGACTTTATCTTCCCGGCGTTTAATATCTTTGTCCATATTGCCCTCCATTATCGGTACATTGCCAGCACAATATTTACGAAGTACGCCAACTCTCCACGGCTGATAGCGGCATTGGGATTGAACGATGCATGATCCGCAATCCAGCCAAGCGCAACGGCGGTTTCAACGGCATTAGTCGCCCATCCGTCATACTGGATATTCTGCACTTCGCAATTCTCAGGCTCTACAAAGCGACTCATGACCGTAATAATATGCGCCCATGTCAACGGAGCATCAGGATCATAATTGCCGTTTCCAGTGCCGCACATGATACCAGCATTAGCAATCGTGGTAACAGTCCGACAATACCACGCATCAGGCGCAACATCATTAAAGACGGTATCTGCGCTGTCGTAGCGTTCTATGGTTTCCTCGTCCAATAGGCGGTACAGGATCGTTGCAAACTGCGCTCTGCTTAGACTATCCTCCAAATGCAAGAGTCCGTCATCGTATCCTTCCAGAACAACAGAGCGGGATGTATCAATGACGGCATCACCGCAAACAAAAGTCGGAGCGGGATCTTCTTCAGGTTCAGGCTCACGCTCAATGTAAACAGGCACACGGATATATACAGGACGATAAATGATCTCTGGTTCATTGTTGTTATCGTCTGCTTCGTCCTGTTCTCCACCGTCAGGCTTTGTAGTCGGCTGCTGTGTGTCACCGGGGGTGTTAGTATCGTTGCCGTTATCAGGGCTTGTTGGCTGCTCAGACGGTTGTTCTTGGCCATTAGGGGTATTTTCATTGCCGCCTTCATTTGGCTGCTCAGACGGCGTTGTAGGCGTTTCTTCGGGGTTTTGGGGTTCATCATCGGGAGAGGGTTCTTCTTCCTCTGGTTCTTCTGGTTCATCTGGCGCAAAATACACTGCGGCATCGGCATCTGTCAAGTATATCATCTTTGCAGTGCTTGTGTAATCTGTCAGCGGCAATGTAACCTTTTCGCCTGTGGACTCTTCATAGAATCCTGCGCCGTCCGTCTGGCTGTCGGTAATGGTCAAAGTGCCAGAGGAATAAATATCTGCACTCTTATCATCGGTGCTTGTATTATCCGCAAACTGGCAATTTGTAATACTGAGCGTTCCAGTGTTATATACACCGCCGCCGATACCAGCTTGATTGTTCTTGATCACAGTGTTTTTCAGTTCCAAACTACCAGCGTTTTTAATTGCGGCACCTTGCATTATTGTTGTATTATCGGTAAAAGTGCATCCATCCACTATGACAGTAGAATCTAAGCCAATATTCAATGCCGTGTCTTTGTTGCTTTCAAAACTGCAATCCGTAAACTCTACTTTTCCAGAAAAAATATTGACGATAAACGAAAAGGAATTGTTTTCGCCAACGAAATTACAATCGCTGAAAGTGACTTTACAATCAGCAGAGTCCGTATTTTCAATGCTGACTGCGCCTATACTTTCCATATCGTCATAAATTGTAATTCCAGAGATTTGACCAGCTTTGTTATTAAAGCGGAAAAAGCTGCTTGAAAAGTTTTCGGCTCTCACAAGCGTAATATCCTTGTCAGAAACAAGGTTTCTGCCGTCAAATTTGATAGTTGCAGATATGGCAATGGTATCTCCATCTTCGGCGGCATCAATAGCTGCAATGAGTTCATCCAGCGTTCCAACTGTGACAGTTGTTTGCTGTTCTTCCTCATGCGGCTGTTCGCCGCCCTCTATACCCTCCGTTGCCAATGCGGTTGTTCCCATAGACAACACAAGCACAAAAACCAGCAAAAGACTAAGTATTCTTCTCATTTCGCATTCCCTCCAATTTCCTGTTTTTTGCGGTCATGTTATCAACCAGTTCACTAATCAGTGCAATTTCTGCCGCCGTCAATCCTGACAAGTCCAGTGACCTATCGGTTGTTCGTCCCAAAAGAAAATCCACGCTTACATTAAAAACTTCGGCGTAGCGGATAAGTACATCATAAGACGGTTGGCGAACATCGTTCTCGTACATGGAGATACTGGATTTCTCCACATGAACGAGTTTGGCAAGTTGATCCTGTCGCAAGTCTTTTTCAAGGCGTAATTGTTTTAGCCTTTGTGCTAACTTAGCTATCATGTGCATCACCTCCGTATGCACACGGAAATTATATCAAAAACCTGTTAACAGGTGGTGACTTTGCCTTGCTAAAGAGTGAACACGCAGAGAAGCAATAAAAGGCCGTATAACCACGGAAAAGGTTATACGGCATAATTCATTTTAATTTTTTGCGTTTGTTGTTCTTTTCGATAGAGTCAATGAGCTGCTGATCCAATTCCTCCCTTTTTGCAACAGCGGCTTCCAAGCGTTCCAACCATGGCGATTTAACAGACGAAACATGGAGAGTACCAGATACATTTTGCACTGTGTATCCCGGATAATTTACTTCAGCCAACTCCATTAATTTTGTCCATTTTGTTGTACCGCAATGTCTTGCAATAGTCATCCATAATGGCGTATGCTTATCCTTGAGCATATTGTAGGTTTTTGAACTAAATCCTTCCTCATTGCAGTGCTTTAAAAACTGTTCACGGAAGCAAGCTATCCAGTCATCCTCAGATAGAAATCCATATTGATTTTTAGGGGGAGCGGGATTATTATCCTGGGGATAACGCCTATGCAAAAAAGCACTTGCTCTCATGCCAAAACACTTCTGAATTATGTTTGCACCCGGCATTCCCGGTTCTATAAGATTTGTTACTGTCGGGGGTCTGCCGTTTAAGTCTTTCCAGTTGTCCAGTGCGGCAATGATCGTTTCTTGTGTCCACTTTGATACAATATCCCGCTTTTGTAGCCGCTGTAACAGCATTATTGCTTCGGCATACCTTTCCGTGGGCGATTCTTTTTGTAGTGCGGCTATCGCTAATTCCAATGCTTCCTTTGTAGTCATATGTACTCCTTTAGAGTTTTCGACTACTATATATCATTGGCACACCGTAGGTGCTGAACTTGACGGGCTGCGACGTGTCGAAGTTGTCTATCGCCTTTATCAGGCCTATGCAGCCCACCTGAAAGAGATCGTCCACGTTTTCCCCGCGGTTTGCGAATTTCTGTATGACCGACAGCACAAGCCTCAGGTTGCCGCCTATGAGCTTCTCTCTGGCGGCGGCGTCGCCGCTGCGCGCTTTCGCCAGCAGCTCGCGCGTCTCCTCGTTTTTGAGCACCGGCAGCTTGGCCGTATTCACGCCGCATATCTCAACCTTGCCCTGCAAATGCCTCGTCTCCTTCATCGGAAAGTACAGCTAGTCTTTCCAGGAAGCGGCGATTTGATTCAAAATCCCGCCGCTCTTTTGCATACGGCGTTGCAAGCGGGCGGTTTGTGCGTTAAAATGTCTTATCCCAACCGTGGAGGAAAACAGGATGTTGATAACTGCCATCGGCGAACTGCTTATAGACTTGACGCATGCAGGGTTTGACCCGCAGGGGGTGGAGCTGTTTGCGGCCAACCCCGGCGGCGCTCCGGCGAACGTGGCCGCGGCCTGCGCAAAGCTCGGCGCGGAGAGCGCTTTCATAGGCCGCGTGGGCAAGGACGCCTTCGGCGAGAGCGCGGTGCGCCTGCTGCGCAGCTGCGGCGTGGACACGTCGGGTGTCTCTTTTGACGGGAACGCGCCGACCACCCTCGCCGTGGTGAGCCTGGACGGGCAAGGCGAGCGCAGCTTTCAGTTCTACCGCGACATGGGCGCCGACACCCGTCTTGCGCGTGAGCACGTGCCGGACGGCATGATAGCCTCCAGCCGGGTGCTGCACTTCGGCTCGCTCTCGCTCACGCATGAGCCGTGCCGCAGCGCGCTTTTGCACGCGCTGGACGTCGCCGAAGCTAACGGCGTGCTGCGCTCCTACGACGCCAACTACCGCGCCTCGCTCTGGCACGGCGAGGGTGAGGCCGTGGAGGCCATGCGCTATCTGCTGCACCGCGCGGACATAGTAAAGCTCTCCGCCGAGGAGCTGGCGCTGCTGGCCGGCGGCGAGGGCGGCATAGAGTCCGCCTCCCGCAGGGTGCTCGAGTGCGGCTGCGCGCTGCTGTTCGTGACATGCGGCGCGGAGGGCGCCTACTGGGCGGGCGCGGACTCGTTTGGCTTCACGCCGGCCGAG
>ULNP01061393.1_pt1 | contig 15162 bp, 6 predicted proteins | sample 1951941 | NCBI WGS metagenome assembly ULNP01 (sample SAMEA4835579, study PRJEB28245) | human gut metagenome | biome: gut microbiome; material: fecal sample | place: Denmark | collected 2008
GCCTTTGCGATCTCGATCTTGTTAGCGTCCTTGGCAACCTCGAAAGTGTATTTTTTGCTCTGAAGTCTTTCCATTGAATCTTCAGTGATAATCGGTCTGATTACAATATCTTGAGCAGTCTTAGTCATTATGCATAAACCTCCTCAATCTTTGTTACAGCGTCCGAAGCAACAATAAACTTATCGTAATTGAGTATATCGTATACGTTAAGAGTGTTTACTGTAGCTGTCTTAACGCCCGGGATGTTTCCTGCACTCTTGACGATCTTCTTGTCAGCCTCAGCCGTTACGATAAGAGCCTTGCCCTCAACGTTAAGCGCCTTAAGCATATCTACGATCGTCTGAACTTGCAGGATTTTGCAGCGGTGGTCATTATCAATCTGGCTGTATCTTTGTTTGTTGCCTTATTCTTTGTTCCGTCCATGATTGATAAAATAGGTTTGGAGAAGAAAAAGAGAAGAAAAAGAAGACGTTTTCTGCTCAGACCTACTTTTATGAAACGGTTGACTGTCTATTTTACCCGTTTCTATCAAGGGTTGATTTATTATTTATGCCGTTTCAGGGTGATAGCTTGCCTGCTGTTGCTGCTAGGGTTCGGTCTGCCTGTATTTATGCTGCCCGAGAAGATGGAAGGAGAAGGTAAATGGGTGGAATATTATAATAAGGTATTTGATAATTCCACTTTCAAGGATAAGGTAAAGCCGGTAATCAACAAGGCTTTAGGTGGTAGTCTCCGTCTTTTTGCAGAGAAAGTATACGAGGGAAGTTATTTCAATCGAGATGAAGGTGAAGTGGTGCTTTCCGTTTATGCTACTTTGCCTAATGGCAGTACATTAGAGCAGATGAATGTGCTGATAAAGAGGATGGAAACTTATCTGAGCGATTTTAAGGAAATTAGGCAGTTTCAGACGTATATCTATAATGCGCGTCAGGCTAATATTCAGATTTATTTTACAAAAGAAAATCAGCGGAGCGGATTCCCGTATACTTTGAAAGCTAATATAATCAGTAAGGCACTGACTTTGGGAGGTGGTAGCTGGAGCGTATATGGTTTGCAAGATCAGGGATTCAGTAACGATGTGCGTGAGAGTGCCGGCAGTTTCCGTGTGAAACTGTATGGGTATAATTACGACGAACTTTCTTATTGGACGGAACGGCTGAAGGAGAAGTTGTTATTACACCGCCGTATCAAGGAAGTGACGGTAAATTCGGAGTTTTCTTGGTGGAAAGATGATTATAGTGAGTTTTATCTGGATTTGGACAGGCTGAGGATGGCGAAAGAGAATGTTACAGCCACGCAGCTGTTTACCGCTTTGCGCCCTGTATTCGGACGGGATATTTATTGTGGTAACGTGTTGTTTGATAATCAGACGGAACAACTGAAGCTTTCATCGCTCCAAGGGCAGCAATATGATGTATGGGGCTTGGTTAATATACCGTTTTTCATCAATGGCCGTTCTTATAAACTGGCCGATTTCGCTACTGTTCAGAAAGGACAGTCACCCCAGAAAGTTGCAAAAGAAAACCAACAATATCGTCTTTGCCTGCAATATGAATATATCGGTTCATCCGAACAAGGAAAAAAACTGTTGAAGAAGGACTTGGAGGAATTTAATAAGGTATTACCTATGGGATATACAGCCGAAAATGATCAGGATTATTGGTCATGGAATAAAAAAGATAACAAGCAATATGCATTGTTGTTGATTGTAATCGCCATTATTTTCTTTACGACGGCTATTTTGTTTAATTCTTTGAAACAGCCTTTGGCTATCATTTTTGTCATTCCGATATCCTACATTGGCGTATTCCTTACGTTTTATCTTTTCGGACTGAATTTTGATCAGGGTGGATTTGCTTCTTTTGTATTACTTTGCGGTATTACAGTGAATGCCAGTATTTATATTCTAAATGAATATAATGCGATAAGAAAAAGATATCCTCTGTTATTACCGGCACGTGCTTTTACCAAAGCATGGAATTCGAAGATTCTGCCTATTTTTCTGACGGTTATTTCTACTATTCTGGGGTTTATTCCTTTTATGGTGGGGGATGGAAAAGAGGCTTTCTGGTTTCCTTTGGCGGCAGGTACTATAGGCGGGTTAGTTATGTCTATACTTGGAATATTTTTGTTTCTGCCTATATTCTCATTGAAGAAACAAAAAAGATAATGAAGAATTTACTTTTCTTTCTCGATAGAAGTGTTTACTTTTGTTGTTACAAAAAGCATTAAATAAATATTATCTAATACTCGCTAATCATGTTAACTCAAATTATTAACGGCAAGATTTTTACTCCGCAAGGTTGGTTGGACGAAGGCTCTGTACTGATACGGGATAATAAAATACTGGAAGTGACTAACTGTGACCTGGCACTGATCGGTGCGAAACTGATTGATGCTAAAGGGATGTATATTGTACCCGGATATGTGTGTATGCATGCTCATGGCGGTGGTGGCCACGATTTTAATGAATGTACGGAAGAGGCGTTCCGTGCAGCGATAAGAGCTCATCAGAAGCATGGAGCGACCAGTATTTTCCCAACTTTGTCTTCTTCTCCTTTTTCTGAAATCCGTAAGGCAGTAACTGTGTGCGAAACTTTGATGAACGAGAAGGATAGTCCTGTCTTGGGGTTGCATGTAGAAGGCCCTTACCTGAATCCGAAAAGAGCAGGTGAGCAGTTTGCCGGGAAATTGAAGAATCCTGATAAAGAGGAATATACTTCTTTATTGGAAAGTACTGACTGCATCAAGCGTTGGGATGCTTCACCTGAACTTCCGGGTGCGTTGGAATTTGCCCGCTATTTGAAGTCAAAAGGAGTATTAGTGGCTGTGTCACATACAGAATCAGAATACGAGGGGATAAAAGCTGCGTTTGAAGCCGGGTTTACTCATACTGCCCATTTCTATAACGGCATGCCGGGATTCCATAAATGTCGTGAATATAAATACGAAGGGACAGTGGAAAGTGTTTATCTGACAGACGGAATGACTATCGAATTGATTGCTGACGGTATCCATTTACCTGCTACTATTCTTCGGTTGGCTTATAAATTGAAGAGAGTGGAAAAAACTTGTTTGGTTACGGATGCTTTGGCATATGCCGCTGCTGATGGAATGGAAATAACAGATCCTAATGTAATTATTGAGGATGGTGTGTGCAAAATGGCTGATCATTCTTCATTGGCAGGTAGTATAGCAACCATGGATGTATTAGTACGAACAATGGTAAAAGCTGGTATTCCGCTGGCTGACGCCGTACGGATGGCTTCTGAAACTCCGGCACGAATTATGGGAGTGGATGACCGGAAGGGGGCATTGCAGAAAGATATGGATGCCGATGTGTTGATTTTGGATAGAGAACTGAATATCCGGGCGGCTTGGGCTATGGGCAGGTTGGTGGAGGATACGAATACGTTGTTTTAATTTCTTATATTGATTGGCAAGATGCCTTGATTGTTATAGAAAACGGTCAAGGCATCTTTTTTATTAGCTCTTTTTATACGATATCATAAGAAAAAGCATAAATTTGCTACACTTTAATCTTAGATTATTTACAATGATGAACATACGAGTAAAATTATTGGTCGCTATTATATTATATCAGTTTTTTTTGTTTGTGCACGCACAAGGATTAATTGATGTACGGCATTATTCTATAGAAGATGGTCTGTCACAAAATATAGTACAAGATATGCTTCAAGATGATGATGGATATATCTGGTTGGCCACTTGGAATGGGTTGGAAAAATATGATGGATATACTTTCAAAAATTATAAGTCATATCCTACAGATGCAATAAAATTGAAATATAATAGAATGGTGCAGGTGATTAAAGGTAGTGATCATACATTATGGTGCCATACATATGACGATAAGGTCTACCTGTTTGATACTCAACGGGAAAGATTTGAAGATGTCTTTGTTTATCATCCCCAAATAGAGGAATGTGATTTGGTGGAAAAACTAATTCCATTAAATAATGGAATTGTTTGGGTTGTTGCCTCTGATGGAAATCTGTGGCGTATTGATGAGGCTGATTATCAGAAAGATAATGGGGTTATATTTCTGTCGTCGGGTTCTGTTCCACAACATGGAAATCATGTCTATTCAGTTGTATTGGATGCATATAATAATGAGTGGATATTGACAGATAAGGGATGTTTTGTTTATGGGAAACGTGAACTATCGGACAAAAGGGATTTTAAGTATGCAGTATCTTTGAATCATCAGTTTTATATGGCAACTTCATCTGGAGAAATTGTGTTATATACTTCGAAAGGTGGAATAAAAGAAGTGAATTTTGAAAGGATAGATTGGGATATTATGGGACTATTGGCATTGAAAGATGGAAAAATGGGAGTTATAACTAAAAGAGGAGTCATTGTGGTTGATACTTATAATAACCATGCAGAGAATATTTTGATAGATAAGAGTAGTTCCGATATATCACCATCCGGATTCTTTCAGTCGACAGATAATAAATTATGGATGTTTAATGGAAAGTCCAATGTCGTTTGTTGTGACTTGAAGCATAATAAAATAGAATTTGTGAGCTATCCGTTTAGTCAGCGCGAGAAAATGTATAACTTTATTCATGAGGATAGTTATGGACGTATCTGGATTTTAGCTTCAAATGGTGAATTTTCATTTTATAATCCAACAAAAAATCTTTTTGAACAAGGTTATACTTATATAAATGGTGAAAAAGTGTCTTATAAGGCTACAGGTAGAAAATTTTTAGTTGATAATCAGAAGAACATATGGCTGAGTTGTGATTCTGGGGTTGATATGATTACGTTCTTGAATGAAAATTACAGTTATTTCTCAATGAATCATCATGATAAAATACGTGGGTTGTTTGTTGATTCCAGACAAAGAGTGTGGATTGCCGATAAAAGTAAACGGATAGAAGTCTATGATAGAGAGCATCGTTATATAGGTAACTTGAATGAGGCAGGAGATTTGGTGCAAGACAGACAAGTTATTTTTGGTGCTGATATTTATTGCTTTTTCGAAGATGAAGCTCATCGTTTATGGATGGGGAGTAGAGAGAACGGGATTTATGTGGCTGTTCCCGAAGCTGAAAAATTCCGTATTTTTCATTTCAAACATGATAAGAAAGATAAGAGAAGTCTCAGTTCGGATGCTATTTATGCTTTTGGCAAAGATATGAATGGACATATTTGGATTGGTACTTATGGTGGAGGATTAAACGTTGTTGACGGGATTTTTCCTGATTTGCATTTTATTCATTCTGATAATGGATTAGATCTTTATCCTAAAGATGAATGTAGAAAAGTGAGGAGCATATACTGTACTTCAACAGGAATTATGTTGGTGGGGACAACTGATGGACTGTTATCTTTTTCAGCTAAAACTGATGAATATAGGAAAATACAATTTAATTTGAATCACTGTGAAACTAAGCGTGCCAATAGTCTTAGTAATAATGACGTAATTTATACTTTTGAAAGTAAGAAAGGAGAAATCTATATTATAACCCATAGCAGTGGATTGAATCTGGTAACGTCTAAAAATTTGTTGTGCGACAATATAGAGTTTGTGCATTTGAATAAACAGAATGGTTTGCCTTCGGATATGGCCTATACAATGATAGAAGGAAACAGAAATGAGCTATGGATTAGTTTTGAAGATCAGATTTGTAGGTATAATCCTGATAGAGGTAGTATAGAGTCTTATAATCGTTTTTATTTTCATTCTCATTTATTAGTTTCTGAAATACCGTTGGTCAGGGATGACAAAAATGGCATGTATGTGGCTTTGAACAGAGATGTTTTATACTTGCATTTAGATAAGTTGAATAAAAGTAGTTTTATACCACATATTGTCTTTACAAATGCCAGTACTGGTAAAAATAACAAAATGGGAGATTCTTCTCCTATTGTAGATCAGACTTTGACTTTAGAAAAAAATGAGAGGAATGTTTCGATTACTTTTGCAGCATTGGATTTTGCCGCTTCGGGTAATTTACAATATGCATATCGTCTGAAAAATATAGATAAGGAATGGAATTGTATAGGTTATGGTCATTCTGCCAGTTTGGTTAATCTTCCGGCAGGGGATTTTGTGTTGGAAGTAAAATCTACTAATGGAGATGGATTATGGGTTGATAATATGGCCCGGTTATTTATTCATGTAAAACCGACTTTTTGGGAAACTGGGTGGGCATGGTTATTATATGTCATATTAATTCTATTGATAATTGTCGCTGTTTCTGTAACTTTAGCTTATATTTTTAATTTAAGACGAAAAGTGGACTTTGAGCAACAGATAACAAACTTGAAACTTCGTTTTTTTACAGATATATCTCATGAATTACGTACTCCGTTAACTTTAATTGCCAGTCCCATTGAAGAGGTGATCGATCATGAGAAGTTAAGTGAGGAAGGTCGGGAGAATATGTTGATAGCAAAAAAGAATACAGACCGTATGTTACGCCTTATCAACCAATTACTTGATTTTAGGAAAATACAGAATAACAAAATGAAATTGTATATTGAAGAAACAGATATAGTATCCTTGTCTAAAAAAATCCTTGAAACTTTTACCGCTTTGGCACATCAGCGGAATATTAATTTTCAGTTTATTTGTTCCTGTGATAGTTATGTGCTTTATACTGATATTGATAAATTTGAAAAAATAGTGTTTAATCTATTGTCAAATGCATTTAAGTATACTCCCGACGGCAAGAATATCGATTTTATTCTTGAACCTCAAAATGATGTTTTCTTTTTCAAAGTCAGAGATGAAGGTAATGGTATTGAACTGCAAAAAATAGATATGTTATTTAAACGTTTTGAAACTTTGGGATATACAGACCCTAATTTTTCAAGCGGGATTGGCCTTTCCTTGGTAAAAGAATTGGTTGATATGCTACATGGTTCTATCATGGTGGATAGTAAATTAGGACAGGGGAGTGTGTTCTCTGTTTCTTTGTCAAGAAGCTATGAAGTTTTCCAATCAGACAAGAATGTGGAATTCATTTTGAATGACAGCAAAACAATGCCTTCAATTGAGACACAAGTAGAACAAAAAGAAGAATTTATAAAAGATATAACAGTCTTGGTAGTGGATGATAATGAAGAACTAAGACATTTTATTGTAAGTATTCTTCGTAAGGAGTATCATATAATAGAAGCGGAGAATGGAAAAAAGGGACTTGAAATAATAAGGTTAGAATTACCGGACTTGGTACTTAGTGACGTGATGATGCCTTGTATGGATGGTATTGAATTATTGGAAGAAGTGAAAAAGAATCATGATACCAGTCATATACCTTTTGTTTTGTTATCGGCAAAATCTGCGTTGGATGATCGTATCAGAGGATTGGAATATGGTGCGGATGATTATATAACTAAACCATTTAGTTCCGGATATTTACGTGCCCGTATTTCTTCTTTGTTGAAGCAACGCGAAATGTTACATGATTATTTTATGAAACAAGCATTCAGGTCTTTTGAACAGGAGAATTTGGTAGCTTCGAGTGTTTCTTTGGATAGTTTCTCTCCTTCAATACCTCAAATAACTTCTTTTGATGAGGTATTTATTCAGAGAGTGATTCAGGTTGTGGAATCCAAACTCCAGGAACAGGACTTTAAAATTGAGGATCTGGCTGATACGATGAAAATGGGACGTACTGTTTTTTATCGGAAGGTAAAGTCTATATTGGGAGTGACCCCTATTGATTTAGTAAAGGATATGCGGGTGAAGCGGGCCATACAATTATTGGATTCGGGGAATTATAATATATCTCAAGTAGCCTATATGAGTGGTTTTTCTTCTCCCCAATATTTTAGTAGGGTATTTAAGGAGTTGAAAAATTGTACTCCGAGTGAGTATAAAACAAAAGCCTTTGATTGATAAATCAAAGGCTTTTTTATGGTTTGGCATAAAAAGTACACAGAATAGCATAAATAATATACTTTTCTATCAAGTAGTTTAAAAAATACACGGAACGGCATAAATAATGCACGTTCCCTTTTTACCTCTTTGCTATGTTTGCAATGAAATAATTTTAGGTTGCCAAATGGAATCTTATATAATAGACTATTTAATATAAAGTACTATGAAGAAAATTTTAATCTATTGTGTGATTGCCTTTTCTTTTTGGAGCTGTAAATCAGAAATACATACTGGTGCAACACCGAAAAGGGGATTTTATAGTGACAGACCGGCTAAAATTTGGGAGGAGTCACTAGTTAGTGGAAATGGTATAATGGGGGCTATGGTGATAGGAGATCCATATCAGGAATCCATTGTTTTAAATCATGCTTTGCTTTATTTGCCTATTCATTCTGCAAGGAAACCGGTAGGTCAGGGAAAATATTTAGGTAAAATTCAGCAAATGTTGTTGGAGGACAAATATATGGAGGCTTCTCAGTTTGTTGTGGATTTGGCAAACTCAGAAGGGTACAAAGGGAAACATGCAACAGATCTTTTTATTCCCGCTTTTCAATTCAATCTTTTAGGAGATACTTCTACTGTAAAACAATATGAGAGATCAGTAGATTTTACTTCGGGTGAGGTAATAGTAAATTGGGAAGATAATAATGGTGTTTTCACCCGTAAATTATTTGTTTCAAGACCTGATAATCTTGTTGTTTTGAAATTTTCATCAGACGAAGGAGCGTCTATTAATACAACATTGAGCCTTTCGAAGATAATAAGGCATGATGTGGGCCGTATCAAGAAGTTTAATCTGGATGATAACTTTTGTATAAAGAAGGTCGAATCCGGAACAATGGATAATGGGCTTTATTTTAAAGCATGGTATGAAAGACCTTGGGAGTTTGAATCTAGAAAAAGTTTTAAAGGTTACGAAGGAGTGGTACAGGTTCTACGTTCGGATGGAAAGATAGAAATGGATTCCGACCGATTGATCCTCAGGGATGCCACTGATGTGTTAATTGTTGCTCGGATTGAGCCTTCTGATAATATGGAGGAGTCTCGGGTTCTTGAAATGAGTAATGCATTAAAATCATATGATGGAACTTATGATGAATTGCTGGCGGTACATAAGAAAATTCATAAAGAATTGTTTGAACGTGTTTCTATTGATTTGGATGCATCAGAAGAGGACCGGATGAAATCTTCTGAAGAATTGTTGAAGTTAGGAGGCTCTAATCCGGCTCTTGTAGAAAAACTTTTTGATGCGGCACGTTATAATGTAATTAGTGCGACGGGTATTAATCCTCCTAATCTTCAAGGTATTTGGGGGGCTACTATGACTCCTCCGTGGTCTGGTGATTATACGACCAATGGTAATCTTCCGGTTGTCGTTTCCCATTATCTTCAGGCTAATACCCCGGAGTTGATGTTGCCTTTGTTCGACAGGCTGGAAGCATATATGGAGGATTTTAAAGTGAATGCGCGTGAACTTTTTAATTGTCAGGGTATTCATGTCCCTTCACGTTTTAGTTCCCATGGTCTGAATAATCATTTTGATGCTACATGGCCGATGACGTTTTGGTTAGCAGGAGCCGCATGGTATTCATTGTTCTATTATGATTATTATATGTACACCTTGGATAAAGATTTTCTAAGAGAGCGTGCGCTTCCGTTTATGGAGCAGGCTGCTTTGTTCTATGAGGATTTCTTAAAAGAAGGTAATGATGGAAAGTATATTTTTAACCCTTCATATTCTCCAGAGAATAATCCGGCTAATAGTTCAAGTCAGGCATGTGTCAATGCTACTATGGATGTAATGGCTGCTAATGGGTTATTGCGTTCTGTTATAGAAGCCAGCCAGATTTTAGGGGTAAATCAAGATAAGATTCCAGTATGGAAAGCGATGCAGGAAAAAATGCCTTCTTATATGTTGAATGAAAATGGGGAAATCAGAGAGTGGATGTGGAAAGATTTGCAGGATAATCATAAACACCGTCATGCTTCTCATTTATTCGGATTGTATGATTTTCATGATCCGTTGATTATGGGCAATCAAGATTTGATAGAGGGGTGTAAACGCGCTATCAATCGCAGAATGGAAATACGGCGACAGGATAACGGAGGTATCATGGCGTTTGGGATGGTTCAGTTGGCATTTGCGGCATGTGCTTTAGGAGAGACAGAAATGGCTTATGATATGTTGGTCTGGCTTGGAAATAGTTATTGGAACAACAATTTAGTTTCAACTCATGACCCTAAGAAAACATTCAATTTGGACATTTGTGGGGGATATCCGTCATTAGTGATGAAGATGATGGTTTATTCTGAACCTGGTGTAATCTCTCTTTTACCTTGTAAGCCTGTTCAATGGAAGAATGGTACTATAAAAGGGATAGCTTTAAGAGGAGGAATCCTGTTACAAGAATTAGTATGGCATGAAAAAGAAGTAAAAGCAACTTTGTTGTCCAAAATAAATCAGACTGTGAAAATCCAGTTACAAGGTATAGATAAACAGGAAATAGCGTTGAAAGTAGGTGAACCTGTTACCGTGGTTTTTTAAATTAAAAGAATGTTGAAAAATTACCTTATTTACTAATTATAAAAACACTAGTTTATGAATCAAAAAGTTTGTATTCAAAGAATGTTTATGTCTTTGATATTCAGTGTTATGTATCTGTTATCTTTTGCACAGACCCGTCAGATTTCCGGTATGGTAAAAGATATGTCAGGAGAACCGGTTATTGCTGTTAATGTTTCTGTGAAAGGAACAGGAAATGGTTCTATAACGGATTTGGATGGTAAATTTACCATACCAAATGTGAAGGAAAAAGATGTTTTGGTTGTTTCTTACATTGGGTATCTCACTCAGTCTGTCTCTGTGGGAAAACAAACATCTTTCATAATTACATTGAAAGAGGACACTCAAGCTTTGGATGAGGTCGTTGTTGTTGGTTATGGTGTACAAAAGAAAAGAGATCTTTCAGGTGCAGTATCTTCTGTAAAGTCTCGGGATATTACTGCTATTCCTACTACAAATGCTTTAGAGGCTTTGCAAGGAAAAGTAGCAGGATTGGATTTAACAGCTTCTTCTGGTAAAGCTGGAGCAGATTTGAGTTTTACTATTCGTGGTGAAAGATCTTTGAAGGCTAGTAATGCACCTCTGATTTTAGTTGATGGTATAGATTATGGTACAACTTTGGATATTAATCCTTCTGATATAGAATCTATTGAGGTATTGAAAGATGCTTCTTCGACTGCTATTTATGGAACACGTGGTGCTAATGGTATTATTATCGTTACAACTAAAAAAGGTAAAGCTGGAAAATCAAAGGTTTCTTTGAACGCTTTTGCTTCCATTAATATGATTTCGTCTTATCCCTCTATTATGAACGGAGCTGAATATGCTCAGTTAAAGCGTGAAGCATATCGTGACCAGACAACTAATGAATATTTACCAGATGAGCAAGTCTTTACGGTAGCACAGGAATTAGAGTATGTACGAGAAGGAGTTTCTACAGATTATAGAGATTTAATGATGAGTAATGGATTTAATCAGAATTATGAATTGTCTATAACAGGAGGTACAGAGAAAACACAACATTCTATTTCTTTAGGATACAGAGGCGAAAATGGACTTTTTAAAAATGATAATTATAAACGCTTGAATGCTAGAGTGGCATTAGATCATAAACTATTAGAAAACTTGAAGATTGGTACTAATATTACTTATACATACAAAGATCAAAACACGCGTCGTGATCCTTTGAATATGTGTAATAAGATTGTGCCTTTGTCAAAACCTTATGATGAAAATGGAGAAGTAGTAAGATTTCCTGCTCCGGGATATAATTCTCAAACTAATCCGTTAGTGGATGATGTAGATGGAGCTGTAAAAGATAATACAAAAGCAACCCGTTTTTTCGGTAGTCTATATGCGAATTGGAATATCACAAAAGATTTGCTTTTTAGAACAACTTTAGGTGTGGATGTAAGAAATAAGAGAAGGGGATATTATTGTTCTGCAAATTCTTTGGATGGAGAAGGTAAGGATAGTAAATCATTAAAAGAGCATACTATAGAATCGGGTATAACTTGGGAAAATGTTCTGACTTATTCTAAAATTTTAGGTGAACATGATTTTCAGATAATGGGTGGTACAAGTACTATTTATAAAAGTAAGGAGTACACTTTGGCTTCAGGTAAAGGACAGACATATGGAGGAAATATCTATCATAATTTGGCATCGAATACCAAGGAAGTCATGATTGACAGCTATTTAAATGAGGAAAAATTAGCTTCTTTTTTCGGGCGCGTAAACTATAAGTTTATGGATCGTTATATTCTTACAGCGTCATTACGTGCGGACGGTTCTTCATTATTAGCCGATGGACATAAATGGGGGTATTTCCCATCTGTAGCGGTGGCATGGAGAATGAATGAAGAAAGTTTTTTGAAAGGTTTTGACGAACTGTCAAATTTAAAACTTCGTTTGAGTTGGGGAGAGTCAGGGCAATCGGCTATTGATCCTTATCAGACTGTCGGGCTTTTAGGTTCGTCCACTTATTCATTTAACAATGATTTGGCTAGTGGGCTGTATCCTAAAACGATGTCGAATAAAAATCTGACTTGGGAAACAACTTCTGTGTTTGATCTAGGTGTGGATTTCGGTTTCTTTAATAACCGTCTTTCAGGTTCTGTAGATGTATATAAATCATATACTAGAAATGTATTGATGAATCGTAAGATTCCATCAACCAATGGGTATACCGAAGTTATGGAAAATATTGGTAAAACAGAAAATTTTGGTATTGATGTGGCGTTGAACTCTGTAAACATTCAAAAGAAGAATTTTACTTGGACTACAGATTTTACTCTTTCTCACAATAAAGAGAAAATTAAGGAATTGGCTTCAGGAGCACTGAGAGATGAGGCAAACTCATGGTTTGTAGGTGAAGCGTTTCAGGTCTTTTATGATTATAAAAAGATAGGAATCTGGCAACTGGATGAAGCGGATGAAGCTGCTAAAAATGGACAGAAACCTGGAGATATTAAGATTCAGGATACGGATGGTAATGGTGAAATAACTCCCGAAGACCGTGTGATTTATAGTAAACGTCCTAAAGTTACTTTTGGTATAAATAACTCATTTACCATTCATGACTTTGAATTTTCGTTCTTTATTTATAGTCGTTTAGGTCAATGGATTGATTACGAGTTCAATAGAGGATATAAACCGGATGGATTGGAAAATAGTTCTAATGTGGATTACTGGACTCCGGAAAATCCAACTAATAATTTCCCACGTCCCAATCGGTTTTATGGGTTTGGAAAAACTAGATATTCCTCAACTTTGAAATATGAAAAAGGGTCGTTTGTTAAGGTGAGGGATGTAACCCTGGCCTATAATATCCCTTCAAAAGTATTGGCTAGTTTAGGTTTGGGACGTGCACGTATCTATGCAACTGCAAAAAATTTCTTTACCTTCAGCAGCATTGATAATTACGATCCAGAACGAGGGGGAGGAATTTCATTTCCGATGACCAAACAGCTTGTTTTTGGTGTGAACTTGGATTTTTGATAGAGTGTATAATATTAAAAGAAAGTAATTATGAAGAAAAATATATTTGTATTGACATCTTTGATGCTAACTCTAGGATGTGGTTGTGATAGTTTCTTGGATGAAACGAATTATAGTGATGTGACTTCAGAAGGAGGTTATTATGACACGGAAGCAGGATTGAATGCTGTAGTTAATGCTTGTTATACTCCTTTACGCTTTTGGGCGGGAAAAGAGGATGCGATTGGGCTAAGTGAGACTGGAACTGATATTATTGCGGCTGGTTCGGGATGCGTGGATAATAATATGGCGGCATATACCCAGTCTTTGGATGGAACAAATTCTGCCTGTACTTTTTATTTTGACCGTTTTTATGCAGCGATAAATTGGTGTAATACAGCAATATTTCATGCACAAACAGTGCCGAATCCATCCAATGATGAGATATTGGCAACAACTTTGAATAAGCGTGAGGCGGAAGCAAGAGTTTTACGTACATTCTATTATTGGATATTGACTGAAACATTTGGAGATATCTATTATACGGACCAGCCTTCTACCAGTATAGTAATGAACCCGGTAAAAACTTCTACAGATAATATCTACCAATATATGTTTGATGATTTGGATTGGGCTATCAAAAGCAAGTTGTCAACTTTGCAAAATGATGGTGGACGGGTTACCATCTGGACTGCGAAAGCTTTAAAAGCCAGACTTTTATTAACTAGAGCAAGTGAAAAGAACGATGTGGACATGTATGGACAGGCATACGATTTGGCTAAAGATGTGATAGAAAATGGTCCGTTTGAATTAGCTGAAGATTTTGCTTCAATATGGGACATGAAGAATAGTGATGGAAACTCTAATAAAGAAGTGATATGGTATGTAGATTATTCGACAAATCAGTTGTATAATTCTGAATTGGATGATAAACCTGTTATCAGAAACGGAGGGAATAATGCACATTTGCTTTTTTGTATGAAGTATGATGATCAACCGGGTATGACACGTACAGCAGAATATGGTCGTCCATTTAACCGATATATGCCAACTCGTTATTTGGTGGATTTGTTTGATGAGGAAAAAGACCAGCGTTATGCTGGTAGTTTTCGTAATTTATGGATTATGAATAATGAAAAGGGAAAAGGTAAATATACTGCAATGACTGATACTGCTATTTATATAATTAAAGGGGAGGCAACTAAAGCTCAACGGGCATGGGCAGAAAATCGTTATCAGCTTTTTGATAGAAATGATGTGTATAATGCAGATGGTTCGACAAAGAATATGAAGCAATATTTGGAGTTGAGTAAATTTGCAGATCCTACTCGTGCGTCAAAAGATGAAGATAGAAGTACTCGTGACGGCTTCATGATTCGTATTGCTGAAATGTATCTTATTGCAGCAGAGGCGGGAGCTAAAGCAAATAAAGCGGATGCTTTGGATTATATGAATAAATTGCGTATGACTCGTGCCATATCCGGATATGAAGATGCGATGCGTGTTGAATTGTCACAAATACAAGATATTGATTTTATATTGGATGAACGTGCACGGGAGTTGGCTGGAGAGCAGTTGCGTTGGTTTGATTTGAAACGATTTGGTAAAGAACAGTTTGTAAAAAGAATAAAAAAGTGTAATCCTGATGCTGCAAATGTGGATGAACATCATTGGGTACGTCCATTCCCTCAGACAT
>ULNP01002842.1_pt1 | contig 15057 bp, 14 predicted proteins | sample 1951941 | NCBI WGS metagenome assembly ULNP01 (sample SAMEA4835579, study PRJEB28245) | human gut metagenome | biome: gut microbiome; material: fecal sample | place: Denmark | collected 2008
GTCCAGGCTCGAGTCGGTCGGGTTCCACATGCCCGACTGGGAGGAGGAGCTGGGGGAGTACTTGGATAATTATTTTGCTTAATGAAAGAGAAACAATGACTAATCAAAAAGTACTCGTGACGGGAGCCGCCGGCTTCATCGGCGCATTCCTCGTCAAGAAGCTGCTTGAGGAATCTGACGACGTTATTGTCGGCCTCGACAACCTCAACAGCTACTACGATCCCGGTATCAAGGACGCGCGCCTGCGCATGCTGGCCGGGGCCGACACAGACGGCCACTTCACCTTCGTGCGCGGCGACCTGTGCGACGCCGCCCTCATCGAGCGCCTGTTCGCGGAGAACGGATTCGACGTCGTAGTGAACCTCGCCGCCCAGGCGGGCGTGCGCTACTCCATCGAGAACCCGCGCGCCTACCTCGAGAGCAACCTCGTTGGTTTTTTCAATATCCTCGAGGCATGCCGTCACCACCCCGTGAAGCACCTGGTCTACGCCAGCTCCAGCTCGGTCTACGGCGGCAACAAGAAGGTGCCGTTCTCCGAGGAGGACCGCGTCGACTCGCCGGTTTCGCTCTACGCCGCCACCAAGAAGTCCAACGAGCTGATGGCCGCCGCCTACTCCAAGCTCTACTCCATCCCGGCGACCGGCCTGCGCTTCTTCACGGTGTACGGCCCCATGGGCAGGCCCGACATGGCCTACTTCGGCTTCACCGAGGAGCTGCGCCGAGGCGACACCATCAAGATCTTCAACATGGGCGACTGCCGCCGCGACTTCACCTACGTCGACGACATCGTCGAGGGCGTGAGGCGCGTCATGGGTGCCGCCCCCGAGGTGAAGATGGGCGAGGACGGTCTGCCCCTCGCCGCGCACCGCGTCTACAACATCGGCAACTCCCATCCCGAGAACCTGCTCGACTTCGTCGACACGCTGCAGCACGTGCTGGTCGAGGAAGGCGTGCTCCCGGCCGACTACGACTTCGAGTCCCACAAGCAGCTCGTGCCCATGCAGCCCGGTGACGTGCCCGTCACCTTCGCAGACACCACGGCGCTCCAGCGCGACCTGAACTACAAGCCCGCAACGCCGCTCGAGGACGGCCTGAGGGCCTTTGCCAAGTGGTATAAGCACTACTACAACATTTAGGAAATCATGGCCCTGTAACAGGGGCCATTTTTCATGCGAATTATTGCTCTTTGACAATTGGAGAATGACATGAAGATCGCTGTAGCCGGCACTGGTTACGTCGGCCTGTCTTTGGCCGTCCTTCTTTCGCAGCACAACGAGGTGCACGCGTTGGACATCGTGCCCGAGAAGGTCGAGAAGATCAACAACTATGTGTCGCCCATCCAGGACGACGAGATCGAGCGCTTCCTGGCGGAGGCCAAGGCGGGGGAGCGCGAGCTCGACCTGCACGCCACCGTCGACGTGGCCGAGGCCTACACCGGCGCCGACTACGCCGTCATCGCCACGCCCACCAACTATGACTCGGACAGGAACTTCTTCGACACGAGCTCCGTCGAGGCCGCCATCGCCGCCGTGCGCTCGGTGAACCCGGACGCCTGGATCGTCATCAAGTCGACCATCCCCGTCGGCTACACCGCGGGCCTTCGCGAGAGGCTGGGCGACAGCAAGATCTTCTTCAGTCCCGAGTTCCTGCGCGAGAGCAAGGCTCTCTACGACAACCTGCATCCCTCTCGTATCGTGGTCGGCGCGCCGAAGGATGACGCCGAGGCCGTTGTAGCCGCCGAGAAGTTCGCCGGCCTGCTCGCTCAGGGTGCCGATCCTGCCGAGTTGGAGCGCGTGAACGCCGACGGCACCGTGGGCATCCCGGAGTTGGTGCTGGGCACCACCGAGGCCGAGGCCGTGAAACTCTTCGCCAACACCTATCTGGCGCTGCGCGTGGCCTACTTCAACGAGCTCGACACCTACTGCGAGGTCCGCGGCCTCAACACCCGCGACGTCATCGACGGCGTGTGCCTGGAGCCGCGCATCGGCAGCCACTACAACAACCCCAGCTTCGGCTACGGCGGCTACTGCCTGCCCAAGGACACCAAGCAGCTGCTCGCCAACTACAAGGACGTGCCCCAGAACCTGATCGAGGCCATCGTCGAGGCCAACCGCACCCGCAAGGACTTCGTGGCCGACGAGGTGCTGCAGATGGTGTGGGACCGCGTGTACGAGGGCAAGCCGAAGCCGGTCGTGGGCGTGTACCGCCTGACGATGAAGTCGAACTCCGACAACTTCCGCGCGAGTTCCATCCAGGGCGTCATGAAGCGCGTGAAGGCCAAGGGCGTGCCCGTGGTGGTCTACGAGCCCACACTGGGCACGCCGGAGTTCTTCGGGTCCGAGGTGACCCACGACCTGGAGGCCTTCAAGGCCGGGTGCGACGTGATCGTCGCCAACCGCTGGAGCGACGAGCTCACGGACGTGGCGGACAAGGTGTACACGAGGGATCTGTTTAAGCGAGACTAGGGGAGAGGAGTGGTCTACCTGTATTGGGTGGGCTCGGCTTCGAAAAGTTCTGCTTCGCTGAAAGTGGGGTGGTATCGGCTAACGCCGATACCACCCCACTTTTGTTTAACATTAATGAATTCGTTACTAAGTAGTGAGGCAACAGTTTCTGATGATTGAGCATTCCCTTACAAATAAATACAGGAGTCATGGTCATTTCAACTAAACCCTCTCATGCTTATTTGAAAGAAACCATAGTTTATTGACTTATGGGACAAATTTTCATGACATTTGACAGTGCGACTGTCATACTGAGTCCAGTGAATGATCAAGTAGAAATCCAGCTAATATGTTTAGTTCTATACACGCGTGCTTTGCTTTACTGTACTTATTATTCTTTGCAATCTCTCTATCCGCCACGGAATTTATAACCGGTGCTCGGTCGGCTCCGAGGTTATCAATCGGTGCCGTGCTTGCCTGTGCAAGCACTTACTTTCATTTCCATAATGCCCGCCTTGCTTGTTTTAGCGCGGTCGGTCTTTGCGTCTTTCTGCTATTACTTACGTTTGCCGCATTCAGGCTTTCGGCAAGCAAGATAGCAATTAGGAGATTGCGCCACATATTTATCGCAACCTCACTAGTTGGGTTACTCTGGTCAACAGCCAACATATTCGGCTGTCTCAATTCATTTACTAATTTCAATTCTATTAAAGCGACAATTATTCTGGATACAGTTATCGGACTATATTCGGCGTAATCGGAGCTTATTCATATGTTGAAATAAAAAGCGCCAGTAACCCGTATGTATTTAGCAGAGTCTGTAAGAGCAAGGCGCGCTCTAGCTGCGATCTGAACAAAGATGTTTCCCGTAATGCCGTTCTCATTCGCACCTTGATAACGCCGTCGACGCTAATAAAGCGAGTTCGCGAGGGCATAACGCCAACGACAGGTGCTTATAAAGTTAACTCCGAAATTGAATTCTTATTACCTAAAGATCTGCAAATTTCAGAATCCATTACACTCCCCATCCTGTTCCAAGGAAAATGCGAGTTGATGCGCAATCTTGTTGTGAATTCAAAGGACGGCTATCGTTGCAGAAGGCTTAACGATGCCGAGTTATTAAATAAGCTGACAGATGAACTAAATAACTACTTTTCAGAATGCCATTACCCTCGCCTAATTGATTCCAAGAGTTTTTGCGCTTATATGCTGCAAACTAGTAGATATCAGACTGACATGCAGTTTAAAGATGACTCTCTTTCATGCATTTGTAAGGCTCTTGGGGTAAATTCAGTTAAAGATTTGGATGAATTCCAAGATAAGACGGAGAACAACAGGCAGGCAGTCTTAACTTTAAAGTCATTGTTGGAATCATACAGATTCGCAAAACCCGTTTGTTATGAGCTAAGTCCATCTGACAAGGGTGGATTCATTGCGGCTCCAGTAGTTACTGTTGAACGAACCGTTCCTCAAGTTCTACTTAGGGAAAGAGTTGAAACTATATTCGGCAAGGGTTTCCTGCACATCAAGCGACTACTAACCAAAAAGCGCATGCATTATTACTTTGGACTTGGAATGGCAGACTGCTGCGAGAGCTATCACCTGACCTTTCATGGTTTAAAGGACTGTTATTTATCTGGCTTAAATTTAAACTCAATCGGTCTTGGTCGCGATATATTCTTTGCCGATAAATTGATTGTTAGTAATCGTTATGATCAGCAGTTTTCACGGCTCTACATTCATGCGGGGCGTGGTTTTTCTGGAGCTGCCCTTGAACTGTCTTACGAAAAACGCAGTCATAAGCCCATCGCGGCCTTAACAATGGCTGCTTTTCTATGTCTTATGATTATGATGTATATCCATTTCGCGAGCAGTCTGCAGCTTTCCAGTGGCACGGGCGCAACTGACACTGGCAGCGGTTTTAACACCTCGGACTTATTTAGATTGATCACAATTCTTTCAGTCGGCAATGTTATTTCCATTTGGCAAACAATGGAAGACTATTTCGCCGAAGAATGGTTATGGATGGGAGTCGGCGCTCTTGCCGCTACAACCATTTCGGCACTCGTATTGGGCTTGGTCTTGTGTATGAATGCTAAATGGATAGGTTTTATTCGATTACTCTGGGAGCTTCTAATATGTTTAGTGTTTTTTACTTCTGCCGGATCCGCATTTGCTCTGTATGGAAAGATTAAGTTGCACGGTAACATCATGCATAAAGTTCCCATGGCGAGATCTATATCGGATAACTATGAGCGCACGCTGCGTCCTAACGATTTAGACAGTATCGTTAAAAAATATAAGGTTTCATTAGATTTTGATTCGACAGATCCCTATTTTGACTATGTGTTTTCTAATACAGATGCGGATGGCGATATTCAGCCATATGCACAAGGGCGAGTATCAGAATATGAGATGGGTATTTATTTTTACCGTGCGCTCATTGGCTCTAATTGGAAAGACGGCTGGCTTTTCCCTGTATGGGCATCTTCGGTAAATCCGTATCATCAGGGCTCTAAGTCGTTTATTGATTTAGCAATGGAGGAGGGAGTTGGCAATGAGTAAGACTGTGATCCCTGTAGAGCGAAAGACAATATCGGCATTTATTAAGGACAAGCTGAAGCACGGCCGAAAGCCTTGCCACGCCAAGGCATACGTCAATTCAAGTGTTCTCATCGAAGACTCGGATATTAGCTTCTTAATTAAGAGGAGTTCGAGTTCAGAAGTCAAAAATTCTGATAAGGAATTTTTCTAAAGAAAGGCATCCGAGTAGATGGCTAGAAGAGAACGCGAGATTCACAATGACGCAGATTGTGACGCCACTCGAACCCTTTTAATTATTGGAAACGGATTCGATCTTTATCATGACCTACCAACCAGCTATTCGGATTATCATGACTGGCTGGTAGGCCATGATAAGCAAGTGGTTGCTGACTTCGTATAATTTGACTACGCGACGGAATGCCTCGACCGCACGCAGCTCGCTATTTAATAATTTATTTCATCCACCCATCGCCAACTTCAATCTCATTATTTATGATTGGACTGTTAGTCAAACAGGTATTTTATTGATGAACAGGTACTGAGTAGAGTTTGGACTTAACAATGCAGATGCCGTACATCAGCCAGATTACACTTAACACTGGGGAAACAATTTCTTTAAACCCTGATTCCATTCTTGTTTTTGTTGGTCCAAATAATGTTGGCAAAAGTCAGGCAATCCGTGACATCTACGACATGATCTCAGATGATTCGCAAGGCGTTGTAGTAAATAGCGAGTTGATAGAAAAGCCAAATGCTGATGATGTCTCTGCGTTCATGAAACGGTTCGCTGTTCTAAATGCTAGACAATCGAGATACAATGGCTTTAATTTTGAAATCTACGATTTTGATTACCGTAAATATCCAAACTGTCTAGAACCAAAGGACTCATTACCTGATGGTTTCCGAGAAGCCTATTTTGCGTTTCTCGATACTGGCGATCGTTTATCAGTTTGTAATCCTGCAGGCCAGATTGATCGAACTGCTCCAGCTGACAATCTGATTCATGTTCTTACTCGCGACGAAGGCTATAGAAGTAAGGTATCCAATGCTTTTAGAGAAGCCTTTGATACTGATGTTTTGCCCCATTATGCAAACGGTGCGACCATACCATTGTGCCTAGGTGACGATATTCACTCTTTTGAGGCTGAAAGCTCATTTGAAATTTATGAACAATTGAATAGATATCTGGATCGATATCCGAAGGCCCACCTACAAGGTGATGGTATTAAGAGCTATTTAGGCATTCTTTTATATCTATATTATGCACAGTTTTCAGCTCTTTTTATTGACGAGCCGGAGTCTTTTCTCCATCCTCCTCAGGCTTTTCAAATGGGAAGAACTCTTGGAAACTCTACCGATAAACAGCTATTCATTACTACTCATAGCAAAGAATTGTTAAACGGATTGCTTCTAAATTGCTCAGAACGTTTGAAGATTATTAGAGTAGAAAGGCGCGAAGAAACAAATAGGTTTGCCAAAATAAAGCCCGATGATCTAAACATCCTGAATACAACAACGTTTCTCAAATATAGCGATGCTATTGACTCATTATTTCATACGAGAACCGTGCTATGCGAAAGCGATAGCGACTGTAAATTTTACGAAGCCATGCTTGATAGGGTATCTGGCAGCCATGGAGTAACTGCTTCTACGCTCCTGTTGCCCGTAGGGGGTAAGTCTCGGTTCAAGGACTACCTTAAGCTCCTAAGAGGTCTTTCGATTGAACCGATAATGATTCCCGATGCGGACATACTAAATGATTCTGGTTTATTAAAAGCTCTTTTACCTGAAGCTGGTGGGAACTGGGATGACATTAAGGAAGAGTGGATCAACCTTAACGAGTCTTTAAGGGCAGACTGCAGGGATGTGACATGTGTTTCCGCTAGGGCGGAAATCGATGCACTGTTCGCTGGATGTAAATCGGAAGTTGTCACTTCTAAACTTCGCGGCAAAATAACAGCAATCTTGGCAACAGATTCTGCTTGGAGCACGGTTAAAAACTATGGGAAGGCTGCTTTTAGGGGGGATTCACGACATAGCTATGAAATTATTGAGCAGTACCTGAACAGCAGAAATATTTACCCCGTTCCAGTAGGCGAACTTGAGAATTTCATCCCCGACGTTAGCTCACACGGACCAGACTGGGTAAATGTTGTATTTGAAAATTATCCTGATCTCAACGATCCGATCTATTCTGCTGCAGCAGATTTCGTTTCAACTTGGATATAATTAATGATCACGTTAAACAGTACTGTTGCTGATTCAGATGCTTCCTTATCACTTTCAGCTTCGGCTACGGCGGCTACTGCCTACCCAAGGACGCCAAGCAGCTGATAGTGAATTACAGGGACGTGCCGCAGTACCTGATCGAGGCCATCGTGGAGGCCATCCGCACCCGCAAGGACTTCGTGGCAGACGAGGTTCTACAGACGGTATGAGACCGCGTGTAAGCCGGCAAAGAGAGGCCGGTCGTGGGCGTGTACCGTCTGGCGATGAAGTCGAACTCCGACAACTTCCGCGCGAGCTCGATCCAGGGTGTCATGAAGCGCGTGAAGGCAAAGCGTATGTTAAACGGGCAATACGATGGCCTCATCATCTGAGAATGACAGAATTAGTTTGGCATAAATGATTGAACCTTCACGCTTTTCCTGAAGCTGAACGACAAGTTTTACTTAGCATATAGAGCTTGCTAAAACATGGATATTATGGAGCGCTTTCATGAATCATTCGAGCGAGATAATTACAAGCCCAGTGTACGTTGCTCCTTCCTGGCGCTGGAATGAAGTGCCTCAGTTTTCATTTTCGAATTGCAGCCTAGTTTCTTATATGTCGAACACCGACTGCAGATTTCCCGTCACCAAAATCAGAGATTCTCTTGACCCGTCAACAATTGAATGTCTGATTTCATTGGGACGTATGCAGGGGTCCTTTGAACGCATTGCCGCATGCTGGTCAGATTATGCGACCGCACGCACGGATCTCTTAATGAGATGTGATTTAACACGCGATGAGGCCATTAAAGTGAGATATAACGCCAGCTGCACTGATTATATGCGCGACTGTGTTTACTACGCCCACGGCTTTATATCCAAAGCCCTTCGTTTTTCAGCGGTGGTAAAAGAATGAACCACGAGTATTAGCAGACTGAGCAGTACTTTGGCTAATGAGGCCCATTCATCTGATTGGGTTAAACTAAAAGAGATCCTCGAAGCTGAGCCATTTGTAGTTCTGCTTTCGGCAATACGCAATGCAAGCGAACATAACGACGGCTACATAAGTCCCGTCAACTATTCCTCACAAGATCAAACATTTGGACTTGCGATTAATCTTGAATCTGGAATTGTTGGTGACAGGAACAACATATCGATGTTTCGTCGCACTTCAATTAATCAAGATGGAAGAACCATGCTCGACTGGTTAGATTCATTTTGCCAAGAGCGATATCAACAAGGTGATACGCCTCTTCTGTCTTTTGCATCCTTCTATCAGATCGTTTCTAACTATATAGCCGTTGAGGGTCTGGCATTCCTGGATACCTTTTGCGCTCTGTGCCGAACACGGACAACCGACACGTTTGATTTATTGGAACTAGTAGCGGAAAACCATTCCCTTGGGCTATTAGTTGATATGGCAAGAGACACGAATCCCAACGAAAGGCCATTCAATTGGTATATGTCTGATAGGTTATATCCATTAATGAACGTTGTGCAGTTTGAGATATTTTGTGACTCACTTGCTGATTTATTTTGTGACAGCATTGGGTCTCAAACTAAGCCAGTTAAACCACAATGAATTAGTCAATGAAGAACACATAAGCGCAGAGTATATTAAAGTTGATAGGTTTTGATTTCATGAGGACAGCCAGGTGAGGTTTTGCGATTATTCTTTTGGAATTTAGCTCGCAAGAGCCTTGCGGATCTTGTCCACTTTGCCGTTCAACTGTATGACGTTGATGTAGCGGCTTTTGCGGAGGCAGATCAAACTGACTTTCAGCGATTGACCGAATTGCTTGCTGGTCGTTATCAAACAGTGGAATCCATTGACGACAAGACGAAAACGAAGCTGCTCGTCAAGTCTTCAATTTGTTCGCAGCAAGCGTCTGCGGTTATTAAAAATCTGACGTGCACATTAATTCTTGACGGTGTTCCCGTGAATACCTCAATTGTTCACCTGCCAGACAAGCGCAACGATCCGCAAGGTGATCATCGCGAAAGCATAATTAGAAAACTCGTTAGCGAGCTAAATACTACAAAGACGTCGTACCCCGGCAGCCTCAATATGCTGATAGGCGATTTCAATTGCAATCCATTTGACCCCGAAATGGTAAAACTCGATTCCTTAAATTCGACCTTTTTCAAAGAGGTTGCAAAGAGATTGAAAGAAAGAGAGAGCGATGGGTTGTCGTATCCAGTAATGTATAACCCCGCTCTTGAATTTCTATCAGAGTCCAATTCTAATCTGGGTTCATTTTATTTGGGTTCCGGCGACTGTACCTATTATTGGCATTCGCTCGATCAAATCGTTGTAGATTGGCAGTTGGCGGACTGCATTACCGACTGCCGCTATCTTCGTCAAATCGGTGATACTAAACTTATTGTTAATTCACGGCCGTGTTCAAAGTACAGTGACCATTTGCCACTTTTGGTAACTATGGAAATGGGGAAGTGTCATGGTAGGTAGCGAAAATCTCTGGGCGGACATTATTGATCGGCCCTTAGAAAAATCTGCTGAGAACGTTAAAGCAATCATGCAGGGGCAGTGCGAAGATGTAAAAGCTGCGTCCAGTGGCCTGATCGAAGCTCGTTTTGTAAAACTTGCCTTTACCACCAGAACAACTAGCAGCATGTGGTCCTCACGCGAATTAATGGAGCGTCTCACTGTTCCAAAAACGGAAAAAGTAGAGAATACCGCCCTGAATCTCACCGATGCGAACGACTCTTATTCGCCGTCCGATTATGCTTTCGATCTTTTTACTTCGGAGTATAAATTTAGAGTACTGACAATGAGGCTAGGCGCCGTCTATCCAATCGATTTAGTCTTAGATGAAGATATATTTTGTCAAACCTGGGATTTATATACCGGGGAAATTCAAGTTTCGAAGGAAAATAATCTCATTGTTGTTCAAAGTGACGATGAGCTCAAAGATTGCCTGGAAATTATTATTTCTAAGAATGAAAAAATGAAGTTTGTCGTTCGTAAAATGATCGAAACTGAAAGAGCAATGCGTGTGAATGCGGGTGACGAGTAGCCTTAACTCGTCTCTGCCTAGAGGTTCGTTGACCTCTTCGATATGGGCTTGGATTTTACGGACGACCAATTAGCTAATGGAGGCCCCTCCTTTCACCGACTGACAAAACGATTTACACCTAATTTTTGGGTTCGTTTACAGGTAAATCGTTCGTCACTCTCCCGATCTCGTTAAACTAATAACTGCTGCTACCAGGGCATTTTCTGGTGCACATTCTATTGGCTCCTGCGAAGATCGGAGCGGGTATGTTTGCTGCCAAGTCCCACACCAGCCGTCATTACATTGCGATTGTTGCCATGGCCTGCCTATGCGTTTTGCTGGGCGGGCCTTCTTATGCCGCGGGCGCGGAGAGCCTCATCATCGCGGGCACGACGTACTACGTGCCGGGCGTGTCGGGCCCCGGCTGGGCCTGGACCGATGCCGACCACCTAGAGCTTAACGGCTACGCGGGCGAGGCCATCGGCGCCGAGGGCGACCTGGTGCTGACGCTTGCCGGGCAAAACTCCGTGACGGAGTCGCATGCGCCCGATGCGGACATCACGCTGTGCGGCATGGAGGTGTGGGGCAGCCTGACGCTTCGCGGCACCGGGACCCTGACGGCGACGGGCTCGCAGTGCGGAATCCACGTTTCGCAGGCGCTCGTGGTGGACGGATGCACCGTCGATTCCCGGGCAGACGGGACCGATATTACGGACGAGGCGGTTGCCGGCGTGATCGCAGGCGACATGGCCGTGCGCAGCGGCGGGCGCGTCGTTGCCGCGGGCGCCGGGTCCGGAGCGGGCGTGCGTGCTTACGGCGTGCTTCTGCAAGATTTAGGCCTTGGCGATGGCGCAGCTGGCTGTCGGCTTTCCGTCGATGCTTCGTGGCTGGATGCGACCGGTGCCGATAGCGGCGTTGCGTGCATGGGCGGGTCGCTTGTGTCCGCACGGTTTGTGACGCCTGCTGGTGGAACCTTTAGTGCCAGTGGCGTGGTGGATGCGTCTGGTGCGGTGGCACCGCATGTGGTGATTGAGCCCGATGCGGCCACGCCTCCGGCGGGGAAGACCGGTGGGGTCGATGTGCCTGGCGATAGCGAGGACAAGTCTCCCGTCGATGCTAGCCCCGCTGCTGGAGATCCCACCACGGGACCCACGGCAAATCCCGCGCTGAAACCCGCGGCCGCGACAACCAAGAAAACAACGACAATAACCAATACCACGGGCGCCAAAGTCTCCAAGCCCAAGACTGCCACCGCGACCAGTGCGGCACTCCCCAAGACCGGCGACAACTGCTGGATTACAGCATCAATGACGCTTTTCCTTCTTGGCATAACGCTCCTAGGCGTCGCGAATCACTGCTATAACGTCTAATAAGTATTTTGCTGACAACGATTTGAATCTGAGCTTCGGCTGACTCTTAAAGCCAGCGCAAACGGTTAGCATCTGCTAAACCATTTTTGCTCTCGGTCTTTTGAGAAAGTACGCACGACGAATTCATGTCCGCGCGTTATGAAAAAATTTGTCGTGTAGATTAGAAGAGAAATCATCGAGGCCCAACTCGACATATCTTTAAATTGGGTACATAATCAGCCCGTTTAAGGTCTATAGGATAAGTTTTGCCAACTGAGGGGAGAGTGAAAATGGAAGCGCTGAACGTTGCGAATTACATCATTGATAACTGGAGTGACAAGTTCGAGATTACGAATCTCAAGCTGAATAAGCTCGTCTATTATTCGCAAGTCGAATCGTTGCGCAAATACAATCGTCCGCTTTTCGATGACATCGTTGAGGCTTGGCAGTACGGTCCAGTTGAACCTGTGGTCTATCATACGTTCTCCTCGTATGGCCGAAACTGCATCACCAAATCGAGTGACTTAGCGATACTTGACGGGACTTCTAAAAAACTCATTGATTCCGTGATGGATAAGCTTGGGATGCTCACTGCGTTTGATTTGGTCACCTTGTCGCATAAGCCAGATGGGGCATGGGCGAGCGTATATTCGCCGAACAGGGATAACCCCATCACTCCGGAGGCAATTCTTGCGTCTAATGATGGTTTAGACATTAACGACGTCGTAACAATCGATCAGGCCGTGCAATCAACAATTGCAGCCATGCCCAATGCGCTGAGGCTGCTGGAGAACTCCTAATGTCTCTCATAATGGGGCAATCGGCCCCTATCGATCCCCTTGTATTTGATGATGAGGAAGCGATAGGGGCTCTTGCCCCTTCTGTAATGTATGCGCACGAATGCTTGCTTGCATCTGGAAAATGCTACACAACCTGTATGACGGGCGATAGAGCCGCCCTAATTCATGGTCGAATTGAATCTGTTCTATCAAACGCATTTTGCGCTATCTTTGGGCAGTCCCCGATTGATAGGTTTTCGGACATCTTCGACCAGGCAAGCTATATTGCGGAACACATGGCAAAGGACCACATCTTTGAGGATGGAAACAAGAGGACTAGCCTAGTTATTGCCTTTGTCATTATTAGCTTGAGAAACGTATTGGTGGACTTTTCCGATAACCCAACTCCTGAAGATAACCCCTACTATGAATGGATTAAGGACCTGGTCTCCGGGAAACGCACGCGCGAAGAGCTCGCAAGCGAGTTGCGAAGGAACAGCAAGCCTATGAGGCCTTAGAATTTATCTTGCGCTTGAGTTTTGGTTCCGTATATCGCTGCCGATACGCCAACTTTTCGGAAGTGCGGGGAAAACAGAATCCGTCGACCACAACCCGCTATTTACCAACAAAACCGCAGTTCGCAAAAGTACAAAACTGGGGTCCGATTGGTAGATCTTCATTTTTCCCCGGACTTGCGAAATTGCCTTCCAATAGGGACTAATCAACGTGCGTCGATTGTCTCCCATCAGTCAGTTGGCGAAATATGCCTGAGATTACGCATATCGATGCGACATTTGTCGTCTTTCGCGTGCCGCGTCGCTACGAGAACCCACGGGCGCTGACCTGGCCTACAACAACGCGCGACTTATCTGCCGTCCCGAGACCTCGTGGATTAAACGATAAAGGGTGGTTAAGCTGCGGTTTTGTTGGTTGACTGGGTTGAAACAGTGCGGTTTGCTCTCACGAATTTAAAATCGAGGGCAAAAAGTTCTTGGTAAACCACGCACGGCTATGTTAGTATCTCTTTTGTCGAAAGGCGACGGGCGATTGGCTCAGGGGTAGAGCATATCCTTCACACGGATGGGGTCACAAGTTCGAATCTTGTATCGCCCACCATCTAAAGCACAGGTCAGAGGTGTTAAGCCTCTGGCCTTTTTCTTTTTGACACCAAGCTTGACACCAAATCTGACACCAAAATCGAATCGAAATTTTTAAACGCGTTTCTAGCTGATCTCTCCTGAACTGACGTCATCGCGCGTTTTGCATAAAGCTCATGCGCTCTTTCATTGAATTTGCCATGGGATTCACGTACAAATGTGGAGATAGGGACCACGGCCCCAGAACGCCTGCCAGCAGATTTGTGCCACACGGCGATCTTTAGGCGAAATACGTCAAGCTATTTGTCGGCATTTGGTCAGCTTCCGGTACTTACCGGCATGATGCCGCCATTGATAATCGGTCTACCTGCAAACATAACGGCACGCAGCCAAAGCTAGGGGAGGCCCATATGGACGAGATCGTCTGCGCAAACACCGCATTCCGCTACTGGCGCTGCCCGCCCCAAGTGCGCAACCTCTACCCGCGACTGCCAAGCCCAGAAGACGGCTGGCGAGCCCTAGCCCAAGCCCCTTTCGTAACCGATATCCTCAAGACCCCGATTATTACCACAACAGTGCCCGGTGGCGTTAACTACCATTCGGGATTACGGAGAACAATCCACTGTGATGATGCTTCGGGGGTGGATAGCACGCTGGAAACCGCGATGAGCTTTAGGGTTACCAATCCACTTGCGACGCTATTTACCATGGCGCGCTTTGTATCTCCAACCGATCTTGTCCTTGCCATGTACGAATTTTGCGGATGGTTCTCAGTCTTTGAGCCCACCGCAGCAGCAGAGGCGGAACTAGACACAGCCAATGACGCCACCGAGAATGCAACCACCGAATCCATCTTTGACCTCGATGAAAGCCAAGACGAACCACAATGGAAACGCGTTTATGCACGCATAAAAGTCAAAGAACAGGTAAATACGAAGGGGCCCAACGGACAAAAGAAAACGAAGGAGGTCACAAGGCTAAAGGGCACTTCGCTCTGGATGAGGAAGCCGCTCATCGAATTACACGAGCTTCATGAGTATGCCAGTAAGATGAAAAGACGAAAGTGGGGTACGAAGTTTTACAACGCCGCGCAGCTGGTGACAGGTATAGCAGCTTCTCCGCTTGAAGTTGCAGGAATTTTATTGCTATCGCTTCCTCGCTCTCGCGGCGGTGCCGGCTTTCGAAACGTTTATGTTAACGACCTTACGCCGCTTACCGCGTCGGCGCAGAGCATTGCAGGGCAAAAAGTCTGCTACGGGGATATCGTGATCGTAAATCCAACCATAATGAAAGCAGGCATCGTGGAGATTCAGGGAGAGGTTATCCACGGATCAGGCGCCGTGCTCGACCACGATGCCAAACGCATGACGGCGCTGCAAAGTATGGGGTACGAGGTCTTACTGGTTACGCACGAAATGCTTAACGATGCCGAGCAGCTTGATGCGATCGTGCGAAGTCTTTGCTCGCGCTTGGATTTGCGCTATAGGTGTAAAACTAAGGCGCAAAAGACGACGGAAATGGAATTACGAGCGAACGTACTGTGCAACTGGTTGGAAATCGGTCGTTAGACGGATGCCTTGCTCACTTCCGGGCGCCCTCGGTCGGCTGCCTGCGATG